>FLNW01000008.1_pt1 | contig 19769 bp, 35 predicted proteins | sample 1140371 | NCBI WGS metagenome assembly FLNW01 (sample SAMEA3878170, study PRJEB12797) | bioreactor metagenome | biome: Moose rumen | place: Sweden | collected 2011-10
CGCTCCCGCAGCCCAGCCCGCACAGCCTTCCGGCAGCGGCGCGTGCTGCGACGAGTGCGGCGCGGAGATCAGCGAGAAGGTCTACAACTACAGCATCGACAAGTTCAACCGGCCCCTCTGCTTCAACTGCCAGAAGAAGGCACGCGGCCAGCAGTAACCACAAAGGAGGAATCACACCATGAGGATTTTGCACTTTGCAGATACCCACATCGGCCCCTTTCCGGGGCCGGTGGTGGGCGGCAAGAACGCCCGCGCCCTCGACACGCTCAAGTGCTTCGACGAGTTGATCGTGTATGCGAGGGCCGAACAGCCCGACCTTATCATCCATGCCGGTGACCTGTTCCACGCCGCCAAGACGTGGAGCGAACGCGGCTTGAGCGAGGTCAACGACGCCATCGAGCGCATCAAGCAGCTCGCGGAGATCGCGCCGGTCGTGATTGTGCGCGGCACGCCGAACCACGACGGCGATCAGCACTACGAGATTCTCAAGACCCACTTTGCGGAGGATTCGGAGGTCAAGATCATCACCGAGCCGGGCACATACCGCATTGACGCCACGATTGGCTCCGCGACCATCTGCGCGCTGCCCGGCTTCGACCGTGGCTATTGGCGCAGCCAGCACCCCGGCGTTGACCGCATCGAGGAAAACGCCGCTTTCTCCGAAGCCCTTGAGAAGATGGTGATTGGGATGCGCGCACAGTGCGCGCCCAACATCCCGGCCATCCTCGTCGGCCACTACACCGTGGAGGGCGCGAACACCGAGAGCGGCCAGACCATGATGTTCAGCCAGTTCGAGCCGGTCATCACTCACAGGACGCTCACGGCGGCGAACTATGACCTGTGCTGCTTCGGCCACATCCACAGGCCGCAGCCCCTCGGAGCGAACGCCTTCTACAGCGGCGCGATCAACCGCCTCAACTTCAACGACGAAGGTCAGGAGCGCGGCTTCTACATCCACACGCTGGACGACAACTGCAAGCTCGTGAACAGCGAGTTCACGGAGCTGGAAAGCCCGCGCCCGTTCAAGACCATCCGCATGGATGACGGCGGCATCCGCGACTTCAATCTGACCGGCATCCTGCCGCAGCAGGACGTGGAGAACGCCATCGTGCGCGTCATCTACGATTGCACCGACGAGAATCAGAAGGCCCTCAACCGCCCGCAGCTTGAGCGTGCGATCATGGACATGGGCGCGTTCTGGGTACAGGAAATCACCCCGCGCAACATCACGGTGACGGTGAACCGCACCGAGCTGACCGCCGAGAATGACCCGGTGGAGAATCTGCGGGAATACCTCGCCACCAGTGCGACCGCGCTTGACGATAAGACGGTCGCCGAAGTGATGGAGAAGGGCCGCGCCATCATCGACCGGGTGCTGGCAGAGGGCCACGCCGACAAGGCCAGCGGCCTGCTGGTGCCGGTGGAGATCAGCGTCACCAACTACCGCAACTACCGCGACGAGACGTTCTCCTTCGAGGACGTGCGCTTCGCCACCATCAACGGCCACAACGGCGTCGGCAAGAGCAGCCTGTTCATGGATGCGGTCTATGACGCCTTGTATGAGGAGCCGCGCGAGGGCGACCTTACCGGCTGGATTTGCAACGACGAAAGCGCGCGCTCCGGCGCGATTCACTTCACCTTCCGCGTCGGCGACAAGCTGTGGCGCGTGGTGCGCACCCGCGTCAAGAGCGGCAAGGCCACGCTCAACCTCTCCGAAATGGTTGACGGCGAGTGGGTAGACCGCTCCTGCGAGAAGATGCGCGACACGCAGGACGCCATCGAGCGCGTGATCGGCATCGACGGCCAGACGCTCCGGGCCTGCGCCCTCATCATGCAAGACCAGTACGGCTTGTTCTTGCAGGCGGGCAAGGAGGAGCGAATGCAGATTCTCTCCGACATCCTCGGCCTTGCCATCTACGACCAGATGGCCGACGAGGCTGTTGAGAAGGCCACGGAAGCCAACCGTGAGGTGCGCACGTTGCAGGCCAAGAAGGACGAGCTGGCGCAGCAGTGCGGCGACATGGACAACCTCAACAACAGGCTGCTCGGTGTCACGAACGGAATCTCCGAGCAGGACGCGCGAATCGAGATACGCACCCAGACGCTTGAGCGCCTGAACAGCGAACTTGCCAAGCTGAACACGTCCTCGGAGGTCTACGCGATGTACCGCCGCCAGATCGCCGAGCTGCGGGAGAGCATCACCCGGACAGTCGCCCAGCGGGCGGCGGCAGAAGCTGACAAGGCGAAGTATGCCGCCATCCTTGCCGACCATGACGCCATCCTCGCCGGTGCCGAACGCTGCCGGGCAGCAGAAGCCGAGCGCGACGCCTTGCAGGACAAGGTGAACACCTTCACCGTGATGCAGGCCCAGCGTGCCAGCATCGAGAACGCCATCCGCGCCGCCGAGGACAGCCAAGCCCAGAACACCAAGCGCGCGCAGGAATTGGACGCCCGCATGGAGGCCCTGCACGCCAGCATCGCCCGCCGTGCCGAGTATGAGCGCCAGCAGCGCGAGCATGATCAGATCGCAGCAGCCATTGAAGCGGCAGAGGAAGCCAACGCCGCGTGGAACGAGGCCAACAGCCGCGTCACGTCGCTCTCGATGAAGGAATTTGGTGTACGGGAAAGCGCGCGGGCAGGCTTCCGCGAGCGTGCCGCAGAAATCGAAAGCGCGAAGCGGCGCGCGTCCATGCTTGCCGACAGCCAGTGCCCCATCGCCGCCACCGCCACCTGCCGGTTCCTTGCCGACGCTGTGGCAGCGCGCGATGCACTGCCGGAACTGGAAAAGAAGCACGCGGACGCGACGGAGGCTGACCGCGTTGAACTCGCCAAGATCAGCGATGAACTGAACGCCGCCATCGCCGCCCGCGACGCCATGCAGCGCGTGGAACCCGCGACCCTCACCCAGATGCGCGCCCGACTGAAAGAGCTGGCTCCCGCCGCCACGCTACTCATGCAGATCAAGGGCCACGAGGAAGAACTGGCGCTGCTGGAACCCAGCCGCAAGGAAGTCGCCGACCGTGAGAACGTGCTGGTCTACGAGATCGAAACCAAGAAGAGCGAACTGGCGAAGGTGGACGCCGACATCGCTGGTTACTCCGACATCTACAACGCATACTGCGCCGCCATCAACGCCGTCACGCTGTACAAGCCCTGCATCGAGAAGGAACAGCAGCTCGTCGGCGCGAAAGACCGCTTGGACGCCGCGCAGGAGCGCATTGACGAACACCAGCGGGCGATAGATGCCGCCTACGAACACGTCCACGACCGCGAGGCCCTGTTGGCTGGTGAATCCGCAACGGACGCCGAGAAGCTCGCCCTCACGAACCAGATCAGCACCGTCAAGGTAGAGATTGACGATGCAAAGGCCGAGCGCGACCGCGTGATCGGCATCAAGGCGGCGCTGGAAGCGGAGATCGAGCGCACAAAGGCACTGCTGAAACAGGTGGCCGCTGTGGCCGTCCAGATCGACGAGAAAGCCTATACGGCGGCGCAGTACGAGATACTCAAGCAGGCATTCGGCCCGAACGGCGTGCCGCACAACATCTGCCGCAGCATCATCCCCGTGTTCGAGGCAACCGCCTCCAACATCCTCGGCCAGATGTCGCAGGGCCGCATGAGCGTGGAGCTGGTGACAGAGAAGGTGCTCAAGAGCAACAACAAGAAAGAGGTCACCACGCTGGACGTTATCATCAACGACGCGGACACCGGGCGCTTGCCCTACTTGTCCCGGTCGGGCGGCGAGCGCGTCAAGGCGGCGTTGAGCGTCATCCTCGCCCTCGCGGAAGTGATGAAGAACAAGCTCGGCGTGCAGCTTGGCTTCCTGTTCTTGGACGAACCGCCATTCCTCGACAGTGACGGCGTGAGGGCCTACGTCGAAGCCCTTGAGACCATCCAGCGCCGCTACACCGACACTCGTATCCTCGCCATCACCCACGACGAGGCCATGAAGGCCATGTTCCCCCAGTCTATCACCGTGACGAAGGACGCTGACGGAAGCCACGCCGTCATGGAATAGCAAAAAAAGTTTCTGTTGGTGGCATTATCTGTATTGACAATGCCACCAATGGCGGCTATAATATTCCACAGATGGCATCTATCGGTGTCACGGCAAGGTAAGGAGCGTGAATCCATTTGTCCGGCATCCCGAAGCAAGGCATTGATTTTGCGGGCTGGGACGTTGCCATGTTCGACAACGACGAGAAGATAGACAAGCTGCTCGATGCGCAAGGGTGGATTGGCTTCTCGATCTACTTCTTCATCTGCCAGAAAGGCTATGCAACCGACGGCTACTTCTACAAGTGGAGCGCCGCCAGTTCGACCACTATCGCAAGGAAGATGGGCGCTGGCGTGCGATCTGGGACGGTCAAGGCGACCGTCGAGGTGTGCGTTCATTGTGGACTGTTCGACAACAGGCTCTTTGAGGCGGGCATCCTTACAAGCAGAGGTATGCAGCGAAGGTTCGCCCACGCGATCGCGAGTAGGCGCGTGCGGAGAGCAAAAGCGGATTACTGGCTTTTAGATGCAGATGAAACGGCAAAGTTCAGGATAGAACTCACCCCGTCAGACGGTTCGCTCCCTTCATCGCATGAAAAGCAAGAATCAAATGCTCATTTGCAGGAAGCAAAACGCCATTTGCAGCCAGCAAATAGACAAAGGAAAGGAAATAGTACAGGTGGTAGTGGTAGTGTTTCTTTCTCTGTTCCTGTTAATCCTTTTGTGGATAATGGCGAAGAAGAAACGATTACGTTAGACCGAGTAGTTATCTACGCAGAGAATAACTTACTCCCTATGTCTCCGAACAACCTACAAGAGCTTGTTTCGTTTAGAGACGAACTACCAGACGAGTTAATCATACACGCAATAGACGATGCGTGCGGGCGCGGGATTCGCAATTACAACTACGTCAAGAGCATCCTCAACCGCTGCATCGAGGAGAATATCCGCACGGTCGGCGCGTTTGAAGCTGCCGCCGAGAACCACGCGAAAAAGAAAGGGGGAGCCAAGAGTGGAAACGCTGGGCGACCTGATGATTCGGGGCCTCGAAGATTGTTTGAAGGACAGACCATCGTCTGATCGGCAGCGCCAGATGCTTGAGCGCATCAAGGCTGAAATGGCCCTCTCGCCAGAGGAACGCCAGAAGCTGCTCATTCAACGCGAAAAGGAAAAATGCGAGGCGTACAACAGGACGCCCGGAAACCTCAAGGACGGCTATACCACCAACAACGTCAACGGCAACGGCGTCAAGATCGAGGGCGACGGCTACGATTGCAAGCTCTGTTTGAATCGCGGCGACAGCCTGCACTTCCGCGTTGACGAGGCGGGTCACATCCGCGAGTACATGGAGTTCTGCAAGTGCATGGAGGTGCGCAAGAGCATCTGGCGGCTTCGCCAGTCCGGCCTTGAAAAGAGCATCCGGGACAACACGTTCAAGCGGTTCACCGTCACCGAGCCGTGGCAACAGGCAATGCTTGATATGGCGCAACGCTATCTCGCAGAGGGCGTCAAAGAAGGCCGGTGGCTGTACATGGGCGGTCAGCCGGGATGCGGCAAGACCCACATCTGCACCGCCGTCGCCGGGAAGCTGTTGTACGAGCGCCCGCTGCTCTACGTCGTCTGGCCGCAGATCAGCAAGAAATTAAAGGCCATCGTGAACGAGGCCGAGGACTACGAGCGCGAGGTCGGGCGTCTGGAATACGTGAACGTGCTTTACATCGACGACCTGTTCAAGCCGGTCTACGGCGAGGACAGGGCCGGGAACCGCGTCATCCTGCCGCCATCCGCTGCGGACATCAAGCTGGCCTTTGAAATCCTGAATTTCAGGTACATCAACAAGCTGCCGACGATCATATCCAGCGAGTGGCACATCGCCGATCTTTCGGACATGGACGAGGCCACCGGCAGCAGGATAGCGGAGCGGAGCACAGGCTACTGCCTTGACATCGCCCGCAACCGGGAGCGCAACCACAGGCTCCTCGGCATCACAACGGTTTAGGAGGATTGACACATGGCAGATATTATTCAGCGCCTCGCACGCCGCCATGCCTACTACACGCTCAAATCGGCGATGCACGGCATGACGCTCAACACCATCGGCAAGCTGTACGATGTCGAGCGCGAGAAGAACGAGGATAACCGCAGCTATGAGCGCCGCATACTGAAAACCGCCAGCAGGCGCGCGCCGGACTTCCACAAGGCGGGAGATTGCGAGGTGAAAGCATGATCTGGGGAGACGAGAAGTTGCAGAACCTGATCGACATCGGCATGATCTGCAACACCTATGAGGGCAGCGTCAACCCGGCGTCCATCAACCTCCGGCTGGGTCACACCTTCCTCAAGCCTGTTCCCGGCCAGACGATCATGCTGGGCGAGGAGATGCAGTACCGGCGGTTCGACCTCGACGACCGGGAGACCATCGCCATCGGCACGGGCGAGTTCATGCTGGCGACGACCATTGAGGCCGTGGCCGTGCCGATCAACGCGGCGGCATTTGTGCAGGGCCGCTCAAGCATTGGCCGGGCGGCACTCTCGGTGCAGAACGCGGGTTTTGTAGACCCTGGCTTCCACGGCCACATCACCCTCGAACTCAAGAACGAAGGGCCGTGTACCCTGCTCCTCTATCCCGGCTACCCCGTGACACAGCTCGTCTACATGGACGCCACTCACGTCACCAAGCCCTACTCCGGCAAGTACAACGGACAGGTGGAGGCGACCGGCAGCAGGATGCAGCTCGACGGCATCACGCCGGACAGCGCGTTTGGAAAGGAGCTGGGATAATGGGACAGACCACCAAGATCGACTGGGCTGAGGCAAGCTGGAATCCAATCACTGGCTGCAATCACGGCTGCGCCTACTGCTACGCGCGCGGTATGGCCCACCGTTACAAGGGCTTCCTGCCGGACTACAAGCCGGGAACGTGGCACGAGGAGAACGGCCTTTACATCCTCGATGAAATCCAGTATAAGACCCAGAAGGACGGCCAGATCGTGCCGACGCCCTATCCCTTCGCCTTTGCACCGACGCTCCACCGCTACCGCATGGACGTCCCGGCGAAGTGGAAGAACCACAAGAACATCTTCGTCGGCTCGATGGCTGACATCTTCGGGGCATGGGTGCCGGATTCGTGGATTCAGGAAGTGTTCGCCGCCTGCGAGCGTGCGCCGCAGCACCGTTACCTGTTTCTCACGAAAAACCCGAACCGCTACAACGAGCTGGCCGCGAAGGGCCTGCTGCCGCAGCAGCATTGGTACGGCTACACGGCAACCAGTCAGAAGATGCTTTGGACGTTCAAACACGCTGACGAGTGCTTGGTGAAGAACCTGTTCGTGTCCATTGAACCGATGCTCGCACCGATGCAGCCCGGCTTCTGTTCCCACACTCCTGCGGATTGGGTGATCGTCGGCGCAGAGACGGGACGCCGTAAGAACAAGGTTCAGCCCAAGAAAGAGTGGATTGACGAAATCCTCATGGAGTGCCAGTACGGCGGCAGACCGCTCTTTATGAAGGGCAGCATCAAGGCGCTGATGGGCGACGAGTTCATCCAGCAATATCCGTGGGAGGACGAGACATGATTATCGCCGTGGATTTTGACGGGACGATTTGCGAGAGTGCGTGGCCGGACATCGGGAAACCTATATGGCCCATCATCGACCAACTGAAATTCGCAAAAGAGCATGGCGACAAGCTGATCTTGTGGACGTGCCGGGAAGGCGACAAGCTATACGAGGCTGTCGCATGGTGCAAGGAGCGCGGGCTGGAATTTGATGCGATCAACGCCAACCTGCAGGAATCGGTGGAACGCTGGGGAACCGCGCCGCGCAAGGTCGGTGCCGATCTGTACATCGACGACAAGGCCCGCAGCGCGCAGGACATCATCGACGGCCACGGCCATGAAGCCGAATGGAAGGAAGATGGAGACGGGATTTACTACTGCTCGTTTTGCGGAATGCCGAGCGCGTGGGGCCATCCAAGTCTACACATTCAGACGCTCGAAAGATACTGCGGCTCTTGCGGAGCGAGGATGAAGAACGAGGCTGCTGGCTACCGCACGCCGCGAGAGAAAGTTCGGGCTGCGTGGATTCAGAAGGACAAAGGACGGCATCAATACTTCTGCGCGGTCTGCGGCGGCAAGCAGAGCTATCCAAGCGTTTGGTGTTCCAGATGTGGCACGCACATGGATGACGGCGCATGGGAAAAGCGGTGGAACGTCATTCAAGCGTGGAAAACGCGCAATCCCAGAGGACTGATACAGTTCAAAACGATGGAGGCGACAGGGAATGAAGCACAGGAAACCGAGAATCCTTGACCGGCTGATCTACGGCCTCGGCTGCGCCACGCTGGTGCTGCTGATGGCGGTGGCGCTGATCGTCGGCTACGACCGCATCGACGCCAAGATTTCCCACCAGAAGCTCAACCACGGCTATGTGGTCGAGAAGTACATGGACGGCGACCGTTACTGGTACAGCTCGTGGGTGTTCGGCGACATCGCCGTTACCCGCCGCCACGGCGGCACACCGACCTACTGCATCACCGTGCAGGACGGCGACGAGAAGGACTACTGGAACATTCCGGAGGACGAGTGGGCGACGCTCTCCGTCGGGGACTACGTAGGGAGGTAAGAGCATGGCAGAACACGTCAATCATCCGGCACACTATAACACTGGCGGCATCGAGGTCATAGACGCCATTGAGGCGTGGGGTTTTGGCGAGGGCTTCAATCGTGGCGACGCGATCAAGTACATCGCGCGGGCCGGGCGCAAGAACCCGGAGACGGAGATCGAAGATCTTGAAAAAGCAAGATGGTACATCGAGCGGGAAATTCAGCGTCTTTCCAAAGACAGGGTACGGGAATTGTCCGGCACCACCAGCATCGAGGACATCCACACCATCGCCGAAGCCCTCCACACATGGGCGGTCAGCGCCAGATTCGGAGACGGGACGATGTGCATCTGCAACGCCGAGTATGTGAAGAAGGCCGCTGAACTCGTCGGCGCGCTTACACAGGTACGGTGGGAACGCCACGTTGCCATCGAACAGCTTCACAGCATTGGCAAGGAACTGGGCGAGAAGATGGACGATGTTCAAGCACTGCTTGGACGGTTCGACGGGGAGTGCGAGAGCTGCAAGGTTTCCATCGAAGAATGAGGAGGCGGGCGTCTTGGCCGACGTGAACGAAGTCATCGAGGCTTTAGGATGCCTCGCAACGAATCAGCACAAATGCGGGAACTGCCCCTACAACCCGCACCCCGGCATGGATTGGGTCTACGGCTGCATGGCTGGACAGGGCAAGATCGTGGACGACGCACGGGCGCTGCTGCGCCGGATTGTCCCGCACGTCCTGACGCTGGACGAGGCCACCGAGGCCGACGTCTGCTGGCTTGAATTGATCGGTGCGCGCCGCATCATACCGTGTAACGTCCACGTCTTTTCCAAAAGCATCACGGCGACGATCTTCAAGCTGAATAATGGGCCGGAGGACTTGTTTCTGGACGAGTATGGCATAAGCTGGCGCTGCTGGTCGAACGCACCGTCAAGCAAACAGAGAAGGGAGGAACCGTGGCATGAGCGATTTCCTGCGCTTCGTGGATGAACTGCGACACCGTTTCGGGATGCACGTCGAAATCTACTACAGCGGCATCATGGATTGGTGCATCACCGTCTACAAGAAGGGCTGCGCAGACGATTACCCAACCGCCCGGCATGGCGGCGAGAACAACGCCGACGTCATCATGGTCGATGTTCAGGATTGCGACTTGGAGCTGTGCTTCGCCAGAGCGCAGGTCGCCCTCAAGGACTGGATGATGGAATTCGAGGGAGGATATTAAACATGGTGGAAATGACGGACAGGGAGAGGGTCGTCGGCACCCTGACGAAGCTGCACGGCAAGCTGATGGAGGGCGATAATTTCGTCGTTATCATGTCCGAGGATTACAAAGAGGCCATCCGGGACGCCATCGATATGCTGCGCGACGGCATATGGCTCCTGTCGTTGGACGAGGCACTTCAAAAGACCAACCTCTACGTTGAACTGCGCGGCGATCTGGTCGTGCGCCGGGCATACCTGCAGCGACGCAGCGACGGAAGCATCCGGGCCACCGCGCCGCCCACGGCAACCTGCGAATGCCCGCCGGATGCCTACATGAAGTCGTGGCGCTGCTGGAATTCCGCGCCGACACAGAAGATGATGGAGGCTACCCCGTGGATGGATTGAAAGGATGTCCGTTTTGCGGTTGCTCCATGCGGCTTATGCCGGTGGTGACGCACTATATCGACGGCGAGGAGCAGGTGCGATACCGCCCGGAGCCGGTAGGCAGGAACGCCGCCTTCGGAGTACATAAGCGCGGGTGCATACTGCGAAGTGTGAGATTTCAGAATGCGCCGACCAAGCGCACGGCGCGAGAACGATGGAACAGGAGGACAGACAACAGTGGCAATCAAACCGATTGAGAACCTGCCCGGAACGCAGGTGGACAAGTACGAGGCTGCGAGGGATGGCCTCATTGAAGATGTGATTCAGATCATCCGGGAGAAAATCCCGCTCTGCGAAATCACATCCGAAGCATACACAGTCAATACGATGCGCTCGGCCATCAGCGCGGCCATCCGACGCGGGACGGTGCGCTGGAACCAGAGCTTGCCGGAGGGCGCGCCTCGCATTTGGCCGGACAGGTTTACCATCCTGCGCCGGAAGGACGCGGAGAAGAAGCCACACTTTTACATCCAGTACGACGTCCCGGAGGAGGAGCAGGACAATGAGTGAAACCAAGTACACGGTCAAGATCGACGGCGAGATCGTCGCACGGCACCTGTCAATGGACATCGTGGTGATTCTGGTCGAAGGCATCTTCCAGAAGTACCGTGAGCAGGCAACGAACGTCGAGATGGAGGTCACGGTTGTGTCAGAGCCGTCTCTCGTGGCAGAACGATGAACCCGGTGGATATTCGCGCGACGGTCGATGCGCTGAACGCCTGCGGGCGGCATTTTCCATGCCGTCTATGTCCCTATCAGGAACATCGAGCGAATTTGAAATGCCGCGATCTGCTGCTCATCGACTGTGCGCGCGTGATATTCGACGACGACACACCTCTTGCCCGGCTGCTCGTCAAGGCGATGGAGCTGGGAGAAAGGAGCGAAGAATGAGGACTGTAATCTATGTGGCGCTGCTCCTGCTGTACGTTGGCTGGTGGTACATCAAATGCTCCGAAGATCACGACAAGCGGAAGTTCTACGCCACGCGAGAGCGTCTGCTCAAGATCGTCGAGGAGAAGTACATCGACGCTGGCTCGGTGGTGGAGCTTCCGGCCTACGGCAGCAAGAAGATTTACAACGCCGAGACCGACAAGGAGGAGTTTGAATTTATCGAGTGGGCCAACGACGGCAGGTGGAGGCGAATCTTCATCACGCTGGACGGCGAGTACGTGATTCAGTTCCCGTGGAAAGAGGACAGACGGAGAAACGACGATGAATAATATTGGCTGGCCGCAGGTTGCGATGATCTGCATAATGGCACTCAACCTGTACCATACTCATTCTTCACGGCGAACCCGAAACCGGGCGTCACAACTTCTGGGCGACTGCCATCGGCGCGATCATCGAGATCATGCTTCTCAAGGCCGGTGGATTCTTTTGAGGAGGAAACGCGCATGAGCACGACTGGAAAACTGGTGATTCTGGCGATCATGTTCTTCTGCCACATCGCCGACGATTACTACCTTCAAGGCATACTCGCCCAGATGAAGCAGCGGGCGTGGTGGGAGGCAAACGCGCCGCAAAAGCTGTACCGGCACGATTACCGAATGGCGCTGGCGGAGCACGCCTTTAGCTGGGCCTTCGTGACGTCCGTGCCGCTTCTGGTGACGGCGCTGTGTACGGCAAACGAGCCGCTGATGCGCTTCATCCTCGCGGCGTATATCGTGAACACGATTGTACACGCCGCCGTGGACGACCTGAAAGCCAACCAGATGAAGATCAATCTGGTCATCGACCAGACGGTTCACATCGTTCAGATTCTTTGCACATGGGGCATTGCTGCCTTGATGCTGTAGAAAGGAGAACAACACCGATGAAAAGCGACACCAACACCGCGCTCATATTCAAGGGAATCGGCCTCGTGGTTGCGATTGCCGTCTTTGGCTTTCTCGCCTACCGCTTCGATAAGTGGTGGATTGCGCTGTTCTCGCTCCTGTTCACGTTCAGCTACTCCGAGAATCGAACTATCAAGGAAAACACTGAGGAGGACAAGCAGAATGATGATTGAAAAGCCGCCGCTCGGCGTGAAACCTCGCGCCATCCATGAACAGGGCAGGCTCTCCGGTCTGTTCGAGGCCGTCCTACGCTATATGACGGCAGGGACGCCCATTCCGCAGGAATGGATTGACGAGATCAACGAGCTGTTGGCACGCTATGCGAAGGGGTGAAGCAGGTGGGAAAGGTTCAGTGGCTGCACACGCCCTGCCACGTCTGCGGCGAGGAGTTGAACTCGTGGGATTTGAGAATCAGCCACGCGCTCGGCTATAAGAACATCACCTGCGAGAAGTGCGTGGCGAAAGAGTACGGAAAGGACGTGAAGGAAGTCCGGGACATCATGGAGGACTTCTTCGGATTGCGGCCATGTCAGGGTTTATGATGAAAACTGATATTCCGGCGCACGGTGTCAACAAGCTCACCGAGCGGCTGCTGGCGCAGGGCGTCACGTTCGACAACCTCAAAACGTGGCCGGAGGACGTCTGGGAGGGTGAGAAGGGCAACTTCTGCTACAGCCGGGAATATCGATTCATGCCGACGTGGGAAAGCCCCTGCGGCCTGCTGATTCACTCTCACGGCGATATGTGGGGCGAGACGTGGGTGGATGGAGAGTTCAAGTGCGCTGAGAACGACAACCCGTTATTCCGCTGCCCGGTTCCCGGAAAGCCCTGCCCGCATCGCCTCAAGCTGCCGAAGGGTATCAACTGCCAGTTCCACCGCACTGACCGCGAATGGAGCGAGGAGGCATCCGTTGAGCGCATTCAGCGCGAACACGACGCGACGCTGCGCAGGCTGTGGGAGGAGGACATCGCACGCTATCCCGGCTGGAACGGCGTCTGCGCCTGCCTCGACGACGAGGATTTGCCGGACGGCACGGTTCGCCGCACGGCGCGCTGGGAACTGTACAAGTGCTTATGGATTGGATGCACCAGCACGCAGTGCGTTTGCAGGGGCGGCGCGGAGCGCGACATCCGGCCCGCCAACATCTTCTACGACCTCTACATCGAGCGCCACTTCACGGAAGGGCTGCTGGAATACACCGACAAGCAGGTCACGAAGGGCCTCGAGGTGTTCCCGAAGCCGGTCGCCAGAACCGACGCCGAACTCGCGCTCAAGATATGGCGGCACGACCCGGATTCCAGTATGCTCCCGCCGACGGTGACGGACAAGCTGAACGCCCACGCGCAATCGACTGGAATAGAGTGCTTCTTCGTCCGGCATCACCAGTATTGGAACGGTCATGTTGGCGTCACGATGAAGATCGAGATTCGGAACATCCACGTCGCCCGGAACGAGCAGCGCGATATGTTGCAGGATTTGAAGGATGTGCAGGAAGGCATAGAGGTCATCCACGACAGCGATTTGAAGAAAGCAGCGCAGGCCCGGAAGTCCGAAAGCCGTCAGAAGTACAAGATCAACAAGCTCGCCAAGCAGTACGCGAACAGCCAGAACGGCGGGGAGTTGCTGCTGTGGGGCGAGAAGCCGGAAATGAAGAAGGCCGTCCGGGAGGAGGCCGAGCGCATCAAGGCCAAGCGCGACGCCCGGCAGGCCAAAGAGGACGCAAAGGCCGCGCAGATCACACTATTCGACATGGAAGGAGAGGATTGACATGGCCGGTAAATTTTCCGTAGACCTGTTTCCCAAAGCGCCGAAGCTGCGCCCCTGCATGGTTGGCGACCGAAAGGGCCTGTTCCACCGCTGGGAGGACTACGCCGCCGTGATCGACGCAAGCCCGATGATAGGCGGGCATCCGGGAGGCCAGCTCCGCGAGACCTACGCCATCGTAGAGTTGGAGGACGGCCAGATCAAGGAGTTCAAGCCAAACAAGGTCAGGTTCTGCGACACGCAGGAGTACATCAAGCTGGTGGAGGCTGCGTATGAGACGGATTGACGCCGACGCCTTGCGCCACGCTGCCGAGACGTGCAGGGAAACCACGGACGCCTTTATTGAACTGATCGACGCCCAGCCGACAGTCGCCGAGCCGGAGACGCGCCTCGTGCGGCACTACAGCAGGCCGAACGTGTTCGCAGACCTCTGGCTGCACTGTGAAGCCTGCGGCGGCAAGGTGGACGACCGCTGGCATTACAAATACTGCCCTGAATGTGGGGCGAAAGTGAAGGAGCAGGAAGGAAGATGGCACGAAAACCCGAACTCGTAAAACGCGACGATGTGAAGAAACTGATCGACGACATGATCGAAGTCGTCAAGGCCGACGGCATACAAGCTGACTTGGCGCTACGCGCACTGGGCCTCAAGGTGTGCGGCCTGCCGCCTGCCGGGCCGGTGGAGGCCAAGTGGGAGCGATACAAAGACAAGCGCGCGCAATTCCCCTACTGGCGCTGCTCTGCGTGCCAACAGTGCTGCTACACCACGCCGGATGGGCTGGAACGGGTCTACTATTGCCCGGTCTGCGGTTCGCACACGGGAGGTGTCGTCGATGAAGGATAAGCCCTTCGTGCTGCTGCTCAAACCGGACGAGGAGGACGAGTTTGGCTGCTTCGTCACCTGCACCATCCGCTACGCGCTCGGTCGGGAATCCTACATGCCGAAGCTGGTGACGGACTTCCTGCGCAAGCACCCGGAAATGCTCAACGCCAAGACCATAGACGTCGCAATCCGGGACATCGAGCAGGCGAAGAACGAACCTCTGACGGAGTGGGAAGTCACACATGGCCGCAGCGGCCTCGGACTGGACTACCAGCGGGTGATGTGGCTCGACTTTCAGAACTGGCTCAAGAAACTCAAGGAGGAGAAAAATGGCTGACAGGGTATGCAACGTGAGAATCACCGGCACGGCGATCACGTTCAAGGAACACGGCGTCTTGACCTTCCACATCTTCTTTGAAGGTCAGGCGACGGGAGGCATTGGAGGCTATGTCATCGGCCACGGCTACCTCGGCGCGGAAAAGTTCACCGCGTCAGTCAGCGGTTTGGTGGCGATGATGCACATCATGAACACGGTAGGCGTTGAGACGTGGGAGGAGTTGAAGGGCCAGTACGTCCGCATCGTAGACCCCGGCCTCGGCGGCGTCGTCACCAAGATCGGCAACATCATCAAGGACAAATGGTTCGATCTTGATGCCTTCTTCACTCACGAAAAGGCAAAGGCCGAGCTGGAAAGGGAGGGTTCCAATGCTGGCTAAGATTGCGTGGACTGGCGTTTGCCTGTTCGCCGGTGCAGGTGCCGGACATCTGGCGTGGCTGATAAACCGGCACTTCAAGCCCTTGCGGCACAACGACTTCTGGGCGGCTTTCGTGCTGATTGCCATGCTCCTGCTGGTGTTGACGCTCGTCCTGCTGTCCTGCGTGGGGTAGCGGCCCATGAACATACCGTATAACATCCCGGCGCACACGGGCTGCATCAACTGCGGCGAGTGCTGCGGCCCGATGCTGATCTTCGTGGACGAGGAGCGCGCCATCCGCGAGTACATCCAGCGCCACCCGGAAGTGCGCGACGTGATGCAGGGCCAGCATGAACCCTTGCAGTGCATCTTCCGGGACAGTGCCAACAAGCGGTGCGCCATCTATCCCGTCAGGCCGCTCGTGTGCAGGCTGTTTGGCGTCGCTGCAGACCAGCACCTCCAATGCCCGCGCGGCAACACGGCCAAGATCACCGGCGTCCGGCCCGACTTCAAGAAGCCCATCGCCGGAGTACAGAATCATATCGAATGGTAAAGAAAGCGGCCCACAACGCCATGTGGGCCGCTTCGAGCGCACGCGCTCTCTCTCCGATCTCGCAAATCGGATTGACACCATTATATCCGACATCCAATGCGGTGTCAACGATAAAATGCCGCCATCAGAAGTGGGAAAATTTGAAAAAAGTTTCTGATAGTGGCATTTTACCCCTTGACAATGACACCATTAGCGGCTATAATATTCCACAGAAAGCAACCCCGAGGGACAAACACAAAGGAGGAACTTCAAAATGACGAAGCACTACACCGTGAGCACCACCGCGCAGGCTTGGAATAAGGCCAACGAAATCTTCCCCACCGACTACGAGCGCGACAACAGCCGCAGCGAGCGCGCGGGCTACCCCGTCTACAGCAGCACCGCCGACGGCCACTGGTACGACTACATCTGCGACCTCGGCGACCGCTTGGAGATCAACCTCTCCAACGGCGACACGGTGAACGTCTGGGTGAAGGACGAAACCGCCGCCTATCAGGAGCCGACCGAAGCGGAGATCACGCAGATGGTGGCCGACGCCCACAACGCCGAGGAAGCCGGTAAGACCGGCTGGATGAACATCGACCCGCAGGAAGCGACCATCTATCACTTCTGCGCGATGCACACCACCTACGACAACAACGCTGCCGAGCACGCCTTCGCGGAAGCTCTGAACCGCTCCGACGAATCCATGCGGATGCGGCTGGCGAGCGACTACGCCGCCGCTTGGTGCGATGCGAACAACGTGCCGTGGGGCAGCATCGAAATCTTCCACAAGCCCTACAAGTACGAGCATCACAACGCCGATAACTATCACTTCGTGTTCACCGCCGTGGTGACCATGCGAACCACCAAGTAAACAACCGAATACGCCGCCCGGTACTGCCAGCCGGGCGGCAAGGAAGGAAGCAACGCTATGGCGCGCACATACACCGGCAAGGACGAATTGCAGCGCGAGTTCATTCAGATCATTAACTCCATGACGGGTAAGTACAACATCTGGGAAGTCTGGAAGGACATGATCTGGTGCATCGCCATCACCATATCGAACCGCGTGGACGACCGCTACCGGGAAAGCCGGGAGAAAACCTATATGTCCATTGTCGAAAAGTACGACGAGAAGGACATCGACAAATTCGCCCAGCTATTTGTACTGATTCACAAGAACGCCGTCAGGAGGACGGACTTAGGCACCTTCGGCGATTTCCTCGGTGATATGTTTATGAACCTCGATCTCGGCAACAATCTGGGCGGTCAGTTCTTCACGCCATACAGTATCTGCCAGATGATGGCACGCATCACCATCGAGGACGAGAAGGACAAGATGCTGCAAAGCATCGACAAGCAAGGCTGGTTCTCCTGCTCGGATTGCGCCTGCGGCGCGGGCGCGACGCTGATTGCGGCGGCGGAAGAAAGCCTCGCCAAAGGCGTCAACTACCCCTATCAAATCATGTTCGCCGCGCAGGAGATCGACAGCACTACCGCCTTGATGTGCTACATCCAGCTCTCGCTTCTCGGCTGCGCAGGCTACGTCGTAATCGGCGATTCCCTGCGCTACCCGATGACCGGCCATGTGCTTTTCGGCGAGAACTCCGAGCGGTGCTGGTACACGCCCATGTTCTTCGAGCAGACGTGGCACGAGCGCCGAGAAATCGAGATTGCCCGACAGCGGTTCCGCGCCATCATGGGCGTGTTCGATAAGCCGAAGCCGCAGGACGAGCAGCCGGAGGACGAGCCGGACGCCGCGCCGGTGGCTGTGGAGCCGGGAATCGTCGAGATCGAGGAGGAGCCTTCTCTTTTGTCCGGGATGTCCCTGTTAGGGACAATTCAAGAGCAGCCGAAGGACACCAACCCGAAGCCGAAGGCGGCGCGCAAACCCGCCAAGAAGCGCACAGAGAGCATTGAAGGACAGGTCACATTCCAGTTTTGACGGAGGGCATTATGGACTACATCACTATCTCCCGCATTATGAGCGGCATCACGGAGGTCATCGGGAACATCTTCATCGTCGGCGGCGTCGCCGGGCTGGTTGTACTCGGCAGGGCCATCTACAAGACCTATTGGCCGGAAGGCTTGGGAATCTTCAATGAGGAGGAAGGAGACAAGGAGGGCGTGGCATGACGAACGACGATAAGAGCTATGAGGAGGTCTGCTCCGAGCAGATCGCTTCGCTGGAAGAAGAAAATGAGCGGATAGAAAAAGAAAACTACCGCCTGCGCCAGATTCAAGGCTGGCTCAAGTCTCGCGGAGACGAACTTGAAAAGATCGCGGCCTGCTACAAGGCCATCAACACCATCGACAAGCACCTGATGGAGCTTGGCTATAAAAGGGAAGGCTGAACCGACAAAAATCAGCAGGAGGTAACGGAAACATGATGACCCTGATTGAGTTGCAGAACGTTCTCGGAGAGAACATCAAGGCCGTCCACGACATGAAGATCAGTGGCGCGGATGCAGACCCGGAAGAAATAAAGAGGGTCTATGGCCGGGCCGAGGCGATTGCACGGCTGGCGAAGCAGATGGTGAACAACGCCGACGTAGTGCTGCGCAAGGACAAGTTGCAGGCCGACGGCAAGATCGGCAAGGACGACGCCATCAGCAAACTGGTGGGTGAATAGCTGTGAAGAAGGGACAGCGCAGGACGAACTACCACAGGTACAGCGAGGAAGAAGATACCTTCCTCGCGGAGTGCCTGAAAACAATGAACTTCCCGCAGGCTGCGGCGGCGTTCAATGAGAAGTTCGGAACGTCCGTCGAGATGCACAGCATTGAGGTTCACTGCCGGAGCAAGGGCCTTTCCAGCGGAAAGAGCAGCAGGCCGTTCTCCTTCTCCGACGAGCAGCTTGACTTCATGCGCGACACGGCACCGCGATGCAGCAGCAACGGAGAGTTCTACCAAGCGTTCTGCGACCGATTCGGTAGCAACCGCACCGAAAAATCCGTAATCGACGCCATGCACAGGTGCGTTGGCGTGAAGTACGGCAACCCGCCGGTGTACTCCGACGAGCAAGACGAATGGCTCATAGAAAACGGCGGCAAGATGGACGTGTCGAACCTCGTCGAAGCCTTCAACACGAGGTTTTCGACGACCAAGAGCAATGACGCCATCTACAGCCGATTGCGGACGCTCAAGGTGGACAGAAGCCATGCTCCCATCGCAGGCAAGACGCGGTTCACGAAGGAAGTTGTCGAGTTCGTCTATTCCCTGCCGACGGACATGACCTACAACGACATGGCGCGAGCCGTCCATGAACGATTCGGAACAAAGACCAGCCGCTCCAAATTAAGCGACCTCTGCTCCAAACGATTGAAGCATGGGCGTACAGGAAATGCCGGACAGTTTGAGAAGGGCCACATCAGTCAGAATGTGCGTAAGGTTGGTGATGAAAGCAATCTGAACGGGTACATCTCTATCAAGATTGCAGACAATCCAATCGATGGCACTCACACCTATGCGAAGCGCAAGGCCAACTGGATGCCGAAGCACAGGTACATCTACGAACAGCACCACGGCCCGATTCCAAAAGGCTGGATTGTCATCTTCCTCGACAACAATTCCCGGAACTTCGACCCGGAAAACCTCTACGCGATTCCGAGGTCGGTTCACGCTCGGATGTGCCAGAACAACTGGTACACCGAGAGCAGGGAGCACACGCTGACAGCAATCAGATATTGCGAACTCGATAGAACGATCAGGACGGGAGGTATTACATGAGCGGCCTCCAACGCGACCACACCTACAACGAGGGATGGACAAACCACGAGGGCTACAACGACGGCACCGCTGGCGCTGCCTTGAACAACATCATGCGCCAGCAGCGCAAGGCCGCACCGCCCGCGCCAACCAAGAAGC
>FLNW01002310.1_pt1 | contig 19703 bp, 14 predicted proteins | sample 1140371 | NCBI WGS metagenome assembly FLNW01 (sample SAMEA3878170, study PRJEB12797) | bioreactor metagenome | biome: Moose rumen | place: Sweden | collected 2011-10
GTACATTCGACCACTCTGCCATCTTTCCAATAATTACACCACCATCTTTTACAACGGCGGTGCAATATTAAAAACTTTTTTATTTGCGTGCAAATTTTTTAAGTTTTTTTTTTACGAATTTAACTCGGCATACTTTTTAAAAGTTTTCCATGCCTTACCACTTTCTATTGATTCTCTGGCAATTGCCATACAATCCTCAATAGGTTTTTCTTGTTCGATAGTTTTTATTGCAAATGCAGCGTTAGCAATTACCACATTTTTTTGGCTTAGTGCTGAAGTATTCTGCAATACACTATCAAACACCTTAATAGCATCTTCTTTTGTTGATTTTTCTCCACCGCATAAGTCGCCAGGATATGCAATTGAAAAATTAAAGTCATCGGGTTCAAACGTCTTTTCATAATTATTAGACGACACCTTAAACGGCCCTGTTAATGAAATTTCATCATAACCATCAAGACTATGAACTATAGAATAGCCAATTCCAATTTTTTTGTAAACATCTTTATAAATCTCCATTTGTTTAAGATTAGCCACACCAAGCATCTGATAGGCTGGTTTTATGGGATTTACAATTGGACCGAGCAGGTTAAAGCATGTTGGTATCTGCAACGCCTTGCGTATGCCGCCAACAAATTTCATAGCCTTTGCAAAAAGTTGAGCATGTAAATAAACAAAGTTGGTTTGTTCAAGACTACGACGAATTTTATCATTGTCGGATGTAAATTTAATACCATGTCCTTCAATAACATTACTTGCGCCACTTACAGATGATGCTGCATAATTGCCGTGCTTTGCCACTTTGTAACCAGCTCCAGCCACTACAAAACACGAACAAGTGGAAATGTTGAAGGTATTTTTACAATCACCGCCAGTTCCTACAATGTCAATTGGCTTAAATTCTGCCGCATCAACACGCACACCTGTTTCAAGTATTCCATCGCGAAATCCAAGCAACTCGTCAACAGTTATTCCTCGCATTTGCAAGGCAACAAGTAAGGCTGTTATCTGTGCATCAGAATAATCTCCGTGCGTAATGTTTACCAAAATATTGTATGTTTCTTGTCGTGAGAGAGTTTCACCGTTTATAAGGCGGCTTAATATGTTTTTCATTTTAAATTTATTTTTGTGTATTTATTATAATGTGTTTGTTATTCACTAATTTTAAAACTTTTCTTTACAAAGTTGAGGTATTTTTTACTAAAAATTTCGCCATCATTTTTGGTATAACGACGTTGAGTAAATACCTCCGCAAGATTTTTAAGACCATTTTGTTCTACAATATCACGTAGTTTGGGCAAATTTTCAAAATCAGAATAATACTTTTCTATATCCTCATCGGAATAGTTGTGATATGTTTCCATGTGAAAAACTGCTTGATAAGGCAATCTTTCTGTTGGAGAAAGTTCTTCGTTGGGATAACCAGCCGTCATGGTAACCACTGGAACAACGCCCATTGGCAGATTCAAAACCTTTGCTATTTCTTCGGCATTATACATAGTTGTACCAAGAAAACAAATCCCCAATCCATTTTCTTCAGCGGCTATAGCAGCATTTTCTGCGGCGAGCATAGTATCTACAAGTGCTGTTGAAAACCATAGAAAATTATCATAACAAGGCTCTGTTCCCCTTACCTTACACCATTTTGAAAAACGATTAATATCAGCACAAAACGTAAACACCAACGGAGCTTGCTTTACCATAGGTTGGTTAAAATGTAATGGTAATAACAAATCCTTAATTTTAGGCTGTGTAGAAAGCACTATACTGTATAATTGCATGTTACCAGTATTGCTTGCTCGTATTGCAGCATTTACTATTTTTAGTATAACAGCATCTTCAACTGTTCTAAACGCATATTTGCGAATACTTCGATGGTTTTCTGTTACAGATTTCATTTTTTTTTAATTTGATTTTGGTTAATATACAATAGTAGCTATCAAGTTTCTATTATTTGTTCCATTACGAAATTCGCAAAGGTATATACCTTGCCAAGTGCCGAGCGCAAGTTTTCCATTGGCAATTGGTATGGATAAACTAACACCAAACATTGCACTTTTTATATGAGCAGGCATATCGTCCTCGCCTTCCAAGTTGTGTTCATACTGCACAGTTCCATCTGGCACAAGCGCGTCCATAACAGTTTCAAAATCTTGACGCACCGTTGGATCAGCATTCTCGTTAATAGCCAACGCAGCAGACGTATGACGCAAAAAAATATTCAATAATCCTTTTTCTGGCAACCTTGGCAACTGCTCAACAATATGCCGTGTTACAAGGTGATACCCGCGTCGCATTGGCGGCAAAGAGATAAAAACTTGTTCTACCATCTTATATATTTTTGGCCGTAAATCTAAGAATTTTTTTTTATTGCTAAAAATAATACACATTTTTTATCATATGAAAAGTTTTTTTTATTAAATTAGCAACCTCAAACAAAATAAAAATGAAAAGCATAATTTACACACCAGTAGGAGTATGCAGCAAGTTTATGGAACTTGAAGCCGATGAAAACCAAATTATCACAAATGCTAAGGTAATAGGCGGTTGCAACGGCAATTTAAAAGGCATTTGTAGCCTTATAATTGGCATGGACATAGATACAGCTGCAAAAAAAATGTGCGGAATACATTGCGGCAGTAAACCTACAAGTTGTCCCGACCAAATGAGTACTGCTCTTAGAAAGTTACAGGCACTCTACTCAAAAAACGATGATAAACAATAAAAAGATAGCAAACATAGCGTTTTTTGTTTGGCAATTTACATGGGGCATAATGCAAACAGCCGTTGGACTTATAATTTTTGTTGCCAACATTAAAAAACCGCATAGTTTTTATCGATGTTGCATTGCAACACAATGGAACTACCCAGCAAGTGTTTCATTGGGATTTTTTATTTTTATAACATCGCACCAACAAATTAGTACACAACAATTTACAAACACATTAGCACATGAGTATGGACATTGTTTACAATCGCTAATTTTAGGTCCGCTATATCTCTTGGCTGTAGGATTACCATCGGTTTTATGGCTTACATGCTTTAAAAAATATAGAAAAAAAAACGATGTATCGTACTACAAATTCTACACAGAACGATGGGCAAACCGTCTCGGAAATGTAAAATACTAACAAAAAATTATGGCAACTAAAAAAGGCGAAAAACATATATTGGACGTTTTGGAAAAGCTTATAGATATTTCACAAAATTCACAATTAGACTTCGACAAAATGAAAGACAGCAAAAGTCTGCTTAATTATTGTTGTAAAACCCTCGACATAAACAATATACAAGCTATATTTTTTGCCCTGATTGTCAACTTTGGTAGTGATGAAAGCACCACCACAACAGAATTAGCACAACATCTTGGTTGTCGCCACATAAGAGTAATGCGCAATCTCAAAGAAATTGAGGGTCTTGTAGAAAAGGGTTACATTGCAACAACACGTCCTGGCTGCTATCGCGTACCGTCGTATGTAATCAACGATTTAAAAGAAAATCAACGTTACGTTCCCAAAAGTAAAAGTGGATTAACAATAAGACAACTTTTATCAGAACTTGACAACATTATTTCTCTGCGCGAAGACGATGAAATAGATTTTGAAAGTTTCTATGCCGAATTATCTCGGTTAATGGAGGCTAATAGACATCTCCATTTCGCAGATAAAATTCTTTCAATAGTACAAGAAGACCAAAAAACTTGGCTTCCAATGCTTGTCTATTTATGCACCGAATATATTTTCTACAATAATGATTTATCACTATACGACATAAACGAAATATACGATAAGCATAGTTCCAAACTCGTAAAACACTATTTGATGCTAAGTTTTTCACCATTGCAATCAAAAAAGATAATAGAAAATACATTTAGCGATGGATTTGCCAATCGTGAATCTTACAAACTCACCGAAACAGCAAAAAACGAACTACTAAAAGAACTGGACATCAAGGTAATAGAAGACAAAAACCCAAACAGACTTCAACATGAACTGATAGCAGAAAAAAAACTTTTTTATAATCCCAAAGAAGAACTAAGGGTAAAACAGTTATCAGAAATTCTTGAACAAGAAAATTTTAACAAAATAATAAAAAATTTGGAGTCTAACAATCTAAGAAAAGGTTTTACTTGCTTGTTTTATGGCGCACCCGGCACTGGCAAAACCGAAACCGTTTACCAAACAGCTCGCAAAACCAAACGCGACATAATACAAATTAACATAGCCAACATAAAAAGTATGTGGGTAGGCGAAAGCGAAAAAAACATAAAAAAATTTTTCGATTCTTATCGCACCACAGTATCCAAATCTGAGGTAGCACCCATTCTACTATTCAACGAAGCCGATGCCATTATCACCAAACGACAAGCAGGAGCCGAGCGCGCAATCGACAAAATGGAAAATTCGTTGCAAAACATTATCCTTCAAGAGATGGAAAATCTCAACGGAATATTAATTGCCACATCAAACCTTGTGGAAAACATGGACAAAGCATTTGAAAGACGATTTCTCTACAAAATAAAATTTGAAAAACCAGAAACCAACATAAAAGAAAAAATATGGAAATCAATGCTACCATCGGCAACCGAAGAACAAATAGCCCAAATAGCAAAACAATATGATTTTAGCGGAGGTCAAATAGAAAATATTGCTCGCAAAATAACAATCAACAATGTACTTACAAATAGTACTAACATAGACCAAACTATCCTTGAACAATTTTGCGAAGACGAATTTCTCGACTTGAGAAAAAACAAAAAAAACGTAGGATTTTAGCCAATGGAACAAGATATAACTTACACCATACATCAAATAGAAACACTTACTGGTATAAAAGCCTTCACGGTACGCATTTGGGAAAAACGTTACAATTTTACCACACCAGCGCGCACCGACACCAATATACGCATGTACAGCGAAGCCGATTTACACAAACTCATGGCAGCAGCAGCATTAGTAAAATTTGGCTACAAAATATCAGAAATTGCCTTTCTATCAGAAGAAAAAATGAATGAGAAACTGCGGTTACTTTCTGTTTCACAGGGTGTTGGCAACGAAAAAACCGACACGCTACTTATGGCAGCAGACCATTTCGACGAATTTCTGTTTGAAAAAAATCTCAACCGCGAAATACTTTCTTCAGGATTTGAAAACACCATGGTCAACGTTATAGCACCGCTAATGGAAACCATTGAAACAAAATGGATAATGAGCAGACTTTACAAAAGCATAAAAAACTTTGTAACCGACATCTTGCGTCGCAAAATAATAATAGCAGCCGATAGTGAACCCCTAAAAAACGACACGCAAGCAAAAAAAACATTAATATTCTCCACCTTAAACTGCGAAAGCGAAATGTGGCCACTATTTGCCGATTATGTATTAAAACGACGTGGCATACCATCGGTATATATTGGAGACAACATTGACATAGTTTCTGCCGAAGCCGCAGCAAAAGCTGCAAAATGCGAAAACATACTTTGTATAGGCAAAATTTGCAAAAACAACGAAGATTTCAGTACATTTGTCCAAAAATACGACGAAGCATTTGAGGGTACATCAAAATTTTTCTTAGGGCAAAACTGCAAATTCAACTCAAAAAACGTAACCGTATTCAAAACCCCTGAGGAATTTGCCAGATATTTTTAATAGGCTATCCCTACAATTGCACGATTTTTGAAACTAAATTATAAAAGCATATTAAACAACCAAAGGATGAAACTTTATATAACCGCACTTTTAATGACAATACTACCGTTTTGGAATACATTTTCCAATGCCCAAAACGATATGCGGTTTTACACCGTTGGCGAAAAAGATGGGCTTAATAGCAACATAATACAAAAAATAGCAGAAGACGGCATAGGTTTCATTTGGATTGCAACATACAACGGACTTGCACGCTACGATGGCTACGGTTTCAAACATTATATTTACAACCCCGCCGACAGCACCAGTGTCAACGGCAACAATATATCCGACATAAAAACCGACAATTTTGGTAATATTTGGATTGCCACAGAACGGGGTGTATCGTGTTATAATATCGAAACAGAAAAATTTGAATATTTTCAAAAAGCCAATTCTCGTGGCATATATCAAGCCGAAAAAATATTTCTTACCAAAGACAACAACGTATATTTTTTCAACTCCATGGGGCAGTTGAATATACTCAACAAGCAAACAAAAAAATTTGAAGAAGTACACACTGATTTTTTCTCTACAAAAAAAATAAGAAATTGTTTTTTAGATAATTCAGAAAATTTTTGGGCTGTATCAGAAAAAGAAAATAAAATCTTTCAAATCACCAAAGACGCAAAAATTATAAATACATACAACGGCGACAACTACGATGAAAGCTCACCGTGCAACGATGTTTATAGTTTTAGCGATTACAATGGAAAAGACTTTTACATAGCTGGCAACAACGGATTATTTAAATTAAATGATGGTAAAATCGAAAAAATAACAGATTTTGGAGGTGTAAAACTTCCAAAACACATAATAACATTATACAAAGCCAAAGACGGAAAACTATGGATAGGCTCCAACGGAGAAGATTTGTATATAATGGACATAGAAAACAACAAAATAGAAAAAATCCTTTCTGACAAATCGCAGAACTCCAAACGCAAACTCAACAGCACAACAGTTATATGTATGCTCGAAGACAGCCACGGATTAATGTGGTTTGGCACATGGATGGGCTTATCGTATATGGAAATTAATCCCGCAAAACTCTTTGAATGTATCAACTATCCCGAAAACAAAGACATACTAAAACAAAACCTCATCGCATGTTTTACAGAAACACCCGACAGCATGTTGGTAATAGGTAGCGATGGTGGAGGAATAACATTATGGGACAAAAAAAGCCAACAAAAATCAGAGTTCTATTCCACCGAAAACAAACAATCAAAAATGGACAACCCGTCAATACTTGCCTTATGCACCGACAACAACGGCAACATATACAACGGTGGCTATCTACACAATCTACATATAATAAACCGAAACAAAAAAACAGAAAAAACAATAACATATTCCCAAAATATATTTATACGAAGCCTACTACACCAACCAAGCCACAATTGCATTTGGATAAATACATGTAGCAACGGACTATTGCGATATGATATTGGCTCAGAAAAATGCGTTGCAATAACAAAAGATCCAAACGGTAACGAAATTTGCAGCCAATACGGCACTTGCATCAACCTATACAAAGACACAATCATCCTTGTAGGCACATACCAAGGGCTTTCTACCTACAACGTAATTACTGGCGAAATAAAAAACTATAGTTACAACGAGTTTGATTCTCAATCAATAAGCCACAATTGGGTATTATCAATATGTATCGACAGCAAAAAAAGAATTTGGATAGCCACCCCCTCTGGACTTAACCAATTCAACATTGTAACAGGTAAATTTAAACATTACGGATTTGAACAAGGATTTCAAAGCATAATGTGCAACGGTGTAATACAAGACAACAACGGCTACCTTTGGATAACTACTGGCAAAGGAATTGTAAAATTTAGCCCCGACTACGGCCATGTAATACGCACATATCATGCAACAGACGGAATACTTTCTGATAATTTTTTGCAAAACGCAATTTTTAAAGATAGCAAAGGAACACTCTTTTTCGGCTCCAACGAAGGCATAGTATTTTTCAACCCAAACAACATACGAGAAAAAAACAACATAGCAAAACCCACAATTATAGGACTACTTATAAACTACAAACACGTAACCGTAGAAAGCAAAAACTCACCACTAAAAAAATCAATACAAGCAACAGAAAAAATAACACTTAACCATAAACAATCCACATTTTCAATACAATTTGCATCATTAGGCTACGTAAACTCAAAAAATATAACTTATAGTTATATGCTACAAGGTTACGACAAAGAATGGAATCAAATAGGACATCGTCGTGAAATAGATTTTACCAATCTAACACCCGGCGACTACGAATTTATGGTAAGAGCAAAAAACAGCGATGGAGCTTTAAGCGAAATAACAAAATTATCTATCACAATACTTCCACCATGGTATTTAACACTATGGGCAAAAACATTATGGATAATTTTAACCATAGCAATACTAACAATAACCTACAAATTAAGAATACGACGGCTAAAGAGACAACGCGACAAACTCGAAAATGAGGTTGCGGCACGTACCAAAGAACTCACGGTGTTAAACCATCGACTCGAACAACAAAACGAGGAAATGTACCAACAACGCGAAGAAATAGAAGCCCAACGAGATGAACTATTTGAAAAAAATGAAAAACTCCAAGAAAGCAGTACCGCACTAAGCAACAATCTGCAAAGCATGAAAGTACTTAGCGACCTTGGCAAAAGAATATCCTCATCACTCGACATCAACACCATTTGCCGAACATTTCATGAAAACAAAGCAGTACCAATATACAACGATGGCATCTGCCTTTCGGTATGCTACGAAAAATACGACTTGATAGAATATTCAAACTACATGGAAGGCGACAACATTACACAACTAAACGATGAAAAATTATCAGAAATAACCGATTCGCTCACACAAGCATGCATAAAAAATCGCAAAGAAATTGATGCTGGACTAAATTCAAACATCGACGTTCCTCAATCATTAAAACAACAAGGCTACAACACTTGTCTAAGACTACCTATGTTTGACGGCACAGCAGTAGAAGGCGTTGTGGTGATAAACAGCAAACGCGAAGAAATGTTTTCAGACCAAGAAATAGCCAATATTCGCGTAATAACATCATACACAGCCATAGCCATAGAAAAAGCAGCAGCATACAAAATGCTACAATCAAAAAATATAGCCATAAACGGTAGCATCAATTATGCAAAAACAATACAAGAAGCCCTACTTACCAACGAAGAAAACCTAAAACAACATTTCGACACAGCCGTAATTTATCGTCCCAGAGATATTGTCAGCGGCGACTTTTACTGGGCTCACGAAGAAATATCCAACACTGGCAAAATGGTGTTTGTTTCGGTAATAGACTGCACTGGGCATGGCGTGCCAGGCGCATTTATGTCAATAGTAGCCAACACCGTACTCAACAAAATTGTTAAAATACAAAAAATTTTCAACCCTTGCGAAATACTCGACACTCTATCTAACGAAATTTCACGACTTCTAAAACAAGACACAAGCAACAACAAAGACGGCATGGACATGGCTCTACTAAGATTTGATGCTCCAAACTGCAAAACTTTTGAAAAAGCATATTTCTCTGGTGCAAAAAATCCTGTTTACTATCTTCCTGCCAAAAATCACGAAGTAGAAATTCTAAATCCAGATCGAAAATCCATAGCAGGCGGAATAAAACTCAACAACATAGGAAAATTTACACAAAAAGAAATACATATTTCTCATGGCGACATTTTCTACATGTCGAGTGATGGTATAACCGACCAAAATAATTTAAGCCGACAACGTTTTGGACGTAAAAAATTCATAAACATTTTATCTACCTATGCCACAAGCAGTTTAGAAGAACAAAAACAACAAATAGAAAATGCACTTGATAATTTTTCAAACGGAGCCGACCAACGCGACGACATAACTGTTGTTGGAATAAGAATTGAAAATTGAGAATTAAAAATTAAAAATTAAAAATTAAAAATTAAAAATTAAAAATTAAAAATTGAAAATTGAGAATTGAAATTAAAAATTTATTTTTACATAAAACAAAAAATATTAACATTGCAAAATTGTAACACAAAACACCATCGACAAAGCAGTTTTTGCAAAAAATGAGATACCGACTTGTTATATTATTAATGCTCGTTAATGCTGTTTGTAGTAGCCAAGACAAAGACTACAACTTTATATTCTCCACAGCCAACGAACGTTTTGGGCTAATCAGTGATCAGATAAACTGCATCACCAGCGACCAATTTGGCTACATTTGGGTAGGTACTCAATCAGGACTCTCACGTTACGATGGCACAAAATTTACATCCGTAAGGCACGACCCCAAAATAGGTGTAGCAGGCAATTCAATAGCCGACCTCGCCACCGACAACAAAGGCATGATTTGGATTGTGTCAGAACGCGGCATAAACAAATACAACCCCATAGCTGGAGGTTTTACATATTATCCAAAATACAACGAACACTCCGCAACAATAAACTATAATTTTCAATGCGACAAAATATTTCCTCAAGAAAACGGTTGGGTAATAGCCTTTGCCAACTACGGACAAGCATTCCTACTCGAAAAAGATTCTACGATATTTCGACCAATTTATCAAACATTTTTCGATTCCGTTAAAATTAGAAATTTCTACATCGACAAAGAAAAGACAATATGGGCGTTATCTGAAAAAACATCGCGTACATATCTACTCGACACAATTGGCAACCTAAAAAAAATAATAGACTGCAAAGACAAATGGTTTCCAAACATAACCCAAGGCAACTACGCAATGTATGACGATGGCGATAAAATATATTTTGGTGGAGAATATGGCATAGTAATCTACAACAAAAACAAAGACAAGTTTGAAAATCTTGACGTAGAAAATCCTGAAGATATGCCCCTCAACGCAAGAGTTTTTTACAGAGATAAACTCAATCGTTTTTGGATAGGAACCAACGCAGACGATCTCCATTTTATAGACCCAAACACCAATCGCATAATAAAAATACCATCTTCGTCAAACGAAGCTGTCTATAAACTTAATAGTAGCACTGTAAACGACATTACAGAAGACGACAATGGCCTTGTATGGTTTGGCACATGGAAAGGAATATCATACACCGAACTATCACCTACAAAAAAATTCTATAACATATCTCGCGAAGAAAACAAAAACATACTACATAAAAACTATATCTATTGTTTTTCAATTAGAAACGATGGAACAATGGCTATAGCCAGCGATGGCGGAGGAATAACATATTGGCGCAAAGGCGAACCATCGCGCATAACCTGTTACGACCCAGCCATAACCCCAAATACAGCCATGGAAAGTTCGTCAACATTAGCAGTCGCATTCGACAGCGCAGGCAATTGCTACTCAGGCGGATACAACAGATGTCTCTCAAGCATATCGGCAGATGGCAAAACTTGTACAGTCTACCCCTACAACCCCGATCAAGAAGACTGCATGGCATCAAATTTTGTAAAATCAATACTCATCGACAAAAAACAACGCATTTGGGTTTACACAAACGGTGGCGGATTACACCTACTCAACCCCAAAACAAAAAAATTTAAGCGCATAAAAACCGACAGAAACGGAACACCAATCAATCTACACGGAATATCTATTACTCAATCTAAAAACGAAAAATACTTATACTTAGGCACTTACTTAGGTTTTCAAATTTACGATTTAGAAAACGACATAGTAAAAAGCTACGAAAACAACGACAACGACTCAACAACCCTAAGTCACAATTGGGTATATCAAATCTTTGAAGACTCTCAAGGTCGCATTTGGGTTGCCACAGATGCGGGGCTTGATTTATTCGACCAAGAAACAGGCACGTTTACTCGATACAACAAAAACGCAGGATTTGAAAACACGGTTATCAACGGAATACTTGAAGATAATAACGGAATGTTTTGGGTATCAACAGCACGCGGTTTAGCCAAGTTTAACCCAGACATGGGCTTAGTAGAGCGTACATACCACATTTCTGACGGATTATGTGCCGAAAATTTTGAACATGGAGCAACATTCAAAGACCCCGACGGTACACTATTTTTTGGAATGGGTAAAGGTTTCGTTTATTTCAACCCAGATGAAATCAACACCTCGGAACAAATGCCTGCCCCTACAATAACTGGATTGCTGATAAACTACAATCGTGTAACAAGATACTCTCCAAACTCACCACTAAAAAAATATTCGCCCGAAGCGGCAAAAGAAATAATACTCGAATCAGACCAATCAACATTTACAATAGAATTTGCATCGTTAAACTTTATCAATTCAAAAGGCAACCGCTATAATTGCTACATGCAAGGTTACGACAAACAATGGCACGACATAGGGCAGCGTAACGAAATTACATTCACCAACCTCAATTCTGGACGTTACGTTTTTATGGTTAGAGGTATCAACGCAGATGGAAATCAAAGCGAAATAAAAACACTAATTATAATAATAAAACCACCAACATACAAAACATGGTGGGCAATAACTCTACAATTGCTACTAATAATAGGTACAGCAATAGTTATTTACCAAACAAGAGTAAAAACTCTACAAAAACGCCAAAAACAACTTGAAGAAACCGTAGCCACACGTACAGAGCAACTATTATCGGCAAATGCTGAACTCGAAAGCCAAAAAGAAGAAATTATAAGGCAAAGTGAAGAAATATCAAACACATTAGACAAAATGATGATAATAAACGATTTAAGCCGTCAAATAACATCATCATTTGAAATAGACGATATAATAAAACAGACATACAAATACATATCAGAAATAATAAAGACAGATTTTTTTGCAACTGGTTTTTATAGCAATAGTCTCGACTCGATAGAGTTTACAAGAATTAACAAAAATTGTACATCACAAAAAGATAAAACAATAAAACTTACCGAAGACTACGCCGAAACCAATTGTTACTTACAAAACAAAGATGTTCTACTTTTTGGACAACGTTGTAGCCGTTCGGCATTTTTCAACCAAGAAAATCCACCACAAACAAGCCTTTGCATCCCTCTCGAATCTGAGGGCAAAGCCTTTGGTCTTATAGTCCTCAACACATTGACACCCAACGCATACACATCCACCGACCTTGTAAACATACGTATGATAGCATCGGTATTAAGTATAGCAATAGACAAAGCTAAAGACTACCAATTACTACGAACCAAAAACAATAATATCAACGGAAGTATAAAATATGCAAAAACAATACAAGATGCAATTTTGGTTCAACAATCAGAATTAGACAAATTTTTTAAAGCTGCCATAATATTTAAACCCAAAGACATAGTATCAGGAGATTTTTATTGGATGCGAAAAATTGGGAACAATCCACAAAATCCCCAAATGATATTCGTAGCCGTAATCGACTGCACAGGACACGGTGTTCCAGGTGCATTTATGTCGCTTATTTCCAACATTTTACTCTCCGACATTGTTATACGCGCCAACACATACGAACCCGACAAAATACTCTCTAACCTTAACGATGAAATAATAAACATCCTAAATCAAGGACAAAACACCAATGATGACGGTCTTGACATGGCTATATGTCGATTCGACAGCAACAAAAACGGCAAAATATATCAAGCAACATACGCTGGTGCAAAAAACTCAATTTACTATTATTCATCAGCCACCGATGCATATTCAATGATACCAGCCGACAGAATCTCAATAGGCGGTGTACTAAAAAACAATCGTCCTATATTTACACCCAAAACATTTGCTGTACAAAGTGGCGACATCATTTACATGAACTCCGATGGCATAATTGATCAAAACAACAAACAACGCAAACGTTTTGGACGCATAAAATTTCAAGATATTCTTACCCAAGTAAGAAACCTGCCAATGAATCAACAAAAAGAAGAAATAGAACTCGCATTAAAAAAACACATGGGCGATGAAGAACAACGCGACGACATCACCGTTTTAGGATTACAAATTCCAAATTGATTGACATATTACAAAAAAATATCATTACAATTAAACCTCAAATACAATAGAATGATGTGTGTAGGGGCGGACCTGCGTGTCCGCCCGATTAAATGAAATTGTCGTGAAAAACAAGAATAAAAAAATTGTTTTTTCTTTGAAAAAAATTTACAAGGCTATAATTTTGCAGCAAAATATAAAATTGGTAAAAACCAAAAATGAAAAAAATATTATACACCATAACTTTAGTGGCTTTGTCCCATACTTGTTTTGCACAACTTACTGTAACTGGACAGTTTAGACCACGATTAGAAGTATTTGACGGGTATGAATATTTGCCATCAGAACATTCAAAAACCGATGCGTATATTTCGCAACGCTCACGCTTAAATATCGACTACAAAAACGAAAAAATCACAACATCACTATCGTTTCAAGACGTAAGATATTGGGGTGAAACTGGCACAACAACAAACGACAAAACAATTTCACTCAACGAGGCGTGGGTAAAAATAAATCTCGGTAAAAAATGGGATTTAAAAATTGGACGACAAGCAATATCCATCGACAATCAAAGGCTTTTTGGTTTAAGAAACTGGAATCAAATAGCCCAAAAACACGATGCTCTAACATTCAATTATAATTATAACAATTTAGAAATAAGCATAATATCAGCATACAACCAAAATACCAAGCACTCCGCTACAAACTCAGAACTCGGAACAGAATATAACAGCGTGGCAGGATACAAAAACATGGAAACATTTTGGCTGAAAAAAAAATGGGAAAATTTTTGGCTCGGCACAATACACGTTGTTGATGGACAGCAAGACACAACAGAACACAACCACCAATATTATCGCTACACATCAGGACTTATGATTGGAATAGATAATGGAAACAATAAAGTGTCTATCAGAGGTTTTTATCAAACAGGCAAACACTATATTTCACAAAAACTCAACAATTTAAACGCATTTAATCTCTGCGCCAACTACAATGCTAAACTAAATAAAAATTGGAATCTCAACCTTGGCTTAGAATATACATCAGGCGACGACACAAAAACCAAAGAATATGAAGGCTTTGACGCACTATACGGCAACATCGAAACATTTAACGGTTATCTCGGTTACTTTCAACAGCAAAAACAATATTCACACCACGGTTTTATTGATGCCACCCTACAATTGCAATTCAAACCAAACACACGCACACAATACAACGCAACATACCACTATTTTGCATCGCAACAAGACATTTACGATGGAACAAAAAAACTTGACAACAAATATCTCGGAAGCGAACTCGATTTATATGCAAAAATAAATTTTTCGCCAATTATAGCATTAGACCTCGGCTATTGTATGATGTTTGGCAACAACAACCTTAACATCATACAAGGCGGCGGACACAAAAATTATGGAAACTACGGCTACATTCAATTAGACATAACGCCAGTTTTCTACAAATCGCCCAAGAAACTCTTACCCGGCGACGATGGACTTTAACAAACTAAACTATTGATTTTTAATAAGAAACAAACTTGTACACATATCTCGACACAGTAGAATACCCCTCGGACGTAAAAAAAATTTCGCCCGACAAATTACCAGGCTTATGCGCCGACCTACGCAACTTTATTATCGACACAGTAAGCCGTCACCCTGGTCATTTTGCAGCGGGTTTAGGCGTAGTGGAACTAACAGTAGCTCTTCATTACGTTTACAACACACCATACGACCAAATTGTATGGGATGTAGGTCATCAAGCATACGCACATAAAATACTCACAGGACGCAAATACAAGTTCAACACATTGCGAAGTTACCACGGCATGTCGCCATTTCCAAATCGCGACGAAAGCCCCTACGATGCCTTTACAGTTGGTCATGCAAGTACATCCATATCATCTGCTCTGGGATTGGCGGTAGCAGCCGAAAAAATGGGACGACACGACCAACACGTAATTGCTGTAATCGGAGATGGTGCAATGACTGGTGGAATGGCTTTTGAAGCACTTAACAACGCAGGAATCCAAAAATCTAATCTATTGGTTATCCTTAACGACAACCACATGGCAATCGACCCAACTGCTGGAGCATTCAACGATTACCTGCTCGACATTACTACTTCAAAAACATACAACAGAGTAAAAGATGACGTTTGGGATATTCTTGGAAGATTCAACCGATTAGGTCCAAAAACTCGCAATTTTTTAGCAAAGATAGAAAACGGAATAAAATACGTAGTATTAAAACGCAGTAACCTTTTTGAAGGCCTCGGACTACGCTACTTTGGACCTGTTGATGGGCACGATGTATTACATTTAGTTCAGATACTCAGCGATTTAAAAAAAATAAAAGGTCCCAAGATACTACACATACTCACAACTAAAGGAAAAGGTTACAAATTTGCCGAAGAAAACCAAACCAAATGGCACGCCACCTCATCTGCATTTAACATAAAAACAGGACAGACATTACCATCAAAAGTCAGCCAACCTCAAGGGCCCAAATATCAAGATGTTTTTGGCAAAACAATTACCGAACTTGCCGAAAAAAACAACAAAATAATAGGTATAACTCCTGCAATGCCCACAGGATGCTCGCTCAACATAATGGCAGCTAAATATCCCGATAGAGTTTACGACGTAGGAATAGCAGAAGAACACGCTGTAACATTCGCAGCTGGAATGGCGGCACAAGGACTCGTTCCTTATTGCAACATTTACTCCACATTTATGCAACGTGCCTACGATCAAATAATCCATGATGTATGCCTTCCCAAACTACCTGTTATCCTTTGTTTAGACCGCGCAGGACTTGTAGGTGCCGACGGAGCAACGCATCAAGGTGCATTTGATATTTCATTTCTTCGACATATTCCCAACATAACGGTTTCAGCACCAATGGACGAAGTTGAACTCCGCAACCTTCTCTACACAGCGCAGTTACCTAGCAAAGGACCTTTTTCCATTCGCTACCCACGAGGCAACGGAAACAATCCCGATTGGCAAAAAACTTTTTCAGAAATAGAAATAGGCAAAGGCAGAACAATTTCTGACGGCGAAGATATTGCTATTATAACAATTGGAACTGCAGGTCTTCTTGCACAAAAAGCATGTGCAATACTAAAAGAAAAAAATATTTTCCCAGCACATTACGACATGCGCTTTATTAAACCATTAGACACCGAATTACTGGATTTTATCTTCAAAAAATATAAAAAAATAATCACGGTTGAAGATAACGCCCTCCAAGGTGGATTTGGTAGCAGCATACTTGAATATGCGGCAGATAATAACTATCACATCAACATAAAACGTCTTGGCATACCCGACAGATTTATAGAACATGGCACACAAGACCAACTCTATGCAAATTGTGGTTTTTCGCCCGAGACAATAGTTGCCGAAGTGGAAAACAAATTAAAAAATTAGTTTTTTGCGGCGGTTACAATTTTTTATCCGCCGCAAAAAAATAATCATTTTTTTATAAAAATATTTTCATACTTATCAAAAAGCGTGGCAGAATACCCTATTATACCTTCATGCTTACCTATAATCAACGAGCCACCATCAAAAAGATTATCACGAAAAAATTTTACAACCCTTTGTTGCAAATCATTATTAAAATAAATCAACACATTGCGACAAAAAATAATATGAAACTTAGCATCAATAATGTTTTCAAGGCTTACTAAATCGTGTTTTATAAAAACTGGTTTTTCCACAAGACTTTTTTTAATCTGAACATAATCGCGAAATTTATTTATATCCATATATTTGCTTATAGGTATAGTGCCGTCTCCATTTTCGGGAGAATTAAAAACCAAATCAAAATTATTAATATGTTCCACTACGTCCCTATACTTATACCTACCCAACGATGCCTTTTTTAATATGCGACAATTAATATCAGACCCATAAATGCTAACCTTGTCAAACAAACCAAGTTCGCTCAACAACATCAAAAGAGAATAAACTTCAAGTCCATTGCTACATCCACAATGCCAAATATTTATATTTTTTTGATTAGAATAACGTGATAAAATTAGTTTTTTTATATTAATCCACGATTCTGGATTACGAAAAAGTTCAGTAGTATTTACTGTAATTCCTTGAACAATATCTTCAAGAAAATTATAATCTCTTTCAAGATTTTTTATAAGCGTATCAACAGAAATATCGCGGTCGGTTAATATCTTTTCAATACGACGAGCAAAAGATTTTTCTGAATAATCACAAAAATCGTAAGAAGAAACATTTTTTATAGATTTTTGAATCCTTAATATATCTTCAGAAGAAACTTCCATTGATTTTTTTATTTAAAAGTTTTTTTTGCAAGTTACTACTCATAAAAGCAACCATAATCATAGAAAAATTATTCATTTATTAATTTTTGTGGTAAAAAACAAATTTTAATGTTTTTTAAAAACCAATTGGCATATTTTTTAAACTAAATACAAAAAAAACTAAATTTTATGTTTTTTCATAAAATTTGTTAAACTATTTTTTTATAAAACCGAAATTATTTACTTTTACGATTAGCAAACAAAAATAAACTAAAAGTTACGCTTCAAAAAACAGAAATATTTTTTTTATATGGACGAATTAGAATTAACAGACAAATTTTTAAGCCAAATTGGAATCAACAATCAACCAATGACACAGTATTCCCTTGGCGAAAAGATAGCCTACGTTAGTATGATAGCTTCGTTGGCGTGGGCAGATGGTAGCATCGACGAAAAAGAATTAGCAACCATAACAGCAATTTGCAAACGTGCTAACATTGACGACCCAAAGATTATTAACGCAATAATAGCTAACACAGAAAAATACGACAGCAACAAATACTCTCGTTGGACAGAACTTGTAAAAAATACCGATTTAAAATATTCGTTGATGGCAGACATGTTTTACACCGCTTTTGCCAACAACGTTGTACACGATTCCGAATCAGTATATATGAAATATATAGCGGGCAAACTCGATATTTCCAACGAAATTTACGAAAAAATTCGTACTACTATTGAAAAAGAAAAAGGAGATAATATAGAATACGAAAAAGTCTTTTATTACACCCCTCCTACTCCAACGCAAGATATGTCGGCAGGATTTTTATCAAAAGGACTAAAATCTATGGCTCAAGCAGTAAATTCGTTTTTTTAGCATATAATGCTAATAATCAATAAAAAGCGCGTATAGTTTTATACGTGCTTTTTTTATTACAACATAAATTTTATTATCTTTTTTGTTTCAAAAAATTCTTCCTTAAAAACATCAGAAATATTAAAAATTTCTGTTTTATTAGCGAATGGTTTTATTTCTTCTTGAAAATCTCCGCCTTTAAGATAAACAATCTTTCCCCCTTTGTTAACAAGATTATTTTTTGTCATCTTAACAAATTCAGGAAACGCTGTTACAGCACGACTAACAATTGTATCAAATTTTTTGTTGAAACACGTACTTTTTGTCTTTATTGCAACCACATTTTTTAAGCCAAGTTTTTGGGATACATCGTTAGCAACACTTATTTTTTTTCCAATTGAATCTATCAAAGTAAATTTTTTTTGGGGATAAAAAATAGCCAACGGAATGCCTGGAAATCCCCCGCCCGTTCCAACATCAAGTATATCAAAACTCTCGTTCAGTAAATTAAACTTAGCAATACTTAACGAATGTAAAACATGTCTTTCGTATAAATGCCCAATGTCAGCGCGCGAAATAACATTTATTTTTTCGTTCCAATAGCCATACAATTCGCCCAACTGTTCAAATTGCTGCTTTTGAATATCAGACAACGAATCAAAATATTTAAAAATTATCGAAACCATTGCCTAAACAAACTCCTCATCTTTGTTGTTTATTTCAGTATTTTTGATAATACCGAGCAAAAGTTCACGACTTCTAAACAATCGCGCCTTTACAGTGCCAAGTGGTATTCCAAGTTCTTGGGCTATTTCTTGGTAAGATTTTTCTTCAAAATAACGCATTTCAATAATTTGTCGATAATCGTGATGCAACTGCTTTACAATATTTCGTAAAATGTTT
>FLNW01003712.1_pt1 | contig 19686 bp, 14 predicted proteins | sample 1140371 | NCBI WGS metagenome assembly FLNW01 (sample SAMEA3878170, study PRJEB12797) | bioreactor metagenome | biome: Moose rumen | place: Sweden | collected 2011-10
ATCAACAATTGTGTTTCCAGTTCCGCTCGTGATCCCCTTGCTATTTTCAAAAACTGGATAAACTCCTTGATCCCCCGAGATTGCCTCTCGGCAATATTCGACGGAATCGACACCATCCAAGTTCTGTAAACTAAGCTCTTTTGAGTGCTGAGAACTTAGTGCTGAGAGCTTAGATTTTTCAATTTTCTCAATAACACCTTCTTTTTCCAAGTTCTGTAAACTAAGCTCTAAGATCTGATCGCCTGCACGGCGAATGCGTTCCTTGCCGATTTCACAGATGTTCTTGTAGCCAGCCTTGTAGGCTTCGGATTTTTCGTCGGTGAGTTCGGGCAGCTGCACCATGATGAACTTGCGCTGGTGTGAGAGCTGAGATTTTAGAACTTTGAGCTTAGAGTCATACTCTGGGTCATTTCTATCTAAGCTCTCCATTCTAAGCTCTAAGCTCTCTCTTTCCTCTGCGTTGAGTTGCATGACGGCGTGGGCAGTTGTCGCTGAGCCAGAGAAGAAGTCGAGTGCAATATCATCTTTTTTAAGATTGCTTATCTTGCAAATAGCTCTTAATAATTCAAGAGGTTTTGGATTACTAAAAACATTTTTTGCACCAAATAGTTTTGTCATACAATCATTTGCACCTTGATTATGACCAAATTGCTCATGCGTCCACCAGTTTGTTGCACATTGTCCCTCGTTTTCCCTCTCAAATTGATAATATTTTTTTCGAGGCATACCGTCGCCACCTTTTGGGAAATAAATACGCCCTTCCTCTAAATATTGTTTATATGTTTTCTCTTCCCCCATCCATTCACCGTCTAAAACAATACCTGTTGGCGTAACGATTGTATACCTACTACCAGACTGATCAGAACCCACTTTCCACGGTTTACTTGCCCAAGGACCTCTTGGATCATTATCTGGATTAGTAAAAGTTGCTGTTAAATCTAGTTTTCCAACACCTACAGATTTTAAATATGAAGAATCTTTTGCATATACAAGAATATGGTCAGTTACAATTCCAATCGTTTTGGTTTTGTCATTTGGTTGATTATGTCTTCTTCTCCAATGTATATGCCCCTCAAAATTACTTTCCCCAAACACCTCGTTGCAAATCTTCTTCAAGTTCTCCACTTCATTATCATCGATACTGATAAATATCACCCCGTCATCGCTTAGCAAATTCCTTGCAATCTTCAGGCGCGGGTACATCATGTTCAGCCAGTCGGTATGGAACCGGCCGTTGCTTTCGGTATTCTTCTCGAAGTTCTGCAACAGCATATTTCCGTCTTCATCGAACATTCCACTCTTAACCCTAAACTCTGAACTCTCAACTGTAAAATTGTCGTTATACACGAAGTCGTTGCCCGTATTGTAAGGCGGGTCAATGTAAATCATCTTGACCTTGCCCAAGTAATTTTCCTGAAGCAGTTTGAGTACTTCCAGGTTGTCGCCTTCGATGTAAAGGTTTTCCGTGTTGTCGAAATCCACGGATTCCGCTTTGCAGGGGCGCAGCGTCATGTTGGTGGGCGCGTTCGCATTGTGAATCGCCTCGCGCTTGCCGGGCCAAGTAAACTGGTAGCGTTCTTCGCCTTCGCCAATGGTGGCGTGGCTCAAGTTTTCCTGCAATTTTTCAAAGTCAATAGCCGCCTTGACATTGCCGTTTTCGTCAACGGTCTCGGTGACACATTCTGGGAAAATGCTCCCTATTTTCTTGATATTCTCGTTCACCATATCAAGGCTGTGCATGTTCGCTTTTTCCATGTTTCTGTTCCTTATAAAATTCTTTTAGATCCTTCGGCTCCGTGCTACGCACTACGCTCAGGATAACACTCTGGATGGATTGCTTCGCCTTCGGCTCGCAATGACGTGGACGCAGGCTGCGGCACATCGGCAGGCTCAGTGACCTTGCAAGCGGCAAGCTCAGCGAGCTTAGCTTTCATCAAGTTAAACAGTTCCAGTTTGCGGGCGGGTTGGTTTTCGGTGCGAGCCTTCTTTTCAAGGTTCGCAATTTCCTTCTGCAACTTGGCGATATGTTCCTGAATATCCAAGTTTTCGGCAACATTCAGGGCATCGTTCCAAGGGTCGCCCGCCACCTGTTTCACAATTCCGTTCCAAACATCATCCAGGTTGAGGCCGCTAAAAACGAAGCAAAATTCCTCGGCCAGTACCCAATCCTTTGATACAACGACATGTTCGTCATACTTCAGCGCAAAACGGACCACATCGCCATAGCTCAAAGCGAGAAGGATGTTCTTTTGTCCAATGCGGTGCAGCAAGGTTTCCACATTCTTCAGGTTGAATTGCTTTCGCTTCATCGTAACCCGAGCCACATAAAAGCCCTTTACGCGAGCACCCGCCACAACGGGCAAGTTCTTTGTAGAAACGACGTTTGAAATGGCAACTTGTGCAATATCTTCATTGAATGTCGCCTTTTGAGATGTCGATGCCGGTGCAAGCAACCCCACGCGTCCCAGCAAGGCTTCTTTTGCCACAATCTTTTTAATTTCAGAATCTACAGGGAATCCAAACATCGATAAATCCTAGCGTACTACCAAAAAGCAAATCAATTCAAAATCGTCAAGACCTTTGACAACTTCACTTTTGAAATCCACAAAGTCGCCATTCAAGAAACTGTCCATTTGCGACTCCTCCCTTTTTGCCACAAGCGATACAATAGCCTCACCTAGCAACTTGGAATACTTCTTCATATCACGACCATCCCGCGTTTCTTTATTGAACAAACGATATAAGCCTGAAATCGGTTCCGCTTGATTGCGACATAAAAGACGCATTTCGTCAAGCAATTTTTTCGGATTCAGATGATTGCAAACGATGTTGCCGTCATCGGTGATATACACCATGTAAAAGGGATGAATCGGATTACGCTTATCGACATTCACGTCTTTTACACGATTTTTTAGTACGTATATCACGCCAGGCGGATTCTCTTTTGTCGATTGAACCACAGAATGCAAACCTAGCGGAGCATTTTCAATGTCGGGATGTTTCTTGACGTAATCCAGCAAATCCAAATGGAATTCATTCAAGCCTAAATCGGTAATGCTAATGCCACCGTTCATCTCTTCAAGATCCACAACTTCTTCGCGGAGTTTTTGAAGTTGTGACTTGCGATATTCCAAATCGGCTTTTTCATTTTCATCGATGATATTGTCGTCGCCTGTGCTTGTCATATCGACGATTTTCATACGTGCTTCAACACGTGCTTTAAGCTGGATATATTCGTCCAAAGTCACGTCGGGCCAAAAATTCACCAGTTGAATTTTATCATTCTTTGAACCAATGCGGTCAATACGTCCAAATCGCTGAATAATACGAACCGGATTCCAATGGATGTCGTAATTCACCAAGTAATCCGAGTCCTGCAAGTTTTGACCTTCACTAATACAATCTGTCGCAATCAACACGTCAATGACCGCTGTTTCCTTGGATTTCATGGTCGCTTTATTTTTTGAAATCGGCGAAAAACAAGTCAGAACTGTGTTCATGTCGCGTTTTTTTAGCTTAGCGGTGGTGCGGCCTTCTTCGGTTCCCGAAATCATTGCGGTTTCTAGGCCAAATTTCGTTTTTACAAATGCAGAAACATGCGTGTAAAGGTAATCTGCAGTATCGGCGAATGCTGTAAATACAATAACTTTCTTGTTGCCTTCGTTGATGGGTTTTTCAACTTTATTCTTGATGAGTGAAAATAATTCTTGCAATTTTCCATCATGTTCAGGCGTCACGACAGATGTCATCGAAAGCAGACTATCTAACAAAGCGGAGTCCGTTGCAAGTGAAGCTCGCCACGAAACATAATCCATGTCAGTCAAATCGATGTGAAGATGCTTTTTTGCAGAGTAAAGCACATCGTCGTTTTGATCATCCGAATCAAAATCATCTGCAAAATTTTCAGTAGCAAATTCCGCTAACTCTATTTTTTGATGACTTGTCTTTTGCTTGATAAATTCATCGATTTCCTGAATTTTAGAATCAATTAGCTTTTTAATTTTCTTGACCGTAATGTCAAATGAATAAACGGAACTCTCCATACGCTTGAGCAAGTTGATGCTCATCAATCTGCGTATGCCCTGTTCACGCCCAGCCTGTGAAAGTGAACGATATTCGTCACCCTCCAATTCGTATTTTTCTCGACAGCTGGGTAATATAAAGCTAGTCGGCGTATAAACGCTCAGGTCTAATTTGCAGAGAAGCTCATAAACCTTATTGTAATCGCAAACTTGAGAAACATCTGTCAGCTTTGGACTTTTACTAATCGGTTTTAAGCGTTCTGGGAATTTGCCGATATCAGCGGTATCGTAATAGCGCTGAATATGTTTACGGGAACGCGCGATTGTCACGGCATCGAGTACACGGAAAAAATCGCTATCGAGAAGCTTTAACAAACTTTCGGTCGTTCGGTCTTTGGCTTCATATTTACTCCATGTATTGTATGCTTTTTGAGCATTTCTGAAAACTTCTCCAATTCCTTTATCTGTCGAAAGTTTGCCATTAATATTTTCTTCTTTTCCTTCGTAAGCGAGTGCAAGCTGATTCTTCAAATCGTTAAAGCGATTGTTCACAGGCGTTGCCGACAGCATCAAAACTTTAGTCTTTACACCCTGTTTGATTACGTTATTTAAAAGAGTCGCATAACGGTTCATCTTGTCGATTTCGTCAAGTTCGAAATCATCATCGACCATTTTCCCTTTTGACGTTTTGTACTTGCTGCCGTTTCTAAAGTTGTGCGATTCATCAATCACAACTAAATCAAACGCACTCCATTTAATACGCGAAAGGTCCGTTCCATTGGAATCTCCAGATTCTCGGTTCAAGTCCGTATGAAAAAGAACCGTATAACCGAGGCGATCCTCATAGACTGGATTATCTTCGTAAAGACCTCTGTATGTATTCCAGTTGTTCGCAAGCTTTTTAGGGCATAAAACCAGTACAGACTTGTTCCTGTTTTCGTAATACTTGATGACAGCCAAAGCCGTGAACGTTTTCCCAAGACCGACGCTATCAGCTAAAATGCAGCCATTGTATTTTTCAAGTTTATTAATAACACCAAGAGCCGCATCCTTCTGGAAATTGTAAAGCATATTCCAGATTTTACTCTGCTTAAAACCCGATTTTTCATTCGGAAGAGTATCTTCAGAAATGTCTTGCAAAAATTCGCTAAAGATATGGTAAAGCGTGACAAAGTAAATGAACGCAGGGGAATTTTCGTTATAGGCTGCGGAAATGTTTTCAATGACTGTTTCCGTCACATCCTGCATTTTGCCAGAATCATTCCATAAGGAATCAAATAATTGCAAATATTGCAACGAATAAGGGGCGTCAATCTTGGTCACAAAATTGTAAATATTGTCGCCTCGTTCGCAACCCAAGTCAACCGTTGTAAATCCTCGCAGTGGATAATAAGATATGGAATCCACGTTCGCAAATCCGTTCATGTGTTCGCTTGTAAAATTCGATTTAAAACAAGCCTTTTCGCGAATCCACTCTGCACATTCACGGGCAATCGCCTTTTGCGACAATTCGTTGCGAAGTCGCACTTCAAAATCAGAGCCGTAAAGACTGCGTTCGCGGTTCAATCGAGGAATAAAGAATTCTTTTTTCTCTTTAGGAAAACTTTCGGAAATAAATGTTGGCGAAGTAAAAATGAAGCGAAGTTCTTCAATATTTTCTAGTTGTTTCTTGAGTTCTTGATATGCATAAATCGAAAAACAGGATGCAGCTATCGCGACCTTGCTACCTTGCTTGATTTCCAAAGCCAGATCATCGCGTAACTTCTGATTGATATTGTCTATCACCTTCATCTATCAAATCGCCCTTCGCGCAATCCATAGCAAAACGATAAAAGCCGACAACGTCTGACAAATTTCGCAAAGCCACAAATTGCACTTTGCGCTCTTGTTCGATGAATTTACAGGCGGAACAAATAATTCCAGAAATTTCAGCGTGAGAACAAGAGCTAATAAACTCGATGCGCCCCGCATTTAAAATGCGGAGCTATGTCGATAAGAATATAGCTTTCTTTTTTTGTACTCGAAAAAAGCGATCAGCAGGTGGAAGGGAAATTTCTTTGTTATTTTATTCTATATAGGATATCTGTATGGAACAAAAATTCAAGCTAAAACTGGAATCTCTGCGTCTAAAGAACTTTAGGGCGTTTAGGAATGCCGAAATAAAAAACATTCCCAATTATTGCGTCCTTGTAGGGGCGAACGGGGTCGGCAAAAGTACCCTATTTTCAGTTTTTGAATTTTTGAAAGATACAATGGAAAGTAACGTCAATGCCGCGCTTGGACGGCTTGGCGGCAGTCTTGGTTTTAGGGAAGTCCGGAGTCGTGGATCTGAAGGTCCTATCGAAATAGAAATCAAATTCCGCATTGATGGCAAAAGCCCGTTGATCACATACTTTATTGCCATCAACGAAAGAAATGGGCGTGCCTTTGTGGAACGGGAGTTCCTTCGGTATCGCCGAGGCAGTAAAGGAAAACCTTGGTCGTTCCTTGACTTTTCGCATGGAAAAGGATTTGCCATCACAAACGAATTGGAAAATGTTTCGTCCGAGCAAGAATTACAGCGTGAAGAACAAGCTCTCAAGGCTCCTGATTTGCTTGCGATAAAGGGTCTTGCCCAGTTTGAAAAATTCCCGGCGGTGATGGCCCTGGGCGAGTTGATTGAAAAGTGGCATGTTTCGGATTTTCATATAAGTAAAGCTAGGGTCACGCCAGAGACTGGTTATGCGGAACATCTCTCGCGAGAAGGCGAAAACCTGCCATTGGTAATTCAATATTTACATCAGTTCCATCCGGAAACTTTCGATAAAATTCTAAAGCTCTTGTCCAAACGAGTCCCTGGAATTTCTAATGTGGAAGCCAAGACAACAGAGGAAGGTCGAATTCTTTTAAAGTTTCAGGACGGATCTTTTGCGGATCCCTTCTTAGCTCGTTATGTGTCCGACGGCACAATCAAAATGCTTGCGTATCTGGTTCTACTTTTTGATCCGAACCCGCATCCTTTGCTTTGCGTTGAAGAACCGGAAAATCAGTTGTACGTAAGCCTTCTTGAAGAACTTGCTGAAGACTTTAGGCAGTATGCGAATCGTGGTGGTCAGGTAATGGTTTCCACGCATTCCCCTGACTTTTTGAATGCACTTAGGCCGGAAGAAGTCTTCTATATCGTCAAAAAGAATGGCTACTCCGAAATCAAATGCGCTGCGGATGATGAACAAGTTGTTGCCTATGTAAATGAAGGCGATAAGTTGGGATATTTGTGGAAACAAGGATTTTTGGGGGATGTTGATCCGCAATGAATGTTGAAAACCTTGTGATTCTTTTAGAAGAACCGTCGGCAAAGAAAATGTTGGATGTGGTTGTTCCCAAGATTTTGCCGCAAGGCATCAGTCATCGTTGTATTCCATTTCAAGGGAAATCTGACCTTGAAAAAAACATCTCCTTAAAAATTCGGGCATGGCAAAAACCGAATTCCGTATTCCTTGTAATGCGGGATCAGGATAGTTGCGACTGTAAATTGGTGAAGAAAAAGTTGTTGGAGGAATGCGCAAAGTCGCGCCGTCCTAAAAAGGATTACCTTGTTCGAATTGCATGCCATGAATTGGAATCTTTTTATCTTGGCGATTTAGATGCGGTTCGAAAAGCCGGATTTAAAATAAATTCAGCCAAGAAAATTAAAAATCCAGATGAAAAATCAAATGCGGCAGAAATGCTTTCAAAAATAACAGGTGGAGGATATCAAAAAATCCAAGGTTCCGCTGCAATCGCTCCCTTCCTAAAATTGGACGGTTCCAATCAATCGACGAGTTTTAACATGCTTATTTCGGGAATCCGAAAGATTGTAGGTCTGTCCTAAATTTATCCCATGCCGCAGGAATTTCACATTCAAACAATTGCAAAGATTCGCTCCGATTTTCCGAACAAGTTCGGGATTCCGCGCCAAAGTGGAATTTTAAAGGATCTAAAATCCCAGATTGTGTTTGAACCGGAATTTCGGAATGCGGACTCTCTCCGCGGACTTGAAGAATTTTCGCACCTGTGGATCGTCTGGATTTTTTCCGAAAATATCCGCAAGGAATTTCGCCCGACCGTTCGACCGCCGCGCCTTGGCGGAAACGTTCGCAAAGGCGTTTTCGCGACGCGGTCTTCTTTTCGTCCGAATCCGCTTGCGCTTTCCGTCGTCAAGATTGAAAAAATCGAAATTTCAAACGATGGTCCCGTCATTACCGTTTCCGGCGCAGATCTCATGGACGGAACCCCGATAGTGGACATTAAACCATACCTCCCTTATGCAGATTCCGTTCCTAACGCAACGGGAGGCTTTACAGATAAAGTAAACTTCGTTCCGCTGACGGTTGATTTCCCAACTGCAGAATTGGAAAAGATTACTCCCGAAAAACGTTCCGCTCTTTTGCGCGTGCTTTCCGAAGATCCGCGTCCTGCGTACCAAAAAGATGCGAACCGCGTTTACGGTTTCCGTTTTTCCTCTTACGAAGTCAAGTTTACGGTAAAAGAAAACACGCTCTGTGTACAAAACGTGTCCCTTGCTTGAATCAATATTTCACTTTGCTTCTCCACAGAAACTCCTTCAGCCAGCATATTACGAGCCATCTCGCGAATTTTATCAAGGACGCCTTCGGCGGATTGTGCAAAAATCCACACCAGATTAAAAGAAAGAGCTTTTCAGTCCTCCGAAGGAATCCTCTTCCTGCTAAATTTCTAGCTTTGTTCGCAATATGAAATTTTCCGAACTTCCCTTAGACGAACGTCTGCAACGCGCAATCGTGGATGCGAATTACATAGCCCCGACACCAATTCAAGAGAAAGCAATTCCTCCTGTTTTGGAACGCAAAGACTTGATGGGCATCGCCCAAACGGGTACCGGAAAGACAGCAGCCTTTGCGCTTCCGATTCTGCAGAACTTGCTCCAAGGCGGAGACTCTAAAGGCCAAAAACCGATCCGCGTTCTGATTCTGCTTCCGACGCGCGAACTCGCAATACAAGTTTCGGATTGTTTTGAAAAATACCAGAAGTACACCCGTTTAACAAGCGCCTGTATTTTTGGTGGCGTGAGCGACTTGCCGCAAAAAAGAGCACTTTCCCGCGGAGTCGATACGCTGATCGCCACCCCGGGCCGTCTTTTGGATTTAATCAACCAACGCGTGGTCAGCTTAAAGAAGCTTGAATATTTTGTTCTCGACGAAGCGGACCGCATGCTCGACATGGGCTTTATCCATGACATTAAAAAAGTAGTGGCCCTGCTTCCGCAAAAGCGCCAAAATCTGTTCTTTAGTGCGACGATGCCTCCCGAAATTACAAAGCTCGCCGCATCGATTTTGCGCACGGATCCGGTACGCGTCGAAGTCGCTCCACAAAGCACACCGATCGAACGCATTCGTCAGGAACTCTACCGCATCGACAAGCGTCGCAAAGGCGCGCTTCTTAAGGAAATGCTTCTAGAGCACCCGGAAATGAAAAAGGTCCTTGTTTTTTCTCGCACCAAGCACGGCGCCGATAAAATCGTCCGCGTACTCGAAAAGGCAAAAGTCACTTGCGCAGCCATTCACGGCAACAAAAGCCAGAACCGTCGTCAGGAAGCCCTTGGCAACTTTAAAACGGAACAGATCCGCGTTCTCGTCGCCACAGACATCGCCGCCCGCGGCATCGACGTAGACAACGTGACTCATGTTTTCAATTACGACCTTCCCGATGTTCCCGAAACATTCGTACACCGCATTGGGCGAACCGCTCGCGCAGGCCGCGATGGCGTTGCCATTTCGTTCTGCGCACCGGACGAAGAACAGGACCTGCGCGCCATCGAAAAATTGACACGTGTCCAAATTCCGGAAGGCGACAAGGCGATCTTTGAAAAGCTTCCGCCACCGCAAAAAGAAACGCCCGAAAGTGAAGCCCGCAATTCCCGTTTTCGCACCGGAAAATTCGGAGGTCGCAAAGCACGCGAGCAAAAAACGGAACAGGCGAAGAAGGAACCGAGCAAGCCTCAACCGAAGCAAAAACAAAACGCGCTCCCAACGCCTAAAACGCACACGGGAAAGCGTCTCGGCAGCCGCGCCCGCCGCCGTTTAAGAGAAGAACAGGCAAAAAGACAGCAGTCGCAAAACGGATAAAAGAGGAAAAATCAGTGGCAAAGAAAATTCTCATCATGGTCGCCAGTCCCAAAAACGAACGGAGTGGAACGCTCATTCCAACAAAAGCTTTCGTAGAAGGAATGCTTGAAAACGGCGACTATGAAGCGGAATATGTTTTTATTGACCGTTTAAACATCAAGCCTTGCCGCGGATGCCTCACCTGCTGGGGACGCCCCGACGGAAGTTGTTTTATCAAGGGCGATGACGTTCCTGCTACCCGCAAAAAACTCGAAGAAGCGGACGTTGTCATTTGGAGTTTTCCGCTGTTCCTCTTTAGCATTCCCGGCCAAATGAAGGTTTTAATGGACCGCATCGTGGGAATGGTGCACCCTTATATGGGTCAAAAATTGAACGGCGAAAATTCTACACCCGACATGAACAAGCCGATGCACGGTTTGCAGCATCAAAAGCCCGGTCAAAAAATCATTTTGCTGTCGAGCTGCGCCTGGATGGATATCGATGTGGTGTATGAACCGATCATGAAACAGTTCGACATCATTTTGGGCAAAGGCAAATATTATATGATCGCCTGTCCGCAGATGCGCGCTTTGCACCACCGCGGTGGCGAACGCCGTTTGAATATGCTCCGTAAGCGCTATGCAGCAGGCGGCGCAGAACTTGCTAAAACCGGTGACATTTCCAAGGAAGCGATCGACTTAATGCAAAAGCCGATTTTTGGCGACGACGCATATGTGACACTCGTGACGGAATTTGTCACGCACATGTTCGACCGAGACGACAATTTCTAAAGATTTTCTTCGATCCACTGGAAGCGTTTTTCCATCCAAACAGTCATGGAGTCTACCGCTTCATCGTAAGAGTCATACGAATGGCGCAGCGCCCAAAGGAACGTATTGTCGAGAATCGGCCAGCGTTTTAAATCGTTTTCTGCAGCCTTTTCGATTTGATTTTTATACAACGGAATGCTGTCGATCAGTTCGTGAAAAATTTCCCGATGAAGCTTCCAATAGGAAGCCGCAAGCAGCCTCATTTGGCGATCCGCTAAAATGTACCTGTTCCAACGGTAGTTGCGGATGAACCAGTTTTCGGGCATCGCAAACATTCCGCGGGATTCATTTCCAAATCCCAAGTCAAAATCCCACAGCGGTCCAAAATGAATCGGCCCATCTTTTTCCCAATAAAAGAAAACGCTGCGCGTAAATTTGCCGTCTTCATTCTTTGCAAATTCCTGCACCCAATAATATTCCAAAAAATCCTGAACGTGCAGCCAATTTTGAATGGAGTCTTCTCCCCAAAAATCCGCCGCATGTAGGTAAAGTTCGAAGCTGTCCAAACGCGCCTTCGCTCGTTTCACCGTATTTTCAGAAGCCTTTTTGGGTTCCTGAATGTGAATCAGGTTGCCGTCCTGCGTTTGAAAGTAGGGATCGTCCACTTTTTTGGAATCCTCTTTTTCACAGAGAAAATTGAAATCCGTTTTGGCAACAGGAACGCGGTGCTTCGCAAATTTGACCGTTTCCGCAAGCAAGTACAGACCTTTATATTCGCGATTCAAGTAAAGTTCCACATAATGCATTCTCGGCACATACGCGACCCCCAGACGATTAGCGAGGCGCGTCATCATAAAATCACGCAAAAGCGTTTTATCGCCATAATTGGAACGGAGCGCCCAATCTTTATCCGCAGGCATTCCGAGCAAAGATGTCTTTTGCAAAAATTCCAGTTTTAAACCGAATTTGGGAGCATGGTATGTGGAATTTCCACGCCCCCGCACGGTGAGTTCATAGATTTCCGTAGTCGGAGAATCTTTGCCGTAAATTTGCAATCGGGCAGGAACTTCGGTTTCGCGATTGCGAATGTCCTTAAAGTTTTCGGTTTCTATCACCAAACGCGGAATTCCGGCATATGGGTATTCCGAATCGTTAATCGGCAAATACGAGGAATCCCCGAGAGACTCATCTGTCCCCTCCCAAAGGCACCCCGAAAGTCCGAGCATGCACGCAATTGCGACAACATGTTTCCTTTTAAACATAAATGAATGCACAAGAATATAACCGAAAAAAAGCCCTGCCGTTTCCGGCAAGGCCTTTTTATACCCAAAAATCGACATAAAAATCAAATATTGACCGTGCGCTTCTTTTTTCGCTGGTGCAAAATGAATTTGGTCAGGTAGTTGTAAAAGGCTTCCGTTTTGGAATTGTCTTGCTTGTTACGGCGTAACGACACAACGATATCACGTTTAAAATCCGTATCGGTGACTTCCAAAAGGCGCACCTTTTTATGGTCCATCTTTCCCCAGGAAAGTTCCGGCCAAAACCCCACTCCAATGCCTGCCGCTACAGCTTCTTTTACAGCCATCGCGTTGTCACTTTCAAACGTTACGTTCGCATTAAAGCCGACGCGTTCACAAAGTGAATTGCAAATTTTGCGATACTGCTTGGATCCGTAAAGGCGAATAAATTTTTCATCTCGCAAGTCAAAAAGCGAAATCGAATTCATCTTTTTATAGCGGGCAATATTGGGAACAGCGAGGAATATTTTTTCGGAATGGACGAATGTTTCATCGCTATTGGTATGATCCAGTTCCGGCCTATAATTGGCATAAGTGCGAACGCAAATGTCAAAGACGTTCGTCTCTTCGTTCTGAATCAAATCCACATCGATATCGGAATGCGTTTTTTTGTAATCGATCACCGCATTTGTGATTAACGTCGAAGCGGCCAGAACGTTCAGTTTAATGTTGTTATTCTGCAGCTCGATCATTTCTTGCAACTGCGACGGAAGGGCCATCATATTTTCATAAAGCGGTCGAAGCTTTTCGTAAAAGAATCTCCCGGCTTCCGTCAGTTTAATATTTCGACCGACTGTTTTAAAAAGGGAAACACCCAGTTCACTTTCGAGTTTATGAATGGCTTGAGTCAATGCAGGCTGTACTACGTAAAGGTTTTTCGCACTTTGCGTCACATGCTCTGTTCGGGCGACTTCTAAAAAATATTTCAACTGAGTCAATTCCATCGTTTTCAAATATAAGCAAAATCATATTTCGTTCCTAGTCCTTTATTCCATAACTTAAACTTATAATCAAATCATTCCTAATTATAATACAACCTATAATTAATAATTAATTTTGATTAATTCATACAAACAAATTATTAGTCAAAAGTGATGAATTTCTCTACATTTAAACCGTCTTAAAAACGACACCACCTCATTAGGAGTCTCTATGTCGATTAAACTTTTCGCTCTCATCGGAATCACCGCCCTTACCCTTACCGCTTGCCAAAAGGCAAATACCTGTTCCTACAATGCGGATTCGAACGAACTCGTTTGCGTTGAAAAATCTTACAAGACGGTGAACACCGGCGATCACATTTGGATGGCCGAAAACCTCGCCCGTTTGGACCTCACCGGCACAAGCCATTGCTACGGCGACTCTGCTAAAAATTGCGAAATTTATGGTTCTCTTTACCCATACGAAACTGCAATCAAAATTTGCCCAGACGGTTGGACTCTCCCCTCTCAAGCCGACTTCGAAAAGGCCGACATCAACGCATTGAACGTAATCAAGGCCGGCTTCCGTTACTACGACGGAAAATCTGCCGACATGGGCGTAAGCGCAAGTTTCTGGACTGCAGACAATTTTGACGAATCCCGCGCCGTTCTCGTTCGCGTGACCGACACAGCCGCTTACGAACACTTCAACAAGAACATTTCCGCTTCGCTTCGTTGCATCAAGAAGTAAATTCATAGCAAAACCAGGAACGTTCACTTTAACCCAAGGACACGTATGCAATGGTTCATTGATTTGTTTACCGGATCGTCGGTTGCGCAGCAGGTTGTCGTTCTTTCGTTTACGGCTGCCATCGGTCTCATGATCGGGCGTATCAAGGTCAAAGGGGTAAGCCTCGGCGGAGCCGGCGCTCTCTTTGTCGGCATTCTCTTTGGTCACTTCGGCCTTCGCATGGATCCGAGCGTTCTGCACTTTATGCAGGAATTCGGCTTGATTCTTTTTGTATACACGATCGGCATGCAAGTGGGTCCGGGTTTTATCGATTCGATCCGTCGCCACGGTCTTGTGTTGAACGTTCTGGCTGTGAGCATTGTTCTGATGGGCGTGCTGATTACCGTCGGCATTTACTTCTTTACCGATTTGAACAAGAACGTTCCCGTTCTGATCGGAATGCTATGCGGCGCAGTCACCAATACACCTTCACTGGGCGCCGCTAATTCAGCTCTCGCAGCAGCCGGCGCCGATACATCCTTGACAGGTATCGGTTATGCGGTAGCGTATCCGTTCGGCGTCATTGGCATTATCCTTGTGATGATTCTTATACGCCTGTTCTTTAGAAAAAAACCGGACATTGCCGCAGAAGAATACGCAACAGAACTCGGCAAGACCCGTCAAGACATCGTATCGTGCAGTCTCGCTCTCGAAAACAAGAATCTTTTTAACATTCGCATCAAAGATATTCCGGGCATCCGCACGAGCGGAATCGTGATTACACGTTTACAACGCGGCGAAGACGTTTCTATGCCAGACGGCAAAGTCATTTTGCAGGAAGGCGACAAGCTACACATTGTCGGATTCCCCAAAGATGTAGAACTGATGGAAAAGTTGATCGGTTCGCGTCTTGAAAAGCCCATTACAAAGATCCATTCCAAGCTAGAAACCCGTAGCATTCTGGTGACGAACAAAAAAGTTCTTGGCAAAACACTCGGAGAACTCGCTCTGGAACGCTATGGCGTTACAGCAAGCCGCGTGGTACGCGGGGAATTCAAATTCACCGGTCGTCTCGATTTGCGTTTAAAATTTGCCGATAAGGTTTTGATTGTCGGGCCGAGCGAAGGTATCGACGCGGCGGCGGACAAACTCGGCGATTCGCTCAAGGCTCTGGACCATCCTGAAATCATCCCGGCATTCGTCGGCATCTTCCTCGGAATCATTCTTGGGTCGATTCCCATTGCCATTCCGGGCATGCCGACTCCGCTCAAGCTTGGCCTTGCAGGAGGCCCGCTGATTGTCGCCATTTTACTTTCGCGCAAGCGCAAGATCGGCCCGCTGAACTTTTTCATGGCAGCAAGCGCGAACCTGATGCTTCGCGAACTCGGCATTACGCTATTCCTCACATGCGTCGGTCTGAACGCCGGCATTAAATTCTTTGACGTCCTTTTGAATGGAGACGGATTCTATTACATGGGACTCGCCGCTTTGATCACATTCATTCCGCTAATGATTGCAGGAATCATCGGAACAGTCGTTTTCAAAGTCAACTACCTGAGCCTTTGCGGTATGATCGCGGGTTCCATGACCGACCCTCCGGCACTCGCTTTCGCCAACGGAATGACCAACAGCGAAGCGACCAATGTGGGTTACGCCTCCGTTTACCCCTTGACGATGCTTTTGAGAATCTTAAGCGGACAAGTTCTAGCGATACTCCTTCTCGCTTAAGAACACCTCTGGCAACGCCCTTGCAATGACACTTTTTATATCTCCAATCCTACGGGGCAATGGTCACTGCCAAAAACATCGTCATAAATGTACGATTCTTTGACCTTCGGGAAAAATTTTTCCGATACGACGAAATAATCCAAACGCCATCCGACGTTGTTATCTCGGGCGTGTCCGATGTAACTCCACCAGCTGTAACGCACCGTATCCGGATGTAACTTGCGGAACGTATCGACGAAACCGCTTGCGAGAAGCTCCGTGAACTTGGCGCGTTCTTCATCGGTAAAGCCCGCATGTCCACGATTGGCGCGGGCGTTGTAAATATCGATTTCGTTGTGGGCCACGTTTAAATCGCCACAAAGAATCACGGGCTTCTTTTCTTCGAGTTTTTTCAAGTATGTCTTGAATGTATCTTCAAAGCGCATACGGGACTCTAAGCGGGAGAGGTCCCGTTTTACGTTCGGTACGTAGGTCGTGACGAGATAAAAATCATTAAATTCGGCGGTAATGCTTCGCCCTTCATCATCGTATTCAGATTCGCCGTAGCCGTACTGCACGCTCAACGGTTCCGTTTTGCTATAGATCATCGTACCCGAATAACCCTTGCGTTTGGCCGGGAAAAGGTATTCCTTATAACCTTCTGGATGAAAGTCTATCTGATTCATTTCCGCTTTGACTTCTTGCATACAAAAGACGTCCGCATCGATCTTTGCGAGAAAATCCGGAAGACCCTTTTTAATGCAGGCGCGAATTCCTGCGACATTCCAAGAGACAAGCTTCATGTGCGAACTCCTAGTTCATTTTTCAGAAGGTTAAATATAGCCTCAACGAAAAGGGTATTTGAAATTTTTATTACCCGTCATCGCCGTTCATAAAAAAAGCTATGTTTCAAAAGTAAATATTTTAGGAGACCGCCATGAGCGAAGAAATTCCGTACAAGATTTATCTTTCCGAAAAAGAAATTCCGACAAGCTGGTACAACGTCCGCGCCGATATGAAAAACAAGCCGGCTCCTCTGCTGAATCCGGGCACTCATCAGCCGCTCCAGTTCGAAGAACTCACTCCGATTTTCTGCGAAGAACTCGTCAAGCAGGAACTGGACAATGATACGCGTTGGATTCCGATTCCGGAAGAAGTGCGCAACTTCTACAAAATGTATCGTCCATCGCCTCTCGTTCGTGCATACTGTCTTGAAAAGGCTCTCGGTACCCCAGCAAAAATCTATTACAAATTCGAAGGCAACAATACGAGCGGAAGCCATAAGCTGAATTCCGCAATCGCCCAAGCTTATTACGCAAAGCAACAGGGTTTGAAAGGCGTGACGACCGAAACGGGCGCAGGCCAATGGGGCACGGCACTTTCGATGGCATGCGCTTACTTTGGACTGGATTGTAAAGTTTACATGGTGAAGGTTTCTTACGAACAGAAGCCGTTCCGCCGCGAAGTGATGCGCACCTATGGCGCAAGCGTCACCCCGTCGCCGTCCATGACCACAGAAGTCGGCCGAAAAATCAACGCCGAATACCCGGGCACCACCGGAAGCCTTGGCTGCGCCATTTCCGAAGCTGTGGAAGCAGCAACTCACATGGAAGGCTACCGTTACGAACTCGGTTCCGTTTTGAATCAGGTTCTTTTGCACCAGACGGTTATCGGTCTTGAAACCAAGGCCGCCTTAGATAAGTACAACATCGTTCCGGATATGATCATCGGTTGCGCTGGAGGCGGTTCGAACCTCGGCGGTCTCGTTTCTCCGTTCCTCGGTGAAAAGATGCGTGGCGAAAAGGATTACCAGATTATCGCAGTGGAACCGGCATCATGTCCGAGCTTTACCCGTGGAGTGTTTGCATACGACTTCTGCGATACCGGTCACGTTTGCCCGCTCGCGAAGATGTACACGCTCGGTTCCGAATTCATCCCGTCAGCAAACCACGCAGGCGGTCTCCGTTACCACGGCATGACTCCGATTCTTTCCCAGGCTTACCACGACGGCTTTATGGAAGCCCGTTCCGTGGAACAGACCCGAGTATTTGAAGCGGCAACGCAGTTCGCCCGCGTGGAAGGTATCCTCCCGGCTCCGGAATCAAGCCACGCCATTCGCGTAGCGATCGACGAAGCCCTCAAGTGCAAAGAAACCGGCGAATCAAAGACGATCGTTTTTGGTCTTACCGGCACCGGTTACTTCGATTTGAAGGCTTATGCCGCATACAATGACGGCAACATGGCCGATTATATTCCGACAGATGAAGACTTGCAAAAGAGCTTCAACAAGATTCCGCGCTTCCCGGGAAACTTGGCATAATCGGATCTTACAAAACTTCCAACAAAAAATCCTCGGCCACCGCCGAGGATTTTTTCAAAGGAATACAGGATTGCAATCAGGCTTTTACTTCACACGGAAACGGATTACATTCGAACCGCTCTTTGCGATGTAAACGCCTTGACGCATATTCGAAAGAGAAAGCGTTGCGGAAGCGCCTGACACACGTACATGACGAATCAGATTACCGTTTACATCAAAAAGAGCAATGTCTTTATTTGAAGAGAGGACATGATCCGTTAAACGCAATGACGAATTCAAAACATTTTTCACATTGATTGCAGTCCGTTCGTCAAAAAATTCACTGCTGCTGGATTGCCATGTTTCGCTCGCAACAACGCTCGAAGAAGACGAAGTAATCCCGGTATTCACATAATTTCCTAGCCCATAAACATTTCGCATAGCATTAATTACATCGATATCCACAACCTTTCCCGCAGTCGAAGCATTCGTTGCCGAATGACGAATGTAGCACATATTGTCAAGAACATTCGATTCATTTCCCATATCCCAAAGAATCGGTGTAAGCCCATAATTTTTGGCCGCAGTCGCCACATCCTTATGCCACTGGATGCGTCCATTCTTGTGTTGAGCCAGAGCGGATCCGCTCAAAGCATCTGAATGAAAATTTGCGCCGAATTCACCGATAATCACTGGATAACCTTTGTCAATAAAGTTTCGTTTCATCTTGGCAAATTGTCCATTCGCATGCTTAATGCTTGCAAGCGAATCATCAACGGCATAAGCCCATGCGTTATAACCCGCATTACGCCTAATTTCCGAGGTGCTCAGATAATCACCATAGTAATACTGAGGAAGAATACTTTCGCTAGCACCCCAGTCCTGTTCCTCAATCATCAACGTATACTGATAAGGATCGTAATAATGCACTTCCACCATCAAACGGCCCGAAACCTGATCTGTCGGCAGCGTGGTGTAATAGTTACATGTCACATCGATATCGGTTTTCGGTCCCGAAACAATCAATGTACGCGTTTTATTGTTACCGCCCGTGGCACGGACCGCGTCGATAAACGCCTGTTGGTACGATACCAACGCAGGAATAAGCGAAGCGTTCCAATTCAAATTCAACCCAGGTTCATTCATGCCTGAAAAAAGTAAATGTTCATCATAATCCACAAAGCGATTTGCAATCTGAGTCCAATACGCTTTCTGTTTTTCCACAATGTTCGACTTCGCGCTGGTAAAATCATCATCTTGCAGCCAACCGCCGTCCCAGTGGATATTCAAAACCGTATACAGGCCCGCTTTCATCGCATAATCCACCACAGTCTGCACCGAATCGAGCCAACCCGAATTGATAACGCTATTACTTGCATGGCTATCCCAAGCGCAAGGAATTCGCACGGTATTAAAGCCTGCCGCCTTAATGGAATCCAAATAGGCTTGTGTCGGGAAAATATTTCCCCAGCCGGTCGGATTTCCAGGAACTTCCATCGTATTTCCAATATTATAGCCCATACCCATATTCGCCTGCACCTGAGCAGCCGTGGGTAAATCAGCAAACAAAGCGGAAGCCCCCATGAGAGAGGCGGTCAAAAGCCAACGTTTTAAAATCATGACAACACTCCTTTTCGCTTAAAGTAATTCCGTATTCCTGTCCGCGTTAGTTACAAAAAGTTTAAGCATTGTCTATAGAATTCGGAATTCCATTTTTCGCACAAATTCGCCACGATTCGTTTCAAAAATTCAAATGCGTCTTTCGAATTTTCTTGCAAAAAGAATTGCAAAAATTTTCACACCCCGAATGGAAAAGCGGCGCAATAGCGCCGCCCT
>FLNW01001305.1_pt1 | contig 19404 bp, 12 predicted proteins | sample 1140371 | NCBI WGS metagenome assembly FLNW01 (sample SAMEA3878170, study PRJEB12797) | bioreactor metagenome | biome: Moose rumen | place: Sweden | collected 2011-10
TAACGCCGGCTGTGGTCGATGAAGCCGTCAGGCTTGGTTGCCAACTCATCATCAGTCATCATCCGCTTTTGTTCCACGGACTCAGACAGGTCTGCGGCCAGTCGCCGCAGGCAGAGGCGGTGGCTATGGCAATAAGGAACGACATAGCCGTCTATTCCGCGCATACATCCCTGGACAGCGTATGGGGCGGTATCAACACCCGCTTGGCGGACATCCTCGGCATCCGCGATTACCGCATCCTGGTACCTTCCGGAAATCCGGAAATCCGGAAATCCGGAGTTCCTGCCGAACGCGCAGGGCTCGGCGTCATCGGTTCCCTGCCCGAGCCGATGGAGTTCCACTCCTTCTTGAAGCACGTGCGCGCCACGCTCAACGCTACGTACGTGCGCTATACGGAACCCTCGTCCTCTCAGGGAGGGACCGGGGGTAGGCTTATTACCACCGTCGCCCTGTGCGGCGGCAGCGGAGCGGAGTTGATAGCCGAGGCGGTAGCGCAGGGCGCGGATGTCTATCTCACCGCTGATTGCAAGTACCATGAGTTTCAGGAGGCCGAAGGCCGTATAGCCGTGGTGGACATCGACCACTGGGTGAGCGAATGCCATTGCCGTGAAATCTTCCGCGACCTGCTGGCAACGCACGGCATAGCCTGCCGCATCAGCCAAGCAGACCGCACACCCGTCAAAATCCTGTAATCCCGGAACTCTGGAACTCCGGTAATCCGGAAATACGGAAAACTCAAACTAAATACACTATAGTATGGCAACAAAAGAAATGACAGTAGAAGAGCGTTTGCATACGCTCTACCAGCTGCAGCAGGTCAATTCCAAGATTGACTCGCTCCGTACACTCGCGGGCGAGCTGCCGCAGGAAGTGAAGGACAAGGCAGATGAGGTGGAGGGTCTCAAGACACGTCTCACCAATATCGAGAACGACATCAAAGAGTGTGAGACGCAGATCTCCGACTACCGCGTGCGTTCGGAGAACGCCAATGCCTCTATCTCGCGCTACAAAGAGCAGCAGAACAACGTCCGCAACAACCGTGAGTTCGACAACCTGAACAAGGAAATCGAGTACCAGGAACTGGAAATCGAGGCTTCGCAGCGCAAGATCAAGCACTATAACGCCGAGTTGGAGCAGCGTCTGCAGGACAAAGCTGCCACCACCAAAACAATCGAAGAGCGTACGGTGGATCTCAACCAGAAGCGTTCCGAGTTGGACCAGATCCTCGCGGAGACCAAGGCTGAGACCGAGGCTCTGGTGCTCAAAGCCGGTGAGCTGGAGAGGAAAATCGACGAGCGCCTGCTCTCCGCCTTCAAGCGTATCCGCAAGAACGCCCACAACGGCCTGGCTGTCGTCAAGATCGAGCGCGACAGCTGCGGCGGTTGCCACGCCAAGATACCTGCACAGCGGCAGTTGGATATCCGTACACGCAAGAAAATCATTGTCTGCGAGTTCTGCGGACGTATCTTGGTTGACCCGGAGATGTAAAACCGCTCTTCTTCCGCCTCTGTATCGGATTTCCTGCATTCTTCCGCCTCTGTATCGGATTTGTTTTCAGCCGATTACAAAAGGGTCATCGGGGTAATCTCGGATCAACATCGGAGGCGCATCGGAGGCAAGTCGGGACATCAACCGATCTTTTATCATCAAGAGACCTTCATCGGAGGGTCTCTTTTTTGGTGTCTATGGATTGCCTCTTTTTGGTGTCTATGGATTGCCTCTTTGGGGTGTTTATGGAGGCTCTTTGGGGTGTCTATGTGCCATTTTGTAAACTCAATTTGATAAAATAGATGATTTTCGTCAATTTTTACACATTAGTCTCAAAAATTTAGTGTATCTTTGCCCGTCTTTTGTTACAGCAAATAGAAATGACTAATAGTCTAACTATTCAGCTAGTCAGCTATACGACTAGACGACTATCAAAATAACGAAAAAATCAATTATAGCAACGCTCAACGAAAACGGCTTTCTGCAATATCCCGGCGACTACAGACAGCTGCTGTTCTACAAGAAGGCGACCATTCTGTACGACATGACCTATTGGTTTCAAGAGCGGTATTTAGTGCGAGGCGACAGGACGAAAGACCAGATGGAGCAGGCGGCAAGGAGTGGCAAGCAGAATGTGGTGGAGGGCAAAGCCGACGGGATGACGAGCAAGGAGATGGAGATTAAACTGCTGAATGTGGCACGTGCGAGCTTGTTGGAGTTAATGGAGGACTATGAAGACCAGTTGCGCTCGCGGAGGCTGGAGCAATGGACGAAAGGACATCCGAGATATGAGAAGATGGTAAACTATTGCTACAGACACCATGACTTGAAAGATTATCAGCCGTACTACGAGCGGTGGTCAATAGAGGAATTTTGTAATGTGGCGCTGACCTTGCTTCATCAGGCAGACAGAGGAATGATGACTTACCTGAAAGCGGTTGAGAAAGCTTTCTTGGAAGAAGGCGGTTTGAAGGAGAAGATGTCCGCTGCAAGGAGAAATGTGAGAGGATATTAAAAAAACAGACAACTATATAGATAGACGACTAGTCAGCTAGACTAACTAGTCAGCTAGTCAGCTAGTCAGCTATTCAACTAGACGACTAGTCAGCTAGATAACTATTCAGCTATACGACTATACAACCAAACAACAACACCCTGAATAACAACATCAAAAATCCAATACTATTATGAAACACAATTATTTACCTGATTTCATGGAAAATGTTGCGAAGGGACTTGGATATCTCAGGCGGCTTAGCGGGGTTGAAAGTTGAAAGTGTAGAGAGAACCTTAACGAATGAAAATAGTATAACGAAAGAAAATGACTAAAATCATGATACAATATACAGATGCGCAGCGGATATTTTCTCCGGCGAGAATGCAGAAGTACTTGCAGGCTTGCGGAGGCGACAAAGAGAAAGCAATGATGCTATATAGTTATAACGCTCGGCTTTCTCAGGCATTTTTTGGCGTTGTTAGTCTGTTTGAGGTCGTTTTGCGGAATGCCATCAATGAGCATTATTTGCTGACATTGGGGAATGATTGGATTGTAAATCAAGCCGTGCCGAATGGATTGTTAGAACACGAAGCAACAGAAGTGGCATTCACCCGAAATGCGTATTTGAAGGAAGGCATGTATAGCCATGACAAGATGGTGGGTTCTTTTACATTCGGTTTTTGGACATATTTGTTTACAAAGCGTAATTACAGAATAGGAGGAAAGACCTTGTTGCAGATATTTCCGAAGCGAGCAAAAGGCACTACTCAAAAGCAGGTGTATGCGGATATAACCAGTATCCGGGAGTTCCGTAATCGGATAGCTCACCATGAGCCGATTTGTTTTGATGCACAAGGGGATGTGGATATAACCTATATGGAAAAGCACTATGCACTTATCCGGAAGTACTTGCGGTTTATGGGCGTGCATGAGCGAGAAGTATTGCCAATCACCTATCGTCCGGAAGGGTTGCTAAAAAAGGTGACGGCTCTATAAAGCACAAACCCGGAAGTATGCCGGAGCAGGGACTTTCGGGTCTTACGGCTGCAAAGGTACAACAAAATTTTGAATTGACCAAATAATTTGGCAAAAAAATGCAAAATTATTGCAAAATCAAATAACAACATCAAAAATCCAATACTATTATGAAACACAATTATTTACCTGATTTCACGGAAAATGTTGCGAAGGGACTCCAAAACACAGGGGGGGGTACTTCGCACGAAAAACAGCCGTCAAACAGCCGTTAGTCCGCTGTCAAACACGACGACAACAAGACGAACACACGCTAATACCATGGCAGACACATACTTCTTATCCATCCCGACCGGAAAGATTGCCCCCATACGCAGAAGAGGTTCCCTCGCAATCTCACAACACAGCGCGCACAAACAAACTCTTTTGCGCCGTGCAACGATCATTTTCGCCATCCTCGTGATGAGCATGGGGCAGGTATGGGGAGTAAATTGCTCATTAGGCCAGGCTTATCTAAAATGCAATTTCAATGGTTCTGCTTATAAATTTGCAGATACAGGAAATGATTCTGATTATGAGTATGTGTACAATACAGATTCACATTCGGCACACAATCTTGGAGTATTATCTTCTGGTTCTTTTACGCTTACCTATTTGAGTTGGCATTGTTGGAACGATTGGAAGGATGCTGATGAGTATACGGAAAATTATTTTTGGTATTACGTAAATTCTGGTTCTACTACAACCCGTCAACAGAACTGGAATGGTCGTGGAGATTTTTACCCCAAACAAGAAAATATATCGGTTACTATTGCATATGCTACAGATGCATCCGGTTTATATACATTCCACCACGGATGGTATACTAAATACTATGAATGTTGTGGAAGTTCGTCCTATACACAGAAAGATCTTAACAACGGTAGTTCTTTTGATTTTACTTACACTATTCTCCCACCTGCGGTAAGCGATTTTACGGTAACACCGACAGGTGTGTTATCGGGAACGGGAACGAGCGCAGACCCTTATTTAATAGCTTATGACGGCACACTGAGTTTAACTCTTTCGGGGGCTTCACAGGCACATAGTGACGCTAATTCGTCGGTACAATATTCGGTGGATGGTTCATCGTACGGAACGGAGTCTGGTAATACAACCAAGACGATAAGCAATATTACCGCAACTACAAATCAGTCCGTTACCGTTTATGCCAAATATTATAACTCCAACGATGATTTGAGTGGAGAAGTACTGACTAAAACCGTTTATTACAAGACAGCCGACTGGGTGATAGCCGGTACTATGGATGGCGAGGCGACCTGGCCGCTTGATACACATATTTTTACGCATTGGGGTACTAATGCCAGTGGCAAGGATACTGGCTTCGTAGAAATGGATTTGGCGGCTAACACGACCTACGAATTCAAAGTAGTACAACGTAGTGGAAATACGTGGTATGGAAATGACGGCACAATGAACTATGCAGATAATAACGGGCAAGCATGGGATTTCTGCACTTCCGCTGGTAACTGTGGAATCACAACAGCGGGAGCAGGTACATACCGCTTTACATGGAATAGTACGGACAAACAACTCACTGTTACTTACCCGACATCCTATACCGTGACTTTTGGCTCCGGCACAGGTATTGACGGTGAGGTGACTGCAAGTGGCAGTATATCCGGCTCTATCGCAAGTGGCACTTATGCAGCAGCCGGTGAAAATATCACTTTCTCTCAAACACCGCTTGACGGTTACACATTCGAAGGCTGGTTTACAACCAATGGTGGAAATACTGCTGTCACAGGCATGAGTTCAAGCGATAATGTGCTGGAGAATATTTCCGCTAATGCAACCGTTTATGCCAAGTATTCGCCCATTACCTACACCATCACTCTTAATCCCAATGGAGGTACGGGTGGCACGGCATCGGTTAGCATCGGGTATAACGAGACTGCCCCTAATCAAGGTTATGATGGCAACTGGTATTTCGCCATTACCAACCCCACCAGAGCCGGTTACACCTTTAGCGGATGGAACACCGCCGCAGATGGAACGGGACTTGATTTGATAGATACAGGTGGTATATTACAAGGCAATAAAGACGGTTATACTACTACTGGCACAGGTGATGCTATCGTATGGATTCATACATCTGATGTTACCCTCTACGCCAAATGGACGGATGACGGCACTATCTCCTTTACGGGCAATACTACCGGCTGGGGCACAGCCTCCAACTGGTCGAAGAACCGTCTGCCGACGCTGGCGGATGCGGTGAGCATCAGCACGCCTGTGGTGGTAGATATACCTAATGCCCAGGCGGGTTCTATTGCTCTCACCGGATCTGCCACCCTCACCGTCCAAGCCAACAAGGGATTGCTGGTAACAGGCACGATCACCAAGAACGGTGCAGCGCCTACGGCGGCGGACCTTCTGTTGGAATCATCCGAGGCAGGCAACGCCACACTGATTTTTAATAACTCCAACTCGGCTGTGGCTACGGTGCAGATGTACAGCATCGCACAAGCTACAGCGGCTGGCAAGATCAAGTCGTGGCAGTATATGGGTGTTCCGTTCACTGGTGCAAATGCCGAACAGACCTATTCCGGCGGTTATATGTACGGCTGGAAAAGCGATGGTTCGGGTTGGGAGACAGTCACCAAATCCACTACACTCAATGCCTTCACCGGCTACAGTATCAGTTATCCGGCAGATAACCATACATATGTGATGGAAGGTACGCTTGCGCCGACAACCACCCGGGACATTACCGTTCCGGCGGGCAAAGATATGGTGGTAGGCAACAGCTGGACGGCTCCGATACAGATCAAACAACTGCGGGACGAGGATTTCACCAACCTGCTCAAGAACATCTATCTGTACAACACCGGTATGGACTCCACGGGTGCTGGCACTGCGGCAAGCAGCCGCTATGAGGCGGGCACCTATCTAACCATACCTATCCACTCTTCGCCGTACACAGGCGATAGTGTAATCAGCTCGTTGCAGGGTTTCTTCGTGACGAACAACACCGCCAGTGCCGGTTCGCTGAACCTCAGTTACGCCGATCATGTGCGTCCGGATGCAGGCAACAGTGTAATAGCCGGCCCGATGCATGCGCCCAGACGTATGCCGGAAACAGAAGAGGAAAGTCCAACTGTATTAAAGATCATTGCTAGCGGAAACCGCTATGACGACCGTCTGGTGCTACTGGAGCGCGGGGACTTCACCACCGGCTACGATGCCGGTTGGGATGGCGAGAAATGGCCTGGAGGAGAGCTTTCGCCCGCGATATACGTGCTCCGCGAAGATAACACGAAGGATGCCGTGGCGGCCATACCCTCACTCCACGGCATGGAGATAGCTTTCATCGCCGGTGAGGACAACCTGTACTCGTTGCGGATGGAGTTCCATTCGGATGATGAGGAACCGCTCTATCTGCTGGATACCTACACAAGCATCTACACGCGCGTAGAGAACGGGGCAACCTATTCGTTCCAGACCTACGACAGGGATGCGCATACGCGCTTTATCCTCACACGCAGCAGAGCCCCGCAAGTGGTGACGGGCTATAATGGCGAATGGACGAATGGCGGATATCCGAAGGCTGTCAGGTATATTGACAACGGCAGGCTGTATATTAGGTACAAAGGAACCCTGTACAATATGCAAGGGGCTCGTGTGGAGGAAAAAACTAAATAAGGGATGATCAGTAATGGAAAGGAAAAACACTATGCAGACAACTGTCAAAGCAATATTACTGGTCATCGGCGCAACGCTCTGCCTCACGGCTGAGGCTGCTACCCAACCGCACTACGATTTCTATTCCACCAGTATGCTCTCGCCCAACAAACAGTCCAATTACGCTCCCTCGCATATCAACCAGAGCGGAAAGGTGAAGGTGAAAAGTAATACAGCCGAACTCCGTAGTTTCAACCAGCGCATGGCAAAGGGCTCTTCGGGCGAGGTGTTCAGTGCCGATCTGTTCCAGCGTGCCACAGCCGCACAGACCATCGGTGGCGGTGGCGAATCGTTTGCTGCAGCATCGTCAAGCAATACGCACCACAGCGGCAGCCGCGGTATCAACTATACGAACTCCGTACCCACTGTCTCCCTCTCTGCGCTCAAGATCTCGCGCCAGAACAGCGAGAACATAGAGGTGGCGGCAGCTACGGTAGAGGATTCAGCAGGACGCCCCTCGCGTAACCGTTATCCCGGTACGCCGGGCTCAACCGGAAGGAACCAGCTGCCGGTAGGCGACGCAGTGCTGCCACTCATGCTGATGGCGACCCTATACATGGGCATACGCCTCATCTGCAGGAAGAAACACTCTTACACCGATTGAACCATGAAGCGATTACTTATCCTACTGCCTATGGCGTGTCTGCTGCTTGCCGCCTGCAGCCGCCAACAGCCTGCGCGGTGCTACAGCCGCGAGATGATCAACGCCCGCATGACTGCGTGGTACAACAAGGACAACTGCGTAGGTTTTCCCAATGCCAACAGCACCAACGGTATCACCGTGCCCGGGAACGCCGCCACCTGGGACTACGTGCCCGGCGTGGTAGCCAAAGGGATTCTGGATGTATGGCAGTATTATCAGGACTCCGCCTGGGCGGACGCGTGGTACATAGGTCTGGCAGAATGGGCGGATCAGCTCGACGAGAACGAGCTGAACGAGCTTGTGCATGGCGGCATACTCGACGACCTGAACTGCGCCAAGGTCTTCATGGGCTTGTACGAGGGAGCCAAACCAGGCGGCAAGTTTGAGAACGCCGAACGCGCCGCCTACTACATGCAGCAGATGCAGCACGCGGCACAGGGACTGGCGGAACACAAAGCAAAATACTCCATCCATACCGGCACAGGCGGCGATGGAGAGACATATGAGCCGGAGGTGAACGGCGGATGGATGCACAAGGCCACTGGAAATCCCGAGAAAAGCTACTGGGGACAGATGTGGTGCGACGGCGCCTACATGGGGCCGGCACTTTTGGCACAATTATTGCAATATCAGGCATGTGAAGGCACGGGGCTGGGATGGAATGATGTAGTGAAACAGTTTACAGCCTCGTGGCCTTACCTTTGGGACGAAGACCGACAACTCCTCTACCACGTACTCTTCACCGACGTAACCGTCAACCGCAACGCCCGCGCTATCTACGAGAGCGGACACCTGTATCCATGTCAACTGTCAACTATTTACCACTCCGAGGAGTCCTGGGGACGCGCGGCAGGATGGTATATCCTGGCGCTGGTGGACGTGATGGAGGCCTATATGAAGAATTTACAAGGTAACGATGTACCAAGTACGAAGGGACTGCCCCATGCGGCAGATTTCGATATTCTGCATGAGTATTTCATCCAACTGGCAGACGGCCTCACAGCCCGTCAGGACAAGGAGACAGGCTGCTGGTACCAGCTCCTGCAATACGGTTCCGGGAAATGTGCCACGCAGGGCGTGGATGACACAGGCTCCAAGAAATACACCAACGTAGCTGAAGGCGGCACACAATGCAACTATCTGGAATCCTCCGCTTCCTGTCTCATCACCGCCGCCCTCCTGAAAGCCACACGTCTCGGATTAGGCGACTACGCCGAAGCAGGCAAGCGCGGCTTTGAGGGCATTCAGCGCACATTCGTGCGTAATGGCGAGCGGCGAATGGCGAACGGCGAAAGTAAAAACGTTTTGACGATTACTTCTTCCTGCCAGTCTGCCGGTCTGAGCCACGACCGCAACGGCACGGCAGCGTATTACCTGATAGGCAAGGATGTGCCTATCCAGGACAACACCGAAGGTAAAGTGCTCGGCGCCTATCTCATGGCTGCCGTGGAATACGAAAGACTCGCCCCCTAAGGCGAGTCTTTCTCTTTCTTGAAATCCAGAAATCCGGAACTCTGGAATTCCAGAACTCCAGCCCTCCGGCTTAGAACCTGAACGTAGCTCCCACGAGGAAATTGATGCCCTGGGAGGTGTAGCCGTAGTAGATGTCGTTCTTGTAGTGGATGAAATTGTTCACTTGGGCAAAGAGTGTCAGGTTGGGCTTCGGTTCCGGTCGGAGCGGCAATTCACCACCCGCTGAATGCTGACGGCTGACAGCAGAAGGCTTCTTCCCCACCCACATGTTATACTGCATACCGAGATCCATCTCTACGGTAGGTTTGAGCACGTGCTCGCCGTCGTTCGCCAGTGCCAGACGGCTGCCGGCGAACAGGTTGTCGGAATAGAGCGACCAATGCTTGTCAATCTTTCCGTCCACGCGCAGACCCAACTGCCAGTTGGCACGGTCATACACCTTGGAGGATTGGTTGTTGAGCATATCCGTCAGTTCCTGGCAAGTGGAGGCATAGGTGTAGCCGTTTCCCTCATAGCGCAGCGCACGCCAGAAATAGTAGTCTCCGTACAGGTTGACGCGTACGATATCACGATAGTGGTAGTTGAACAGAGCACCCACCTTGCCGCGGCTGTAGTCGCAGTAGGTATAACTGAAATCGCCGGAATGGACGAAGGCGTTGAATGCCGCCGGCATATAACGTGCGCTGTCGGTCACGGCGATAAGCGAAGTGGTGTTGAGATAGAGTGCATAGCCTCCGTGCAGCTCAATAAGCAGGTCGCGGTGCGGACGGATACGGAAGCCCAGTTCGGCATCCACCGGTGTATGCGGAGCCGCGTGGTGAGAAATGATACCTGCGTGAATCACACGGTAGCGGTTCTGCTCCATGAACGCCTGAACGGTTCCCATAGCGTGGCTGCCGGTAGCGTCGGCATAGAGCGTGAGCCATTTTTTGGCTATCTGTGCCTCCATATGGACATGCGGCGACGGTGCAAAACTGAGGTTGTTTACGCCCGAGAGGCTGTTCTGGCCACGACCTATGTTCATATCCAGATTGACGCCCACGTGGAGTTGCACGCGCAGACCGTTGTAGGCGTAATAAGGCTCCAGACGGATGTTATGGCGGCTGTTGTACATCGTAGCGGGAATAGTTGCCGCCAGATTGCCGCTCAGGCTGAGGAAATTATTCTGCACATAGAGTTTGGCACCCGCATGGTGGAAATCACGGCTCCAGTCGAATGATGCGTGCGTACGGATCTGGTGCTCTGCTACGGCATTGGGTTTGGCAAAGAGCATGTAGCCCGTCTGCACTTTGTACTGCACCTCCTGCTTGGCGTTGGATTTGACACCTATAAACGCCTCTGCGCTCCATAATGAGGTCTGGTCGGCAGGGGTGATATTGCGCGGCTCGGGATAGAGCGTCTTGGTGCGCTCCCAGGCGCCTGCATCGCCATGTGCGTAGTCGTAGAAACGGCCGTATTTGTTGTAGAACACATTACCGCCGTTGACGCCGAAATAGACGCTGCAGGTAGAGAACGGGTGGGAGAAATCAAAACCAAGCTTGGTTTTGCTCAACGCCCTTAGTCCCCATTGGGCACGATGATGGGCATACACATCCAGTATGGAGCGTTTGCTGTCGTCCAGATGGTAACTGAAATCAAAGAGTGTGTTGGCGTGTCCCAGTCCGCCGCGTACGTAGCCGTTGTACGGCTGTCCCCCGCCGAAGCGTGTGGGCTGAGAAAGCAAGGGCTGCAAGCCGCTTTCGGGCTTCACCTCTACGGCATAGTCGGAATAGCTGACTTCAACCGGCTCTATCTCTGTCTCCATGACAGCGGGCTTGGTAGCCACCTTGCCGGCTGCCCGGATGACAGGCTGGAAATCACGCTCTACCGTCACGGAGCGGTTGAGCGCAGTGTCCTGCTGTGCGGAAACAACTCCGCCTGCGAGTACCAATACCGATATACCGATATACCGATATACCGATATACTGAAACTATTAATCCTCTTCATCGTTTTCCTCCTTGGTTACAGGTTTGTCCATTTCGTCCAGTTTGGCGAGACGGCCGCTAATGAGTGCGGGTATATCATCGCCGGTGATGGTGTAGTTCTGCTGCAGCGCGAGCAGGTACTGGCGTGCCTGGAAATTCTCGCCGCGGCGGGTATAGATATCGCTCAGCAGGATGAGTGCGCGTGCGAGCCAGTATTGCTGGCTGGTGCTCATGCCGGTGAAAGACATTACCTCTTCCTCCGCCTCGTCTGTCTGACCTGACTCAAACAGGCTCCGTGCCAACAGGTACTTGGCTTCAGCACCCTGCGCCGTGCGTACCTCGCCGGACAGCTGTTGGAGGTCCGGCTGTGCTTTCTCCCATTCGCCTTGCGCCGTATAGGCTTTGGCGCGGCAATAGAGTGCCTCGTTGCGCACCGCCTCGTCCGGCTGGTCGTTCAGCAGTTGACCGGCGATGTCGATAGTGGCCGTATGGCGTCCCAGCAGCGATGAACAACGCAGGATACCAACTCTTGCCACGATGCTGTTCTCGCGGGTGGATGCCAATGAGTTCATACCGTAGAATGCCTCCAGCGCGGCTGCGTAGTCGCCGCGGTCGTAATAGATTTCTGCCATACGTGTGGCTGCTTCCTCCTGGTAGGGATTGGCAGGGAGGTCAGCCAGTTGCCTGTATTGCTCCAATGCCTCCGCGTTCCTGCCAAGACGGTAATAACTGTCTGCCAGATAATAGAGGGCGGTGGTGCAATATCTGCCTCCGGCACAATAACGCCGGATATATTCGTCCAGCGACTCCGCAGCTTTCTGATACGATGCCTGCATATACTGCATCTCTGCGGCGGCAAAAAGCAGGCTGTCCTCACGTGTGGTGACGGTCATATTCAGTTTGGCGAGATTCTTGGTATAGGCGAGATACTCATCCACCATGCCTTGCTCTACATACAGTGCCTGTAGGGTCTCCAGTGCTGTGTAGGCTTCCTCGGTTGCCGGATATTTCTCTATCGTCTGGCGGTAGGCGGCTATGGCCTGGTCGGTCTGGTTGAGGTTGCGGTAGAGCATAGCGCGCTCCAGCGAGGCTTTGCGGGCCAAGGCGGAGTGGGGATAGGTGTTAAGCAGTTGCTCGTAGGTGGTGATAGCTCCGCGCTCGTCGTTGAGCTGGAGTTGCGCACGCGCTGTCTCATACACACCGTCATCGGCATAGTCGGATTTGGGATAACGGGTGGTCAGGGTGCGCAGCGCACTTATCTTGTCGCTGTACTTGCGCAGCAGGCCGAGTGCATAGCCACGCTGGAAGAGTGCGTAATCGGCTCCTACGGACTGGAGGTTGCTGACCTGGGTGTAATAGCTGATAGCCTGTTTGAAATCGCGGGCATTGAAATAGCAGTCGCCTATACGGTTGAGCGCATCGGCATAGGTGGCATCACCCGTGTCGGCTCCGTCGATATAGGTGGTGAAAGCCGTGCGTGCCTGGTCGTAACGGTTTTGTGAGAAAGCACAGTAGCCCTGCAGGTAGCGTGCTATCCGGTAGTTGGCCGATTGTTTGGCATCATTGCGGGCGAAGAATGACTGCAGGTCGCTTTCGCATGAACTGTAGTCACGCAGGCGGTATTCCGCTTCGGCACGGATATAAAGCGCCTCGGTGGTATAGCGGTCGCTCTCGCTACGGTGGCTAACCACTTCGCCTGCACGGTCGATAGCCTGCTGCATCTTTCCTTGCAGGAACCCGTCGGCTGCCAACTGGTAGCGCAGATACTGCTTGGTTTCCAGCATCCTGGGAGTAGGGTCGGAGATACTGTCCAGCGTAGCGATGGCCGCGGCGTAGTTCTTGCTCTGCATCAGTGCCGAACTCAGCAACTGATAGATATTGCTCTCGTACTTGGAATCCGGAAAAGCGTGCAGGAAATCATTGAACGCCTTGACCGATTCGCCCAAAGCGGACGACGAACGATAGGAACAGAGGGTGTAGTTGTAGGCGGCCTCCTCGGTGATAGTCGGTGTGAGGCGGTAGTTGGCTGCCGCCTGATACCACAGCCGTGCCTGCCCGGGCTGGTTCATATGGATATAGGCATGCCCCATTGTCAGGCATGCCGATTCGCTCAGCGTGTCCGGCTGCTGTTTGATTAGTTTCAGATGGCGGATAGCGTCTGCATAGCGGTTCAGTCTGTACTCGGCATGACCGAGCAGGTACAGATCCTCGCGCCGTAACTCCTCATTGTGCTCTTGAGCGGCCTGTTCGTATTGCAGCAACTGCTCCGCCGCCTCTTCGTAGCGCCCGTCGCGGTAGCGTATCGCACCCAGCATACGGTGCAGTTCGCCCGACAAATCATTGTCCGGCTGTGTGCGCAGCAGCGTGACAATACGCTCCTCCGCCTCCTCATAGCGTCCCTGGATATAGTCGGTCTGTGCGATGAAATAGGGCACAGTCTTTGCATATTCAGGCATCTGCTCCAGACGCCTGAGCGAAGGCAAAGCCTTGTTATACTCGCCCGTCTTGTACATACAATAGGCGTAGTAATAGTCGGCGCGGGTGGCATAACGGTTGGCGGATTTGGACAGATGCCCGAAATAGATAGCCGCGCGTCCGTAATCCTGCAGCATCAGATAGGAGTAGCCGCGATAGAACGAATAGTCGTACTGGTGAGCCCGTCCGAGTGCGCTGATGTCTATCGGCTCCAGCACCTTGATAGCCTGTTTGTAATGGCCGCGCTCCACTTGCAGTATTCCCTGCATCAGACTGACCTCGTCGGCAAACGTGGTGTAGGGGAAATCCTGCATGTAGATCTTCAGGTCGCGCTGTAGCACAGATGTACTGCCGGTGCGGCTGTCAAAACGCTCTGCCAGGGCGTTGTAGCGCACCTCCATGGCCGTCGTCTGCGCCGTGGCGCTACCACCTATAGCGCATAGGAAAAAGACAATCGTCATGACGACATGACGCCATGTCAATATGTCGAAAAGCTTAGTTAGTGATGTCATCGTGCAAGTTTGATTTCATTCCACATCTCCAGAAGTATCTCCTGGCTGTTACCGGCATCGTGCATGAGGGCGCAGCGGTCGATAACACTCTTGTCGGCATAATAGACTGGATTGAGGTGCAGGGCATGCGGATCAAGCATCTCTCCCTCTACCTCAATCGGCTCCTCGCCGAAGAAATAGCTGGCATCCACGGTCTCAGGCCACTCCTCGTCGTCGTTCTGCTCCTCCAGAATAGTAGCGGCGGCGTTGACACCACCGGCACAGGACACATAGCCGATCTCGTTCATATTTGCCAATGCGTTGTCGGCACGGCACATATAGTCAATGAAATAGGTAGCGGCTTTGACGTTCTTGGCATACTTGGGAATCACCCATCCGTCAAACCACACGTTGGAGCCCTCCTCAGGCACTATATAGTCGAGGAGCACGCCTACCTCGGCAGCCTCTTCGATAGCGAACTGTGCGTCGCCGGACCAGCTGAGGTTCATCCATGCCTTGCCTTTGGTCATCTCCTCCTTGCCGAAATCCACTTCCCATCCGCAGATTTGTTTCTTGGCTTTCAGGAGCACTTGCTTGACCGCATTGACACGCTCGGGAGTGATGGCGCGCACCAGTTCCTCGCGGGTCACTTCACCTGCTGCAATCAGGTCTTTGAAAGCATAGAGTACGATGACCGAATAGACGTCGCGGAAGGCGTCCTTCATGAGGATGCGGTTCTCGAACTTGGGATTGAGAATAGCCGCCCATGATTGCAGATCCTCACGGTTGACATACTGCGGGTTGTAGATAAAGCCCGTGGTGCCCCACATATACCCGACGGTGTAATCGCTGACGGTGATATCCGGTGTGGGAGCCATCTGTTGGAACTTGTCCACCACATAGGGTGCGATATTGTCGAAATACCGGATGCTGTCGGGGAGCAAGTCCTTTTGAATAGGCTGGATAAGGCCTTTTTTCAGCATACGCTCGATGATGTACTCCGACGGGCAGAAGACATCGTAGTCCTCATGACCGATCTCGATCTTGGTGAGGGCGGTCTCGTTGATATCAAAGGTCTCATAGACAAGTTGCACTTTCTCGCCTGTCTGGTCGAAATACCATGATTCGAAGTTCTCCTTGACGTCCTCGTCAATATAGTCCGCCCAGTTGAGCACTTTGAGTTGGTGCGCACGGTCAGTACCGCCACAGGAAACCATAAGAAGTACAAAGGTACAAAGCACAAAGTACAAAGAGATTTTTTTCATTGCAGTAAATTATTTTGGATTGTTAGTAATATCTGTGTTTCTGGTTATATGGAATTCTGGTGATCTGGAACTCTGGAATTCTAATTTTTCTTTTCTTTCTCTGCCCGCACATTGATAATGATGAGCACGGTCAGCATAACGAGCAGAATGATAGTGAACAGCGGCCTCAGTTCGGGTGTCAGCCCCCCCTTACGGGCATCGGAATAGATAAAGGTGGAGAGTGTCTCCAGTCCGCCGGAGCCTTTGGTGAAGAACGTCACGCCGAAATCATCGACGGAGAGGGTGAGAGCGAGTATGAATCCCGATAGCATGCCCGGCCATAACTCCGGCAGCATGACCATGCGCAGCACTTGCGCCGGTGTCGCGCCGAGGTCGAGTGCAGCCTCGTAGGTGTTGGGGTTCATCTTGCTGAGCCGCGGCAGTACGCTGAGTACGACATACGGCGTGCAGAACACCACATGCGCAATACAAACGGTAGCCAATCCCTGGCTCATACCTAAGGCTACGAACAGCAGAAAGAGTGATATACCCGTGATGATATCCGGGTTGATCATCGGCACGGAGTTGAGGAAACTGACTATTTTGCGTTGGCGGGCACGCATGTTGTAGATGCCGATAGCCGCCAATGTACCCAGAAGGGTAGAGCAGACCGCAGCGATGAGGGCGATGACAACGGTGTACCAGATTGCACTATTGAGTCCCGCACCGGCATGACCTGTAAAGAGATTGGCATACAGGTTCAAGGAAAATCCCGTCCAGTTGCCCAAAACTTTGCTTTCCGTAAACGAGAACACGGCTATCAGCCCGATCGGCGCGTAGAGAACGATGAGCAGCAACCATAGATAGAGTTGCGAACAATAGTGGCGGCGGTTTCCCATGCGTTTGCGGCGGAGTGTCTCTTGCTGCACGGATGGCAGTTCGCGTTCAGTCCTGCGGCGCAGCATCACCATGATGGCATACACGATTCCCGCAATCAGCAGCATACCCGCCAGTATGAATCCTATCCATGCTCCCGTATGCGATTTCCCGGTAGTTTGCATACGGATGTATTGCTCGAATGCAGTATATGCGTTTTGAACCAAAACGCGCATCGCGCGGTTGCGAAGAACCGTATTTGTTCGCCAAATCGTCCATTCGGTGTTGTCTTCGTCGGTATAGGAATAGATACTGTCGCACCGTGTAGACAACCCGTCTATGGGTCTGTCGGCAAACACATAGTCCAACGAGTCCTGAAAGCAGAAAGCTGATTGCCGAATGCGGATATTGACTTTCTCAGCCGCATAGGTATCAGGAAATTCGTCCAGCAACTTCACTGTCCCCGTTGCGGCTACCTTCAGTTCGTACGTCAGGTTGGATTGGGCGAAAGTGCTGAGGCTGAACAATAGAACCACCGGCATGACGATAGTACGACATATCGCGATGTCGAATACCCTTCGTACATTATACATTGTTCCTTTGTACATCATACGATGCCTCCTTTCTCTCCCCCGGAGTCGTGGTCGCCGAAGAAGGATGTCAGACCGATAATCACAAGCAGTACGAGGCTGAGAGCAGCACCGTAGTTGAGCAGGTCGGTTGTGGTGATATAGTCCTGAATGAGCGAGCCGAACAGTTTGATGTTGTTATGCGTCAGCAGTTCTGCTATCGCGAATGTGCTGACGGTTGGCATGAAGACCATGACGATGCCGCTGTACACGCCCGGCATGGACAGAGGTACAATCACTTTCCAGAAACTCTGTGCACGGTTGGCGCCTAAGTCCTGTGCCGCCTCGATGAGCGAGGTGTCCATTTTCTGGAGGGTGTTGTAGATTGGATAAATCATAAACGGCAGGTAGTCGTAACAAAGGCCGAAAAGCAGTGCTCCTTCGCCGAGTGGCAAGCCGAACATATTGAAGAGTTCTACCGTAGCTACCGTGCGGAGCAGGAAATTGATCCACATAGGCAGGATAAAGAGCATCGCCATCACCTTGGGCGTACGGAAATCCTCCATAGCCATGATATAGGCGGCGGGATAACCGATCAGCAGACAGATGAGGGTGTTGGACACCGCTATCATGACTGAATAGAGAAAGGTTTGGATAGCCTCGCTATGGGAGAAGAACTTCGCGAAATTGCGGAGCGTGAAGGTACCGTTGATGTCCGTCAGCGCATAGTAGCCCACCAATATCAGTGGCAGCACGACGAACAGCAGCATGAATAGCACATATGGCCATGCCCATGTCCGGCGCGAAGATACTATTTGAATCAACTTACTCATAATTGCCAATTCTCAATCTTCAATTCTCAGGTTTGTTGATTAGTATCTCTTTCGGCGGAATAACTATTCCCACGCGGTCACCGTCGTCCCATACATCGTCGGTGTTGACATATAGGTCGTATCCCTCATCCGTGCGGATGGTCAGGTGGTAATGATTGCCTTTGAACAGAATGAAATGCACTTCTCCGGAGAGTTTGCCTTCATCCTCGTAGTCCTGCAGGTCGATGGAGCGGAAAGGTACACGCACTTGCACTTTGTCGCCCGGCTCGAGTCCCTCGATTTGTTTGGGCAGCACTTCCCAGTCGGCGTCGATGAAACGCACTTTGCCGTTTTTGAGCACTTCGCCCTCGAAATAGTTGTAGATATAGTGCTCTTTCTTTACGATTTGGATATCCTCGGGTTTCACAATCATGCCTACCTGTGTGCCGGGTTTGAACTCATGGTAGTCTTGAATCAGAAACTCATAGTTGTCGGGCGTGAGTACACGCATTTCATAATGCACACCCTTGAAGATACAGCTCTGCACCTCGCCATACCATCGGGTGAACTTGCCTTTCGGTACGCGGTCCTCGGGATCCAAATCCTCTTGAGAAGGTATTTCGGTCTGTATCCTGTCAGCGCCAGCGGTCTGTATTCTGTCAGGTGAAGCCGGTCTAACTTCCCATAAATAGATATCCTCGGGGCGGATAACTACATCCACTGGCTGGTTCTCGCCGAAACCTTCGTCAATGCAGTCGAATTCTTTGCCGCAGAACTTCACTAACCGGTCACGGATCATTGTGCCGGAGAGGATGTTACTCTCGCCGATGAAGTCGGCTACAAAGCAGTTCTGAGGCTCGTTGTATATATCTGTCGGAGTACCGATCTGTTTGATTTTGCCTTCGTCCATCACTACCACGCGGTCGCTCAGCGTCAGGGCTTCTTCCTGGTCGTGGGTCACGTAGATAAACGTGATTCCTAATTTCTCATGCAGTTCCTTGAGTTCGATCTGCATGTCGTGGCGCATCTTGAGGTCGAGTGCTGATAGCGGTTCGTCCAGCAGCAGCACCTCGGGTTCGTTCACGATAGCGCGGGCGATGGCTACACGTTGTTGCTGACCGCCGCTCAACGTATCTACTTTCCGTTCCTCATACCCCGTCATGTTCGCCATCTTCAGTGCGCGGCGGACTTTGCGCTTAATTACATCAGGTGCCTCTTTTTTCAGCTTCAGACCGAAGGCTACATTGTTGAATACATTCAGGTGCGGAAACAGTGCATACTTCTGAAACACGGTGTTGACCGGCCTTTTGTAAGGCGGCGTCTTGGTTACATCCTCGCCTTTCAGCAGAATGTCACCGCTGCTCGCTACCTGAAAACCTGCGATGCATCGCAAAAGGGTTGTCTTACCGCAGCCCGAAGGGCCTAAGATGGTGACGAACTCGCCTTTCTTTACCTGAAGGCTCACGTCGTTGAGGGCATACTTACCATCTTCGAATTGCTTCGACACGTGGTTTACCTCAATGATAAACGGATTCTTTGACATTTCAGTAACAAACTAAATCGGTTTCTGTGCCCCTAAATCGGGTTTCTGTACTCCGAATAAATCATAAAACAAACAGTTTGGTTATACTTAAGGGTACTTCTAAAAATTC
>FLNW01002312.1_pt1 | contig 19350 bp, 13 predicted proteins | sample 1140371 | NCBI WGS metagenome assembly FLNW01 (sample SAMEA3878170, study PRJEB12797) | bioreactor metagenome | biome: Moose rumen | place: Sweden | collected 2011-10
TTGTAACCGATATTGTCAAGACAGAAACAACACTGAATATTTATATGAGTGAGAAAAATATTCAGCCGCCGCATGATTCAACGATTGTCATGTCGCCCAACGGCTTTACAGAATATTCAGTTTTTGTCGATTTCCCTGTCCGAAGACGACTTGTGTGCATCCATACAAGGAAACGCCGCTGGATAGCAGAAGATATCAAAACAAAGCAGAAAACAACATTTTCAAAGGAGTATTCGTTTGTTGCAGAAGACACCCGCATATCGAAGGATTTTGCGGCTTTTTTAAAAGGAACTCGTCGATAACAACCAGAATTCAGGAAGTTCATTGTCCTTATTTTACGGGAATTTATTGTTATAAACAAAAAAAGGTTTGAGTTTAACCTCAAACCTTGTAGTCCCTAGCGGAATCGAACCGCTGTTATCAGAATGAAAATCTGACGTCCTAACCGCTAGACGAAGGGACCAACAATTGTATTTTACATGAAACAAATTTCTTTCTTGTCGTCTATGTCTTCCTTATCGGTTTTGACGTTGCAAAGGTAGATATTATTTTGTAACTTCCAAATTTTTTTGAACTTTTTTTTGAAAAAAATGTTTTTATTTTCGTTTAGTTTGTAATGTAGTTTCTTAATTTTTCGTATTCATCTGAAATATAGAACGATACAAGTGCTTGCAATCTTAGTGCAAAGTCTATATTTCTTAGTGTTCCGTCTTCTTCTTTTTGTAATGCATATTCAATTACGCTCATATTTTGGCATGCGTCTAATGCGTCTGGCATATTTTCGTCCGAAATTATTATGCTCTTAACAGCACTAATAATGCCGTCCGATATTAAAATGCCTATTCTGTCGGTTGTGTAGTTGAGCATTCTATTAAAAAGCGTAAATTCAAATGCTTGTTGGTCTTTTATAGTTTCTGTTCCTTGATAGTTGAATGTTTGTAGTTTTTGTTGTAGCAAATCAATGGTTCTTTTTGAATCCGTGTCAAATTTGTTGTAGTCGGGATTTTGAACTATGTATTGGCTATATTTTTGGCTACGAGTGTAATTCTTTATATATTTTGATGTAAAGTTTAGTTTTGGTATTGTGGTTGAAAGTTGACCAAAATTCATATTTCCGTCCTTGGAAAGGTTTCTCCAAAGGTTATTTATATTGGTTTTAGAAAATCCAAATTTTATATTTGCCAATTCTTTTGCTACTGCAAAGTACAATTGTCCATCTTGAAGAAAGTATTTGCTATCTTCTTTTGTATGTAGTTCACTTATTGCAAGTGTAGGTTTTGAACCGTCGTATGATGTTATGCCGTAAGTATTTTCGGTGTGGAATATGTATGATTCAAGTTGTTGTATATCGAGAAATGTACAACATTTTTCTATTGCTGTGTTTATTTGAGGATAACTTTGATTAGTTATTAAACTTCCGCTATTTATTTGTGCGGATTGTTGTATTTCAACTTTGTCGAGCCATGTTTTAAAATCGTGGTATGGCTGTTTTTTCATTGTTGAAGGATGCATTATTAATTCTGTACCAGTTTTTTTTATGTTGTGTTTTATTTCTGGTATTCTAAATTCTTGTTTGTGGGCGTTGAATTTTTGTGCATCAAATAATTCTAATACATTTTCGGCTCGTTGTTTTAAGTTTTCGTTTTGTGTAAGCCCTGCCATTTTTTCTATATTTTCTTTTATTAATGGCTTAAGTATTGCCAATCTGTCGGCTGCTTGTGATATTTCTTTTTGTTGTTTTGATGTTAAAAATATTGCTTCTGCTACGGCATAGTTGGCTATTGCTCCGCTATATTTTTGGTCTGGGCTTTGTGTTGAATTTAGTCCAATAGATTCTATATATTCTGTTTGGAGTTTATCGGCGGCATCTTCTGCCATTTTTCTTGCATTTTTGTCGTCACCGTTTTCAAATATTTTTTTTGCGAGTTCGGTTTCAAAAAGTATTCTGTCTAAATTATTTGGAACAAGTTTTAGGAATTTTTCGTGTACCTTTTGCATTGCCTTTGTGTATTGCTCTGACATTTGTTGTGGCGTTTCGCATCTATTTAGGATATGAACAATGGCTAATATGTCGTTGGCATCAAGGTTGTACGATTGGATAAATTCTTGAAATTTGTTGGCAAAATCGGTGTCAGAAACAGCATCTTTTGCTGCACTTATTAATTCTTTTGTTTCTTCTTCGTTAAATTTGTAATCTTTTTCTACGTTGCTTATTGCTATAAGGTATTTTGCTGCAAATGTGTAGAATATGTCGCCGTATTGATGGGCAAATATGCCGAGTATATTGGCTGCATATTCTGATTGTTCTTTATTTTCTGCAAAATTGTAGGTTAATTTTGCAATGCCTTTTAATTTTTCTTCGCGTGAGGCATTGTTGAGGTGTTTAATTTCGTTGTAAAGAAAATCGTTGTCGCGATTGCTTATCCATTCTGCTGCTCCGCATATAATTGGGTCGCGACCTATTTTACTTTTTACCTTCATTTCGTTTTCCGAAATGGTTTCTGCATATTTTAACTGCATATTTTGGTCAAAATCAAGCAGATAAGCGCCGTTGGTTGTTAACAAATAGATTGCGTTTTCTGGTTTGCTGTTGTTATAGTTGCCTTTACTTTTTTCTATTTTATAAATTTTTAGCCGTGCAAGTATGTATTCATCATCTTCAATGTAGTAGGCGAGAGTTGCATTCATGCCGTATGCTGGGTATTCTATGTAACGGCTTAGCGATACAATTCGTTCTTTTGTTTGCTCATCGTAGCAAGACATTAAGTAGTCTTCTACAAAATTTTGTATTTTGCCTGTTGTACCAAAAGATAGAAATTCTGATATTGCGTTTTTCTTTTCTATATAGTTGGGATCTTCGGTGTATTTACTGGAAACTATGTCAAAGTATAGCCTATTGTCGAATACCATAAACACTACCGATTTTTTGCCTGTGTTGAGTATTCCTGCTATCTTGCCCATTGAGTACACCGTTATTATATATATATCGTCGTGGTGTTCTGGCTCTATTTTTAATTGTAAACCTTGTGAAAGATAGTCTTGTAGTTGACTATAAAATTCGTCGGCGTTGAAGTTTTGGTTTACGGGTAATGCTTTTGCGTTGTTTAGCAATCGCATTTTTATATTGTTGTACTGCCCGAAGTCTTGTCCGTTGCTGTTTAGCAGGCGACTTAGCATCGTTTCTTTTAGCGAAACATGGTTTACCGACAAATCTTTCATGGGGATTTATTTTTTTGCCGACTTAGCCTTGATAGTCTTGGGTCGGTATAAAATTGAATTTTAATTCCAATACATCTTGAAAATCTTCGCCATATTCCAATAGTTCATCGTCTTCGTAATACCAGTTTACAACATATCCATTTCCCGAATTTTTTATTTTGTTTACATATTCGAGAAAACGTATGAGATATTTAGCTGAACTTGAATTGAAGTATTCAAAATTTATGTTTACAGTTGTATTTTCTTGTGGATTTTGTACATATTCTTCCATCCACTCAATGAGCGGTCTGTAAACGCTTTCTGTGTTTTCGGGTGTGGAACGTCCACCAAGTTCTACAAGACCTTGTATTGGGTCAAGATTTACCTTGGGCGTTTTCATATTTCCTTCACTACGTATAGTTTCCATTATTTTTGTCTCTGTTTTTTTGCGTTACAAAAGTATTAATTTTTTATTTTTCTGCCAACAATTTTTCCAATACTTCTTTATTTTCTTTGCAATTGGTTTTTCCTTCGGCGGTGTACATACGTTCAATTATGTTTTTGTATGTTTCCAAAACTTTAAATCTTACTATTTTCATGGTGGAATTTACCATTTGGTTTTTTTCGCTAAATGGTTCTTCTATTATGTTGAAAACAGATGGTATCCATTGTTTTGGAAATTTGTTTTTGTAGTTGGCATCATCGGTAAAGCTGTAAAATGATTTTTTTACTGCTTCGAGTAATTTTTCTGGGTCTGTTATTTTGTGTTGCTTTGCATATTCTTTAACTCTGTTTTTGTCGAGAGTTATTAGTGCTGTGGTATATTTGCAGTGGTCGTTGTAGAGTACACATTGATATATTAAGCCACCGCTGTTGGTAATAGCTTCTTCTATGCCTTCTGGCGAGTATTTTTCTCCGTCGCTACTTATTAGTAGGGCTTTTTCTCTGCCTATAACATAAAGAAAATTATCTTTGTCGATATATGCCATGTCGCCAGTGTTAAGCCAATCGTTTTTTATGGTTTCGGCTGTTGCTTGTTCGTTTTTGTAGTAACCTTTCATCACGCTAAGGGCTTTGACGTGTAGTATGCCTTTTTGTCCTATTGGTGATTCTTTGCCATCGTTGGCTATTATTTTTGCGTCTATGCCAGTGAGTATTAGTCCTGAACTTCCAAATTTATGTTTGTCGCGGCAGTTTACCGATATAACAGGGCTGCTTTCTGTTAGTCCATAACCTTGGTAAACTGGTGCTCCGAGGGTGTAAAAAAATTGTTGTTGTTTTATGTCGAGTGCTGCTCCACCACCTATGAAAAATTGGAAATTGTTGCCAAAAATTTTGCGTATCTTGCTAAATACAATTTTGTCGGCGAGTTTGTATATCGGGTATTTCCAAAGTCGTTTTAGTAGTGCAGGTTTGTCATAACCATTGCCGTAGTATGCTATTCCTGCCGACATACCGCGTGTGAATAAAAATTTTGCTACACCTCCTTGTTTGTTTATGCCGTCTTGTATTTTTCGCATAAAGTTGCCTGTTAGTGCAGGTACAGATAGCATGAAGTCGGGATTTACCTCTTTTATGTTTATTGGTATGTTTTTTAGTTGGTTTATTGCGCCGCCTCGTGCATCTACAAACGAAAGCCTTAGCCCGCATAATGTTGCTACATAAAAACCTATTGTGTGAGCAAAGGAGTGATCAAGAGGTAGTATGATGAACAATTTCATGTTGTTCTGAAGTTTGAAAAATCTAAGGGCATCGTGGCTGTTGGCCCAATAGTTGAGGTGGCTTAGCATTATGCCTTTGGGATTTCCTGTTGTACCTGATGTGTAACTTATTGTTGCAGTGTCGTTTTCATCTACTTGCTTAATGCGTTTGTTTAGTTCTTCTCTGTATGTGTTGTAATCTTCTTTGCCACCGTTAATAAGTGAGTCGTATAGATAGATTTGCGAAATTGCTATGTTGAGTGGCTGCATGGTTTCGTCGGGCTTGTCAAGGTAAATAATTTTTATGTCAAGATCCCTAAGTGCTTGAGCCATTGCTAATGCTTTTGAAACGCTGTTTTGCGACACCGCAACAAATTTTGTTTGTGAATGTTGTAGCCTAAAAAGAATTTCGTCTGGTTGTAGTTTTACCGATAGAGGTACGCATACTGCTCCTGTTTTGAGTATGGCGTATTCGGTAACTATCCAAGCTGTGCGTCCTTCGGATATTATGGCTATGTTGTCGCCATGTTTTACACCTGTCTTTATCAATGATATGGCCATGTAGTCTGACAACTTATTTACTTCTTGATATGTTGTGCCTTGCCAGCCTGCATCGGTTTTTTCGCTGACATACGCGGTGTCTTTAAAGTTTATGGACGCTGCGTTAAGCATTTCCAATACTGTACGTTTCATATTGTATTAGCTGCAAAATTTTTTTTCAAAGAAAATAAAAAAAACATTATTGTCCAAAAAATAATTGTATTTATAAATGCGTTAAAAAAATATTTTTGATGTGAGTATAAAAATAAATTATATTTGCACGTGATATTATTAATGCAATGGTTGGATTTTTAAGAATTTTTTTTTCTGTTGTTTTTTGTTGCAGTGTTTTATCAACCTCAGCTCAGATTATTCTGCATGGTGAAGAGCTAAAAGATAATGAGCGTCTTAAAAAAGCCGAGGTTGTAAAAGGCTATGTGCGTCCAAGCGATACTTTGCTTGTGGTTATGCACAATCCTATTGTTATAATGCCTCCGCGTAGGTTTATGACCGAAAAAGAAAAAAAGTATTATTATAAGTTGGTTTATAATATAAAGAAGGTATTGCCTTATGCAAAAATTATTCGCAAAGTTTATGCAGAGATTGAGGATAGTCTGGCTAAAATTGATGATGAATCATTGCGAAAGGAATATATTAAAAGTCAAGAAAAAACTTTGCGTGCCAATTTTGAAAAACAACTTATCCATCTTACTGTTTCTCAAGGTCGTATTTTGATTAAATTGGTTGATAGAGAAACTGGTTTTACTACTTACGAGGTGTTACGTGAACTCAAAGGCGATTTTAATGCTGTTCTTTATCAAGGAATTGCGCGTTTGTTTGGTAGTAACCTTAAAAGTGAATACGATGCTAAGGAAGAGGATAAGATGATTGAAGAAATTATTCACCACATTGAGAACGGGAGACTTTGAATTTTCTCCCGTGCTGTGTGTGATTTTTTGTAGTTAGAATCCACTTCCTTTTAGTATTTTTTCTGTTGCACCGAGATTTGCATTTACATATTCAAGGCATGTTTTTCCTGTTGTTTCTAATAAATAGTTGTTACTTAACAATTTGTAGAGTTGTTGATTTAACTCTGTTTGTGTGGATATTGAGTATGCACCGCCTTTTTCTACAAGATCTACGGCTTCTTTAAATTTTTTGTAATTTGGACCGAATATTACTGGTATTGAATAACTTACTGCTTCTAAGATATTGTGTATGCCTACGCCAAAACCACCACCTACGTATGCCAATGTAGCATATTTGTAGATTTTTGATAACATACCGATGTTGTCGATAATTAGTACATCGCTTTTATTTATGGTATCAATGTTTGATTGAGAATACTTTGAAAACTTTGTGTTTTTTAGTTTTTCAACAAGCATATCTATTCTGCTTTGGTGTATTTCGTGTGGAGCAACTATAAGTTTTAGATTTGGATTGTTGGCTTTAAGTTGCTCAAAAGCAGGTATCAAGATGTTTTCGTCAGGTGGCCATGTACTTCCTGCAACTATTATTGTGCTACCTTGGGAAAAGCGGTCGATTAATTCTATATTTCCTGCGTTGCGTGTTATTTGGCAAACACGATCAAACCTTGTGTCGCCTGCTACTGTTGTTTGCGTTATGCCTATGCTTTTGAGTAGTTTTACAGATTCTTGGTTTTGTACAAATAGCCTATTGAAAAATGTTAATACTTTGCGATATTTTTTGCCATACCATTTAAAAAATATTTGATTTTCTCTAAAAATGGTTGAAAAAATGTACAATGGTATTTGACGTTGGTTTATTTTTTCGAGAAAATTGTACCAAAAATCGTATTTTACAAAAAATACCGTTTTTGGATTAACAGCATTTAAAAATTTTTCTGCGTTTTTTGGTGTGTCTAACGGCATATAGCAGATATAGTCTGCGTTTTTGTAGTTTTTACGTATTTCGTATCCCGATGGAGAAAAAAATGTTACAATTATCTTGTAGTCGGGGTGATTTTCTCTAATTTTTTCAATTACGGGGCGACCTTGTTCAAATTCTCCGAGCGATGAGGCGTGTAGCCATATATTATAGTCGTTTGGATTGACATTTTTTTTCAAATTGTCAAAAATATTTTTTCGACCGTTGACAAAAAGTTTTGCTTTGCCGTTGAACAATGCAGCCGTTTTGACTACAAATCCGTAGAGGTGTATTCCCAATGTGTATAGCAACATTTTTTTACAAGTTTTTTAGCATAAAATAAAGCCTATTTGTAATGTTTACATCGCTTGCTCCGTCGTCGTAGTCGAGAAAGAGTAAGTTGAGATTTGGATATTGTTTTCGTAATTTTTTTTCTATGCCCTTGCTTATCACTTGATTGGCGATACAACCAAAGGGCTGTACACTTATTATGTTTTTTATTCCTTGCTTTGCAAAAGATGATATTTCTGCGCTAATAAGCCATCCTTCGCCAAATTGGTTGCTTAGGCTTAATGTTTGTGCAGCATCAGCAGCTATTTGTTCTATGGAATGGAATACAAATGGGTATTTGCTTTTGGCAAGTATTTTTTTTACTTTTTCGGTGGCATTGTTGATGTAGCGACTAAAAAACTTGAGTAGTACCCATGTGGAGAATTTTTTGTGAGCGAGGTTCATCTCCCAATTTTTTCTAACGTTTACAATTTCTTGTGTAAAAAATTCAAGAATGGGTGGAAATACCACTTCTACACCTTCTTCTACAAGTTTGTCGGAGATAAATTTATGACCAAAGCGGTTGTACTTTACGTATATTTCGCCTACTATGGCTATACGTGGTACATCTTTTTCGTATGCCTCAAAATTATTGGCCTCAGTTGTCATTTTTTCTATGAGGTTGTAAATTTTTGATGGTTGGTTGTATGGCATCTCCAATTTTAGGGCTTTAAGATATTTTTCTTTAAAGTTTTCTGCGCTACCTTTCTGTTTCTCTCGAACTACAAGTACGTAGTAAAATCTTAATAATGTGTCGATATAAAAGGCGGCTGCAAGTGTTATTGGCAGTAGTTTTAGCCAATTTATCTGAAAACCGGGTTGTGGGTTGATTGTTTTGCCAGCAGTGCCAACACTTATAATAGGTATGTCGGGGTATCCTGCCGAGATTAATGCTTTTTTCATTAATGCTAAGTATGACGAAGCTCTGCATTGCCCACCTGTTTGGGTTATTCCAAAGGCTATTTCGTGCCTATCATATTGCCCTTCTTTTATGGCTTTAATCATATCGCCAACAACTATTGTTGCTGGATAACATATTTCGTTGTTGGCAAAACGCAATCCGTATTCTACCGATACTTTGTCGGGGCGAGGAAGGTTGATGAGTTTGTAGCCACTCATTTTGAATAGTATAGGTAATACTTCGCTATATCCGTCGGCAAAGTATGGGGCAAGTATGGTGCGTTTGCGATCTTCGTTGCCAAAAGGTTTTACTGTTTGACGTTCACGTTTTTGGGGACGTTCGCTTAGGTTCATTACTTTGTAACTTTCCATTAGTGAGCGTATCCTTAGAAGTATGCTTCCTGTAGAGTTTATCTCGTCTATCCTTATTACTGTGTTTGATTTGCCTGCCGCACGGAGTATCTCTGTTACTTCGTCTACCACAACAGCATCAGGTCCGCATCCAAAAGAATTGAGTTGTACAAATGTAACGTGCATATCTTGCTGAGCCACCCATTGTGCTGCGTTCATTATTCTGTTTGGGTATGCCCATTGGGGAATTACCTGAAGCTCCATAATATCAAGGTATGCAGATAAACTATCTTCTGATATTACACTTGCACCAAGGTCGGCTATTATGTCGGGTGTTTTTTGGTTTATGAGAGGATCAGCATGGTAGGGACGACCAGCAAGAACAACAAGTAGTCTATTGTCGCGTTTGGCGTTTTCTATTATTTCCATTGCTTCAACGGCTATTTGACTACGGTATTCGCGTTGTGCTTCAAGTGCGAGTGAAAAAGCTTTTTTAATAGTTGGAGCTTCTATACCTATTGATTTTAGGTATTTTTTGCAAGTGTTGTATAGTAGTTTTTCGTCGTTGAAATTAACTTCTGGGTTGTCGAATGGTATGCCATATTTGCCCAATGGATCGATACTACTTTTTATAACATCGCTATAGCCGCTTACTATTGGGCAATTGAAACTGTTTTCTGTATTGTTGTATTCGTTTTTTTCGTATGTTACTATTGGGTAGAATATTCTGTCGGGCTTTTGTTTTATTGCCCACATGATGTGTCCGTGTACGAGTTTTGCAGGAAAACAGATATTGTCGCTCATTATTGTGCCACTTCCGTCTTCGTATAGTGCCATTGTTGTTGGCGGAGTTAGTAGCACGTTTATGTTGCAAGCCGAAAATAATTTGTGCCAAAATGGATAGTTGCTATATTGGTTTAATACCCTTGGTATAGCAATAGTTAATTTTGGGTTTACTATTTTTTCTTGACGATCGAATAGTAATTTGTAGCGACGTGCAAAGAGGTTTTCGCCTTTTTCTGTTGATGAGCCTTTACTATTGAATACTTTTTGACATTTGTTGCCGCTGTAGTATGTGCGTTTGTTGTTGAATTTGAATGCTGTTACAAGGCAATTGTTTTCGCAACCTTTACAAAGTACTTGTTTGTTGGTATAGTCTAATGCTTTGTCAAGATTGTCAAGTCCAACAAATGTGCTTTCGGTTTTGGTTTGGTGCATAAACTGTGTTTTTGCATATATTGCTGCGCCAAAAGCACCCATCATTTCGGGTATGTCGGTAGATGTGAGTTTTTTGCCAGTCATTATTTCTAATGCACGATAAACTGCAGGATTTTTAAATGTTCCACCTTGTACCACGAGTGTTTGTCCAAGTTCGTCGAAGTTTCTTAGTTTTAATACTTTGAATAATGCGTTTTTTATTACCGAGAATGCTAATCCTGCGCTTATGTCGTTTATTGTTGCGTTTTCTCTTAGCGATTGTTTTACTTTGCTATTCATAAAAACGGTGCAACGTGTTCCCAAGTCGCATGGTGCATTGCTAATGCAGGCTTTTTGTGCAAATTCTGGTGTTGAAATGCCAAGACTGCGTGCAAATGTTTCTATAAAACTACCACATCCGGCACTGCAACTTTCGTTTAATTCTATTCGATTTATAACCCCATTTTGTATAAAGATGGCTTTCATATCTTGACCACCGATGTCCATTATAAAATCTACCTTGGGGTTGAGATATTGTGCTGCGCTAAAGTGTGCAAGCGTTTCTACAATGCCATAATCTATGCCCATAGCTGCTTTAACGAGGTCTTCTCCGTATCCTGTTACGGCAGAGGCAGAGATTGTTAGTAAGCGTTTTTCTAAGGTTTGCTTATTTTGTTGATAAAATTCATTTAGCCCATTGTGTATTTTTTCAAGTGTATTGCCACCGTTGTTGACGTAGTGGGAATAGATTAATTCGTTGTTTTCTCCAATAATAGCTATTTTGCTTGTTGTACTACCGCTATCAATGCCTAAAAATAGATTTTTGCCTTTGTATTGATCGAGCGTTATTTGTTTTGGGTTTACTATATTTCTGTTAGCAAGCCAAGTGTGATATTCTTTTTCGTCTTTGAACAATGGCGCAAGACGATCTTTTACTGGTGTTGTAATGTTTTGGCTTTCTTTTAGTTTTACAATTAGTTCCGATATTTTTATGCTTTGTACGTCGGCAGTTGAAAGTGCGGCACCACGTGCAGGAAAATATTCCGAAAAATCAGGTATTACCATGTCTTTTTCTTCAAGGTGCATGTTTTTTAGCATTCTACGCCTTAATTCTGGCATAAATGTAAGTGGTCCACCTATGAACATAACTTTTGGTTTTACTTCATAGCCTCGGCTTAGTGTGTTTAGGGTTTGTATTCCTACGGCATGGAATATACTTGCGGCTATATCTTCTTTTGCAACTTTGCGAGCCAACAAATTTTGAATGTCGGTTTTTGCAAATACGCCGCACCGACTTGCAATGGGGTAGTGGGTTTGGCTTTTTTCTGCCAACGAATTCATGTCTTCTATTTTTACTCCGAGCAATGCTGCCATTTGTTCTATAAATGCTCCTGTGCCGCCTGCGCAATTGCCATTCATTCTTATATCTGGACTTTTGCCAGGTGAAAAAAATATCATTTTTGTATCTTCTCCGCCTATGTCAACAAGTGTTGATACATTTTGAAATTGGTTGGAAACCACTTCGGTAGCAGCAATTACTTCTTGTACAAATTTAATATTGTTTCTTTCGCTTACGCCCATACCCGCTGTGCCTGTTATTGCTATTTTAACAGGTATATCGCCGAGTGTTGACATTGCGTTTTCCAATCCAAAAATCATTGCTTGATAAATGTAAGTGTTGTGTTTTCCGTATTGGTTGAAAACTATTTTGTTGTCTTGGTCTAACACTACCATTTTTGCTGTTGTGGAACCAATGTCCACTCCAAGCTTGTAGTCTTGTGTGATGTTTCCCATTGCGATTTTCTTTTTTTTTGTACAAACAAAGCGGTGCAAAATTATATAAAAAAACGCCAATCCGAAATTTTTTTGTTTATCGTGGCGTTTTTTGAATAACTATGTTTTATAAAAACTTGCGGATAGTTTTTTATCTATCCGTAAGTTTTTATTGAAAATGATTATTCTTGAGGTTTGTTTTCTTGATTAATATTAGGTTGGTTGTTGGTTGGTTGATTATTATTTTTGCCGTGTTTTTTCTTGCTTTTTTTGTTTTGTTTTTTTTCTGTATTTCGTTTTTTGCGTTCTGCTTTTTCTGATGCTCTTTTTTCGGCATTTTTTTTCTGTCGTTCTGCTTTTTTTGCTTTACGAATAGATTTTTGGTGTTCTTCTATTTTAGATTTTGCCTTGTTTATTGCATCTGCTTTGTCGGGGTCGGTTTCTATTTTCTTTTTACTGTCTGATAGAACAAAGTCGAGTTGCTTACGCTCAAGATTAGCCTTGGCTATTTTTACTTCAAGACGGTCGCCAAGTTGAAATTTGCGTTTGCTGTAATGCCCTATAAGACAATAGTTTTGTTCATCAAACATATAGAAATCGTCGTCGAGATCGCGCATTGGTATCATTCCTTCTATTTTGTTTTCTTCCAATTCGCAATATATACCCCATTCGGTTATTCCTGATATTACACCCCAATATGTTTCTCCAAGGTGGTCGCGCATAAACTCAACTTCTTTGTACTTGTCGGATGCACGTTCGGCGTTTACGGCAAGTATTTCTCTTTCTGAACAGTGTTTACATAGTTTTTCGTATTTTTGGCGACTTGCGCTTCTTCCGCCTTGTAAATATGAGTCCAACAGACGGTGTACCATCATGTCGGGATAGCGGCGTATGGGCGAGGTAAAGTGGGTGTAGTATTTGAATCCGAGTCCATAATGTCCGATGTTTTCGGTAGAGTAAATGGCTTTTGCCATAGCTCTTACTGCGAGCGAGGATATTACTTCTTGCTCGTTGCTTCCTTTTATTTTTCCAAGAAGTGCGTTTAGTGTTTCAGAAATTAGTTCTTCGCTATTGAGGTTGATTGAATAGCCAAATTTTCCAATAAATTTTTGAAAATTTGTTAGTTTTTCGAGATCTGGTTCATCATGAATACGGTAAACGAAGGTTTTTGGGTGTGAATTTTTGTCGCGTTTTTCGCCAACAAAAGCTGCTACACGTTTGTTGGCTAATAGCATAAATTCTTCTATGAGCCAATTGGCTTCTTTGGTTTCTTTGAAATATACGTTTATTGGTTTGCCGTTTTCGTCAATATCAAATTTTATTTCAGCTTTGTCGAATGATATTGAACCGTGAGAAAAACGATAGTCGCGTAATATTTTGGCTAAATCCCATGCTTTTAATATTTCTTGTGCATAATCGCCTTTGCCAGTTTCTATTACTTGTTGAGCTTCTTCGTAATTGAAACGGCGGTTGCTACGTATTATTGTTTTTCCAAACCATTCTGACATTAGTTCGGCTTTGTCGTTTAGTTCAAAAATGGCTGAAAATGTTAGTTTGTCTTCATCGGGTCTAAGGCTACAAAGATTGTTGCATAATGCTTCTGGTAGCATTGGTACTACTCTGTCAACAAGATAAACAGATGTTGCGCGGTTGAGTGCTTCTTTGTCAAGTGGTGTGCCTTCTTCTATATAATGTGTAACGTCTGCTATGTGTACGCCTACTTCCCAATTGCCATTTGGAAGTTTTTGTATTGAAATTGCGTCATCGAAGTCTTTTGCATCGGCTGGGTCGATGGTAAAAGTAGTTATGCTACGCATGTCGCGTCTTAGGGCTATCTCGTCTGGTGTTATTGTTCCGTCTATTTTTTGGGCTTCTTCTTCTATTTCTTTTGGAAAATTGTATGGCAAGTCAAACTCAGCCAGAATTGCGTGCATTTCGGTTTCGTTGTCGCCCGTAGAACCGAGAACTTCTATAATTTGCCCAATTGGATGTTTTGCTCCTTCTGGCCATTCGGTTATCTTAGCAACTGCTTTGTCGCCAGTGGTTGCTTTCATTAGTTTGTTTAACGGTATAAATATGTCGTAGGGCATAGTTTTGTGGTTGGTTAGCAAAAAGGCGAAATTTGGACCTTTTTCTATTGTGCCAACAAAAGTTTGTTTATACCGTTCTATTATTCTTATAACCTCACCTTCTTGTATGCCGTTGTCTTTTCTTGCATATAGCGATACTTCAACCTTGTCGCCATGAAGTGCGTTTTTAAGATTGTTGTCCATCACTAATATTTCTTCGTCGCTGTCGTCGGGACGCACTATGGGGCTACCTTTTCGCGAAAGGTCAATAGTTCCAATTATAACGCCAGTTTTTACTAATGCGCGATAACTACCGTTGTCGAATACTATTCTGTTGGAGTTTTTGAGCGATGTAAGAACTTCGTTGAGTAGCTCCATCGATTTGTCGTCTTGTATTTTGAGCAGTTCTCCGAGTGTTTTGGCAGTAAAGTCCCAAGTTGGGTTGTTTTTAAATACATCGGTTAGTATGCGTGTAAGTGTTCGCCTATTGTAACGGTCGGCGTATGGAATATTTATGTCTGTGATATTATTCATATTTATTTTTGTTTTATGTTTGTCAAAAATAATAAAAGTTATTTGGTTTTTCAAAATTAACTCTTTACTTTTTATGTTAAAAATTGATAATTTTGATGTTTGTTTTGTTTGAGATGATTTTTTTATATTTTTGTTGTTAAAAATAAATTTTCTGTTTTGAAAAATTGTTTTTAGCATGTTTTTTGAAAAACATTGTAATGGAAAACAATTTTTTTTATTTTATAAAATATTTTACCGGCTATGAAAACATTTTCAGGTGCATTTAAACTTACGGGTTTTGATGTTGCAAAATTAAAAGTGGAACAATCTAATAGGCTACACAGCCTTTTGGCAGGCAGTGAAGGAATAGAAAATCTTCCAGTAAAAGAAGAAACGCTTTTTAATTATATGTCTGCTGTTGATGAGTATATGGAAACGCAAAAGTATGATTTGCGTAAAACTAATGTTGGTACACAACAGGCTGATAAAGCAGTTGCTCAAGCGTGGTCGGAGATTAATTTGGCTGTAAAACTTGCTTGTAAATCAAAACGCGATGATAAAAAAATTGCAGGTCAAAAAGTTAAGGATTTGATAGACCATCATGGTTATTTTGTTAATAAAAGAAAAAACTCGCGATATGCGATAGCTGGTAAATTTTACGAAAGTCTTGTTTCGTTAGATAAATCTGTTCTTGAGTTGTGTGGTATTTCTGAAATAGTTGAGGATTTGGCTGCTGCTTTTGAATTGAAAAAAAATGCAGATGTAGAACTTGAAAAAAGTAACAATGGTGTGTTGCCAGGACATTCGGTTGAGAAACGTAAGGCTTTAAACGATGCATTTAAAAATGTTATTAGAGAACTCGATGCAAAAATTGTTCTTGATGGTATGTCGCCACAAATGGAAGGGTTTGTATCTATACTTAATAGTTTTGCTGCCGAAGAGGGTTATACCGCCGAACTTGATTGATTTTCGTTGCTGTTTTTATTGCAATTTTGTTGCTTATATTTATCAACTATCATTGCAAGCAGTATTTTTGTTGAGTTTTCTATGGTTTTAAAATCGGTTAGATGGTAACTTTGATAGATAAATGCAATGCTTAGGGTTATATCTTCTGGTAGCTGTTTTAGAAAACTATTTTTATTGAGTCGATATGCTTCGCGCATAAGCCTTTTTGCACGGTTGCGGTCAACAGCATGTTTAAAAATACGTTTGCTTGCCGATACAAGTATTTGTACTTTAACATTTTTTGTATTGTGCCATTGACAGAAACAAGCGGCAAGAGGGGCGGCCTTGTAAGACCTCCCCATAGAAAAAAGTTTTTTTATAGCCTTGACGCTTGTTAATTTTTCGGCTTTTCCAAATGAATTTTCTTTTGCCAAAATTGTATGTTATTTTTTCTTGTTTAACGCTGTTATAAAGTGTTCTATTGCAGAGGTCATCGACGGATCTTCTTTAGTTGGTGCTTTTACATCGAGCCGATAACCAGCTTTTTCTACTGCTTCACAAGTTGTTAGACCAAATGCTGCTATTTTAGTGTCGTTTTGAATAAAGTTAGGAAAGTTTTCGCTCAAAGACTTTATTCCCGCTGGTGTAAAAAATACCAACATATCAAAATCCGACAATTTTTCTTTCATATCGCTAAGGTCTGCACTTACAGTTTTGTAGAGCATTGCTTTATGATAGTCGATTTTCATTTTTTCGAGAAAGTCTGGAATCTCGTTGCTGCTTACATCACCATGGATTAGCAAAAATTTTTCTGTTAAATTTTTTTTGAAAGCTTCTGTCATTTCAGTTACACTTTTTTCTCCATGAAAAATTTTTCGTTTTCGATAGAGAATGTGTTTCTGAAGGTAGAGGGCGATGCTTTCTGTTGAGCAAAAATACTTCATCGTTTCGGGAACGGCGAATTTGGTTTCTTTTGCAATAGCAAAATAATTATCTATGCCTATTTTGCTCGTAAAAATAACGGCCGTAAAGTCGGCAAAATTAATGTGTTGGCTTCTAAACTCTTTGGTTGTTACGCCTTCTACTTTTATAAATTGCCTAAAATCTACTTTCAAGTGTAGTTTTTTGGCCAAATCTAAATATGGAGAGTTTGCTCCAGCCGGCTGTGGTTGCGAAACCAATAAATTTGAAATTTTCAAAATTTTTTGTTTTTTAATAACACTTAAAATTTTTCCTTTGTGCTTAAAATTACATTTCTGTTTTAAGCTGTTGCAAATCTTATGCCTACAAGTGCAGGCATAATTTCAACGCCGCAAAGGTACAAAAACAAATAAAAAATTGAAAAATGTTTTGAAATTATAATTTTAAATAATCTTAACCATTTGAATATTAAATATATAGAACATGTTATACAGGTTAAAAAGAATACTATTTTGTGCAAAAATGATATGTCAATGTATAAAGAAAAGAGGTTTAATGGGATAAGTAAAACCCCAACTACGGCTATTATGTATCGCACATTTTTATAATGTAGTTCGCAAATTTCGTCGCATCTAAAAAGTTTGGAGAGTATTGCTGAAACTGCCCATTTTACAAAAAAAACTATCAACGTTATGCCTGTGGCTGCAAAATATGATTCAACTTGGCTAAAATTTGTTTTTATATTAAAGCGCGACATAAAAATCATTGCAAAGACACCAACATTGATAAAATAACTTACAAGAAGCGATGTTAATGCTTTATCGGCATTTATGTTGCGTTCGTTAACAAAGCTATTAAAAGTATTTTGATAAATGGCTGCCAAAAATATTCGTTTAATAATACCGCGTTGGTAAGCCTCTGCTATTATTACCAGACCTACCGATAGTAGCAATGCGAATATTAGCCAATCGGGATAGGTTTCAGAAATTTTGTCGTTTGCAAGTTTAAAATGTAGGTAACGTGGTGGGTCAACGGTAATTTTTATATCTTTGGCGTGTAGTCCGTAGCGGTTGTAACCAACGGTTTTTACTGTGCTTCCGTTGTTGAATACATAAAAATAATGTGCCGAATCTATAGCAGATGGTATAGATTCACTTTTGACGTTTTGGTAGATGTAAGATGTATTGTCTATCTGACAATCAGCGTTTTGCCTATCGTCAAAAGTTTGGGCTACGCTTACGTTACTCAACAAGAGTATTAGTATGGCTGTTAGAAAAAGCATAATAATGTTGTAAAAAAAGCGGCTAAAATTAACAAGATTTAATTAAAAAAACACTAAAAAAATGTTATTTTACTCAACTTTTATAAAAGACGTGCTTTTTGCCGTTCTTTTTTTGATTTTTTTTGATTGTGCCAACGCGCAAGGAATTTTAACCACTTCTGGCGGAAGACAAATGGAGGTTGACACTTTTTATATTAGCGATGGAAATTTGTATTATACAAAACCCAATGGACGATGTAAAAACATTTCAACGCAGAAAGTTTGTTCGTTACAATTTTCTGATGAAAAAACTATACGTTTTATTTATGGCGATACCACCACTTCGGAACCAACCAACGCGCAAATTGTAGATTATATGCACGGTGTAATGGAAGGCGAAAAAATTTTTTCTAATACAAAGGGTTCTACTGGAGCATTTTTGGTTGGAACTGCCAGTCCATTTATAATATCACAGTTTGCATTGCCAGTATTTGCGCCGTTGTTGCCTATTGCCTATATTGGTATTGTTGGAGGTGGTAAGGACAGGTTGGTGGAGAATGCTGTGCCACCGCAATACTCTTCTAATATATATTATAAAGCTGGATTTTTGTCTGCTGCCAGAAAAAAACGTGTCAATCGTGCCATTATTTGGGCAGGAGTTGGACTTGTAGTTGGGTTTGCTGCTGCAATGTCATTGGAATAGTTGTTATTAAATATAGGTTAATAACGGGTTAAATATTCTTAGTGTTACTCTAAAATTTTGGTTAAACTTGTTGGTTAAATGTTCAAATAACGGATAAAATTCTAATCTTTGCTGCCTAACAATAAAGATTACTAACATTTAACTACACAAAAATGAAAATTAAAAAACTTTTATTTACAGCAGTTGCTTTGATGTCGTTTTCTGCTGTTGCTAATGCACAATTTTACCTTACTGGCAAATTTGGTATGTCAAATGAAAGTGGCGAAACAGAAAGTACTACCACTGTTGGAAGTACAACTAACAAAACTACCAATGACAAAAATCCTTATAACAATTTTTTGATTGGTGCTGAAGCTGGATATTATTTTAATGATAACATGGCCGTAGGTGCTGATATTACCTATGGTTTTTCAAAAACTAAAAATGCTGGAAATAAGGATAATTGGACTGCAGATAACATGTTTCATTTTAACCCTTATTTCCGTTATGACTTTGTTTCTACCGATAAAATAAGTTTTGGTCTTAAGGCTGAAGTTTTACTTGGTTTTGGTAAAAACAAGAATAATGCTTCTGATAATTACAAAAAATCGGAAATTGGTTTTGGAATTCTTCCAGTGCTTAACTACAAGTTTACAAGCAATTGGAGTGCAGGTGTAGGTTTTGGCAATTTGTATTATAGCCATTATGTTCAAAAAGCCGAAAAAAATTATAACTTTGCTAACAACGAAACTAAAAACATTACTAATACTTGGAATTTGGATTTAACGTTACAATCGTTGACTTTCAGCGTTGTTTATACTTTCTAATTATATAGTATATAAAAACAAAGCCGTGCATTAATTTTTATGCACGGCTTTGTTTTTTTATTAGGATTAATAGAATATTTTTGTAAAAATATTCTATTAATGGAAAATTGGACAAAAGACATATACATAAAAAAACTCGATGAGCAGATTATTCGTCTTGGCGAAATAAATAGCAAGTTGGCTTGTTTTATGCAAGAGGTTAATTGTAGTAATAATATAAAGGTGTCGGCTGACACTGATATTGTTTTTTGTGTTA
>FLNW01001306.1_pt1 | contig 19055 bp, 23 predicted proteins | sample 1140371 | NCBI WGS metagenome assembly FLNW01 (sample SAMEA3878170, study PRJEB12797) | bioreactor metagenome | biome: Moose rumen | place: Sweden | collected 2011-10
TTTCTTATATTTGCAGCGTTATAACAAATGAATGTTTAACCGCTAAATTCTTTTACAATCATGGCGTTTGACTTATCAAAAATCAAAAACTTCGACAATGTTTGGGAAAACATCGAACATCTGACAGACGAAGACCTCAAAAAACTCCGCGAGATGGGGGTATATGAGCCTGTATCTGTTGAAGATCCTGACATAGACGAACTCATAACAGATGAAGATATTGAATCTGACCGCGCAAAATAACGAGACTAAATAAACTTCATTCCATTTTAGGTGTAATCATATTTACTTTCTTTGATAAATACCGCACCATTCCTTTCCTTTGACTTGTCTGAGGATTTAATTCCGCTTTCCAAGAAGTACCAGACAAGTATTGTTTGTATTTTTTAATTGCAATTTTTTGCATAGGGAAAGGTTCATTCGTATTTTTCTTCCCTTTTATATAATATCGTTCAATTATATTCATAGCATTTTCTAAATCTTTTCCGTTGAATTTCTTTAATACAACAGTCTCTGCCTCTTTACGATTACAAGCATAGTATCCTGTTCGTGCCCAAGTATAACCTCCAGCTTGCAGACTTGAATCAGCCTTGATTTTCGTAATACCCATTGTTATATATTGTTTTATCAATTCCAATGATATAATAGAACCCATGCCTATATTTTGCGGTTCTATTCTGATAAATTTGTTTATAACAGTATATTTATCACGACCAAAAACGAGTAATAATCTAAATAGTCCTCCTGATATTTTTAATGCAATTTGATTGTCATTAATTGGAATAATACAGCGATGAGTGTTTTTCCAAGCATCTGAAAGCGTTTTATCATTAATAAAATCTACACCTTCGTCTATAATGCGCAACAACCTTACGGCATCAAATTTTTCAAAAGAGGTTTGTTGTATCTCTTTTAATGAAACTTTGGTATCGTAATGATTTATTAATTCATTATATTTTTCCTCGTTTATTACAAACTTTGGTGCAGGGTTAATATTTTGCCATTCATTTTTACTTACGAGCCGTTCTATTACCTTACAATGGTTGAAGCAATCCCCTTTCTTTTCCACCAATGCTGCAAACAACTTTCCAACTCCCTTGTTGAACGGACACTTGCCGCAGTTCTCTGGGTAGTATGGATGCTTGTTGGAGAAGATTTCGCCTGTCTTGCCGGGATTGGACTCGAGACCTTTCGAGGGTTGCAGATTTTTGACAACCGTTTCAGCGGGTGCGGCGGTCGGTTCTTTGTCGGTGTTGCGGAGGCGGCACTTGCAGTTCCAGCGGTCGCCGGGGCGGTGGTCGTTCCAAAACTTGTGGTCTATCGGCAACACTGTGCCCCAATACGGACGATGATCCTCGCCGGGATGTGGCGAGGTCGATGGCAGCCATTCGAGGTTTGGGAAAACGTCTTTCTCGTCCTCAAACTGTCGCCAGTCGGCGGCTTGGTGCGCACGGAGTACGGCGGTGTCGTATTCGGTCTGCAACCATGCGCGGTTCTGGTGGGAGACGTATGGCTTCACGTCCTTGACGAACTGCCCGAAAGGTTTTAGATTGCCTTTGGAGTCGAGGAGCTGCGCCGCGATGTCGTTCTGCATCTTGTGGGTGCGGAACGCCGAGAACACGTCGGTATTGTGGCGGAGCGCGTCGATGAAGGCGGAGTTGCGGTCGGTGGCGGGCGAGCCGCCCGCGTTCCAGCCTTTGTTGACTGCGCCTCCGAGTATTTCCTTAGTCTTTTCAAAGAGCGTCGGTTCCAATTCCCTGCCGTTGCCGTATTTCTTTTGGTAGATGTTTACCAAGGCGTTGGCGATGGTGTCGGCATCGAAAGAGATACTTTTTGATGGGTCAGAAAGGTCGGGCAGACCATCGGCGAAGTATTCCCGGTCCAATGTTTCTGCAACCCCGTCATCGTCGGCGGGGTTCATACGAAAAAACTTTTTGCACGGTCGAAGAGTGATTTTTTGTCGGTTTTTTCCTCTGTGTCCTCAGTGCTTACCTCTGTGTCCTCAGTGTTCGCATTTTCGGGTTTGGGTATGCCGTAGGTCTCGTACCAGTAGTCGGCGTCGATGGCTACCTTGGACGACACTTGGAGGTCTATCTCCAAACGTTGGCGAAGTTCGGCGAGGTTCTTTTCTTGCTCAAAACGGAACTTGCCGCCCTTGACGGGGTAGCCGTATTGCGCGAGGATGTTAAGGAAGAAGTCGCTGTTGAGGTACGAAAGAACATAGCGGAGGTCTGCCTGTGTGAGTTGGTTTTGCTGTCCGGCGTGTATCTCCGCCTGTGCGTATCCCGACGACGAACTGGATGCCGTGGTCTCGGTGTTGCCAAGTATTGCAATGCTCATTTCACGGTTGCAAGCCTGAATAAGACGCTCCTGCAATGCACCGTCGCCGTTTGAGGTTTTGCCGTCCATCATCTGGAAGTTTGCCTGTTTTGGCAGCATCATCACCAAAGACGAACCCGATTTGTCAAGTATTTCTCTTAGGCGGCTTTCGGTCTGCTTGTCGTATGCGTCGTATTGGATGATGCGCACCGGCTGTCCGAATATCTCCACGTATTGCGCAAAGTCGCCGAAGCCGCTGCGCTTGTAGAGCGCGAACATGGAGCATTGCAGGAGCTTGCCGAGGTTGCGTTTTTCGCCAATAAGCCATACACTGGGATAGTTACTAATATCCTCACCTTCATAATCGTATTGAGATTTGGCAACCTGACCTTTTTCGGGTCGTATATGGCGGCGGTCTATTTCGTTATAGCAAAACTCTCTGTCTCTTACAAACTCCACTCCCGAAATACCCCAGTAGATGGATTCCATTATCAGTTCCAACAGGTGTTCAAAACTGTTGCTACCGATAAGGTTGTCCAATTCGTCCACCTTGCGACCTTCGCTGTCTACAAAAACGATTTTCTTGTTGGTAACGCTTTTTGTACGCTTTTCAAGAATGCCGGATAGGTGTCCGTCGATGGTTACAATATCGTGGTAAAGGTCGTATAATCTTACACGGTTGGGATTATAGACACTTTCGGCACTCAGTATGGCACGTTTTAGCGAGCCGGTGTCCTTACGGTTGCGGTCGGGCGAAACGTAGGTTATTTCAGGTATTATAAGTTCTTTATCCATTTTAATTACGAATTACGATTAAAAATGCTGTATGCGCTTTGGGTTTGAAGACCATGCCACCGAGCCGTCGCTTTCGTCGTCTTCGGTTTCGGGGTCGTCCTTGGCGTATGGCAGCTCCACGAGGTTGTTCTTGCCGTCGCGGATGTCTTTTAGTAAGTCGATAGCCAGTTCGTAGTCGAGGCGGTAAACCTCCAAATCCACATTCGGGTTGGCGAGCCTTACGAGATAGTAAGACGCTATCATCTTGACAATCTTTTTGAGCATCTCGCATTGAATTGCAGGCGGCTCGCCTGCCTCACCAAACGCCGCTTTGAGGTCGTATTTGAAAAGGTACGACTTACAGAGTGATTCGGCGGCAAGTATTTGGAGTTCCGCCGCCTCTTGATTGCCACGAGTGATGGTTTCTATGATTTCGGGATATAGCGAAGTCTGCCCGAGTTCCTCTACTGTTACTATCATAATTTGAACTTGTTTTTGCGTTTTACTGTATAAATGCCCCTGTCCAAAGCCTCGGCTGCCTCTGCCTGTTTGAGGATATAGACGCCGCCTTCCACCATGTCGGGACCGTCCATACGCTTCTGTTTGCGAGAGAAGTTGCGGAACTGTGCGGCAAGGCGTTTCATGTCGGGGTTGTCGTGTTCCTTCTCGTTGAAGATGAGTTGTCCGTTGCGGTTGATGGGTTCCAACAAGCCTTCAATACGGGTGTACTTGTCTTGCTTGGCTCTTGCGTCGGTCATAAGGGGAAGCATCACGCCGGTCTGCTCGGAATATTGAAACACTGCTGGCTGCAACACCTGTTCAAAAAATGGTGCTTGCAGGGAGTTGTTTTCTATCCACACTTTCACATTCTCGGCACCGGCACTTATAGCGGCATTATAAGCCGAAAACAACGCCTCTACAAAATGCGCCGTGCTCATTGTGTAGAGCCACGTCTTTACAATGTAGTAATTGAAGCCTTGTTTTGCTATTATACCGACCGCCTTGTACGAACCGGAGGATACGTCTTTGTTTGAGGTGGCAGGGTCGGCGTATACAAGCACAAGGCAGTTTTTGAGGTTTGGCACTTTGCCAAATATCACCTCTTTGAATACCGTGCCGCCGTCCATCGGGTTGTTGAAGTATTCTTTTTGCGCTGATTCGTAACTGATGGTGGACAGCACGCGGTCTATCTGTTCCTCGGTGTTTTTCTCCGGCCAAGTGCTTTTACCATCCTTGTCGCGGATGTTAACGATGTCGAACTTGTCGGCGACGTTTTCTCCGAGGTATTTCACGGCGCAGTTGTCGTGTATGATGTTGCCGTTGACGAGTATTCGCGTGGGGTTGGAGATCGAGCGCGTTGGAATTAGTGCCTGTTCGAGCCAGTTGATTTTGTTGCGCATGGTGTCTTCGTTGCGGCACTCCTCGTCGGTATCGAAGTCGTCGATAAGGATGAAGTCGGGGCGTTTCTCGTTGTTGCGAGTTCCACGTGGCGACTCTCCCCAGCCAAGGGCGCGGAACATACAGCCCGCCTTTATCAGAAACTTGTCGGAAGTCCATTTGCTGGAGGTAGTCTGTTTGCCGTAGTCGTTTTCAAACCTTCGGTTGGACTCGAAACAAGCCTTGAACGGCAGCAACAGGCTCACTGCATTGTCGTGGCTGTTGGAAACCAACAGGAGGTTCTTTATCCTGCCTGTAAGTGCGAGATAGCAAATCTCCATCATCGAGCGTGCGCTCTTGCCGAGTTCCCTCGACCAGGCGCGCACCTCAAACCATTCTGCATTGCCTATTAGCCTTTTGGCGGCGGCGATGTGGAACGCTGCTGGCTTTGCGGTGCAATAGTGCGGGAAATAGTATGCGAACCACTCTTCGGGGTTGCCTTCTAAACGCTTCTTGCGGCGAAACTTGTCCGCCTCGGTCTCGTTGGCATCCGTCGGGGTGGCATTGCGGAAATTGTCGCAATACTTCTGCCATTGCTCCAAATAGTCCTTGTCGGTTGCTTTTTTGCCTATTCCTGCCATTTTGCGTTTTCGATTGTTTTGTTGACAAAAGCATTGTAGAGGTCAAGCACGCGGGGCGCAAGGTCTGGTTCTGCGGTCTTCACAAACTCGCAGAACTCCATGCCGATAGAGGTGGTCTGCGCAATGGAATAACGACCTTCCAAAGCCTTGATGTCCATGATGAGCTTGCGCCTTGCGTCCGCCTCCTTGGAATCAGCCACCTTGTAGTTTTCCTTTTCCTTGATCATGCGGTTGAACTCCTCTAATTCGTCGTAGAGTTCGCTGAGGCGGCTGCCCTTGGAAGTGAGCAAGTTTTTGCGCAGGGAGTCCCAGTTGCCCGCCTTGGCCCATCGTGTGAGGGTCTGCGGCGCAACGTCGAGTTTTTCCGCAATCTCCTTTTGTGAGAGCTTGTTTTGCAGGAAGAGTATCTGCGCTATCTCCTTTATGTTGTCCTTAGCCTTTGCCATTTATATCATTAATATTTTAAAATTCCATTTTAAAATAACGGACAGAGCCGCTCGGATTCTGAATACGGGGCAAAGTTAGGGGTCTAAACGGGTGGTTTGCAAAAAGTTCTGTAAGATTGGCATAGGTTTTTGGGAAGGGGGGCGCGGCGGTGTAATTTTGCATCACGTTCAAAACAAAAAGCCTGCAAAAAAGGGTGTTTGGCCTGACCCACGGCGGGGCGCAGGAGCAAAGCAAAACAGCGACATGCCCCGCCTTTTTTTAGAAACTAAATAAACGCAAGATATATGAAAAAGATAGACAAGGAATTCTGCATCAGCGACGACAGCGTGAACGTTTACGGCTACCGTCTGCTGACATCGGGGCTGGAACTGTCGAGGTTCAACCCTCCGATTGGCTTCCTTATGCACGAGCGCGACAAGGGCGTGGCGGTCAAATGGGAGGATTTCAGGACGGAGGTGGGCAAGGTGTTCGCAAAGCCCGTCATCAACGACGAACTGTTTCCTCAATTAGCCCAGCAAATAGAGGAGGGCTTCTACAACGCCGCGTCCGTGGGGCATATCGTTGCCCTGGAAGTGAGCGACGAACCCGGAACGAAACTCGAAGGGCAGACCGGCCCGACGGTCACCAAATGGTTCTGCCGCGAGGTGTCGATTGTGGACATACCCGGCAACTACAACGCAATAGCACAGTTATACGACGAGTCGGACAACGTTTTGCACGACCTGTCGTCATTCATACAACCAAACAACACAGAAAATATGAAAGACACATCAAAACCCACAGGCGCGATGGTGGCGGTGGCATTGCTCAACCTGCCCGACCTCAAGGACGACGCGACGGCGGAACAGGCGGTCATGGCGGTGAAAAAACTGATTGACCGCGCGGCGGACGCAGAAAAGCGCAACGCAGAAATCACCTCCCAACTCACAGCAATGCAGATAGACGGCGCATTGGACAGAGCCGTCAAGGAGCGCAAAATCTCGCCGGCATTGGCGGAACAACTCAAAGCCGACTACAAGGACAACCCCTGCGGTCTCAAAAACCTCATTGACAAGATGCCCGCGCAAAGCCTCATTACCGAAAAACTCTCGCAGGACATCCCCGACAAGTACAGGGGCAAGTCGTACCGCGACCTCTACCTCAGCGGCGAACTCGAAGAGGTAAAGAGGGACTATCCCGCGCTGTACGAGAAATTGAAAATTGAAAATTCATAATTGACAATTCGTAAATCAACAAATCACTAAATCACCAAATCATACTTATCATGGCAAACATCATAGCATCAGAAGTATTTGCGAACTACATCGTAGAAAAACTCCGCAGAAGCAACCCCCACATCGGACTTGCGGCTGACGAATCGCAGTATGTAAAAGCCGGCGCGGTGGTGCACATCCCGCAGGCCGGCAACCCGCCGGCGGTGGAAAAGAACCGCTCCACCTATCCCGCAGTGGCGACAAGGCGCGGCGACACAAGCGTTACATACGCCTTGGACAGCTTCACCACCGAACCCGTGCACGTGGCGTGGAGCGAACAGGCTGAAATCTCATACGACAAGACCGACAGCGTGCTTGGCGACCTCGTGGCCACATTGATGGAGACCGTAGGCGACAACATCCTCTACGACTGGGTGGCAGGTCTCAAAAACAAGGGCGCGGCAGCCGACACAATCCCTGCGGCAAACATCATCGTAACGGCGGGAACGTTGGACAGCTTCGAGATAGCGCAGGGCATCTCGGTGCAGCGCAACGCATTCTCCTACAAGGACCTCGAAAGCGCACAGTACCTCATGAACCACCAGAACGTGCCCAAGCAAGGCCGCTACGCGCTCCTCGAAAGCAAGATGTACCAGCAACTGTTGGACAGCCTCTCGGCAAACCAGATGGCGGCGTTCCAGGCGGCAGCCGACTTGAAAAACGGCATCTGCGGACGTCTGTTCGGATTCGACATCTTGGAGCGCAGCAACGTGCTCACATTCACAGGGACAACCACGCCCGTCGTCCCCGGCACCGAAATCACCAACGCAATGAACCCCGCCGCACTTTGCTGGCAAAAAGACTGCGTTGCCATCGCCAAGGGCGACATAATGCCATACCAAGACCTCGGCAACCCGCTGTACTTCGGCGACATCTTCTCGGCGGAAGTAAAGATGGGCGGACGCGCAAGACGCAGCGGCTACGAAGGCGTGGTGGCTATTATCGCGACCAAGAAATCGTAATCGATGACAATGGACAATGGACAATTGACAATTGACAATTAAAAGCAAAAAAAGAAATGTTAGAAGTTTTCCAACAGTTCGGCTTCCCAATCGCCGTGGCAATAGTGTCGCTCATGGCGATTGGTTTCCTTGGAAAATATCTCCTCAACCGTATGGACAAAATGGATGCGAAGGCGGAGAAGATCCAAGAACAATACACTGCGTACCTTCAAATGTCCAACGTGGAACTCACCGGCGCACTCAAAGAAAACGCAATGGCACTCAAAGACAACGCAAGCGCATTGAGCAAGTTTTCGGCATCGTTGGAAAGGTTCGACGAATTGTTAGTGAAGCTGAACAACAAGATTAATTGACAATTCACAATTGACAATTCATAATTGACAATTCACAATTGACAATTCATAATTGACAATTCATAATTGACAATTCATAATTCACAATTCGTAATTCACAATTCATAATTCGTAATTATCATGGGATTTCCAAAAGTAAAAGTAAACATAAGCGAGGGCAACCTCCTGCGCTCCATCAACGCTCCCGATGCAGTTCCCGCAATACTTGTAAAAGGAATGACGGGCGACCTTGTGGCGGTGTACAGTGTGGACGACGCCACTTTGAAAGGCGTTACAGGCAGGGCGTTGACATTGGTGGCGATGTTCTACAAGGAACTCGCGGGCAACATGCGCGTTTTTGTAGCACCGGCTACCGAGGCAAACGCGGAACTCCTCGCCTCCAAGGGCGTCAACCTCATGGCGTGGATAGACGACGCGACCACCGAACAAGGCATCACGCAACTGTCATCGACCATCAAGGCATCGGCGCAGAAGATGCAGGCGGCTGGTTTCCCGATGCGAGTGCTGGCAGGCGGCACTTTCAACGCAGAACTCCTCGGCGAGTTAGACTGCAAGACGCTCGACAACCCATACTTGGGCATCGTTGCAGGCGAAGACAGCGAGACCGGCGCAAGCATCGCCGCCGCAGCCCTTGCACGTTGCTGCAAGTATGGCGCGGAGGAAAAGATAGGCAGCGGCAAGAACGGCGCATTAGTGAGCATTACCGACGCTACAATCGGCGGCAAGGCTTACACGGACTTCACCCTCGCCGAACTTGAAACAATGCACGACAACGGCTACATAATGCCCCAGCACCGCACCGGCACGGCGGGGTATTTCTTTGGTCAGGACAACATGTGCAGCAACGGCGATTTCAGAATCCTTGCGCACGGACGCATCATCGACAAGGCGCAGGCAATCATCCAAAAGGCATACGCGCCGTTCATCGAGACACCAATCCGGGTTGCAAGCGACGGCACATTGGACGACGGCGACGTGTCGTACATGGAGAACGTCCTCGAAAGTTCGTTGCTCGCCTCTATGACGGGACAGGTAAGCGGAGTGCAGGTGGTGATAGACAAGAACCAGGACATCATCAACAACTCCACGCTCGAAGTCTCTTGCCGAATACAGCCGCTCGGATATGCCACTTGGATCAACGTGACTCTTGGTCTTGCTACTAAAATTGACAGTTGACAATTGACAATCAAAAATCAACAAATCGAAAATCAATAAATCATACTTATTATGGCAAATATGAACATCAGCTCTTCGGAATGTGCCTGGCATCAGTCCGAAGTAAAGATTTTGGGGCGCACGCTCTCCGGCATCCGTGGCTGGGAAATCAAAAAGACAGTGGAGAAAGAGCCTCTCTACGGTGCGGGACAGCACGCATTGGACATCACCGAGGGCAACGTAAAAGTAGAGGGCAGCATCAAAGTGTTGGGCTTTGAGGCCGATGCCATCAACCAAGCGGCACAAGAAGCGGGCTACGACGACATCACAGCCGTGCCGCACGAGGCTATCGTGGCAAATATCAAAATGAAACGCTCCCCCACAGACAAGGCTACCAACATCGCCATCCGTGGCATCGCATTCACCGAATGCGGCGACAGCATGGAGCAAGGCGCAAAAAACCGTGAAATCACACTGCCATTCATCGCAATGGACGCAATCAAGACAACTCTTTAATTGACAGTTGACAATTAAAAATTAACAATTAAAAATTAAAAATTATGCCAAAAGAAATTGAAAAAAGCACGGAGGAACTCATAAAAGAGCGTTACGGCGCAAAGTTGGACGAGTACAAGAAACAATACGCGCCGCGCAAACTCTGCGTGATACGGGTGGAAGACAAGACCGCCATCCTAAGACCTGTAACAGCGACCGAAATGGGGCAGTATTCGCTGATGATTGCCAGTGGCGACAACGGCGGTCTCGATGTCGCTTGCCGCTATCTCCTCAACGCCCTTTGGATAGACGGCGACAACTGCATCCGCGACGACGAGGAGTATTTCATCTCCGCAATGTTGCAAGTACAAAACGTCATCGAACTAAAAAAAAGCAGCTTTTTGAGGCTTTAACTTCGGGCGAAAAATCCAGCGATGGCTTTGCGGCGGCGTTGGTCTTCGGGCTTGAAAAAATAGGCTACGGCGTATTGAAAGACAACGAGGATTTGTTCTTTTACCTTACCGGCACGGCTTTGAAATTGGCAAAACAAAAGAATTGACAATTGACAATTCATAATTCGTAATTAAAAAAAATGAACATCGTAGAATTTGGCATAAAGTTGAAAGACATGGCGAGTGGCGCGCTCCTGAAATTTGCTCAGACAGTAAAAAGCACCACCGCCACGTCGTCTGCGTCTGTCAACAAGACTACGAGTGCCATTGCCGAAACAGGCAAGAAAGCCGCCGAAACCCAAAGGTCTGTAAAACAAATGGCTGAAACAACCGCAACGGGTTTCAGCAAGGTAACCGAAGAGGCACGCAAGGCGGGAAAAGAAATAGACAACGTAAAGCAAAAAGCCGACAAAGCAAGCAAACAGAGCAAAGGCAACAAAAAAGACAAAGGCACGTCGGCGTGGGACTACGTGAAAGGCTCGGCAATATACGGCGGCATAACGGCGGCTGGCAGTATGGCTGCAGGGTTCTTTGCAGACTCCATCCAGGCGGGGCTCGACCGTCAGAAGATCCAAACCTCATTCAACGTGCTTGCCGGTAGTGAGGACACTGGCAAGGAACTCACCCGTCAGTTGGTAGACTTGCAGCAAAGCACCATCCTCGGTTCTGAGGTCTTTGGCGCGGCGCAGACGATGATGGGCTTTGGATTCAACGCACTAAAAAGCGGTGAAGACGACATCAAGAGCGTAACAGAGAACCTGAAAATGCTCGGCGACGTGTCGATGGGCGACAAGGAACACCTCAACGGACTTGCTCTCGTATATTCGCAGGTGTGCGCAGCCGGCAAGATGAACACTCAGGATTTGTACCAGTTCATCAACAACGGATGGAACCCGCTCGAACAAATGAGCAAATCCACCGGCAAATCAATCTCCCAACTCAAAGACGAAATTGCGGAGGGCAAAATAACCTTCGACAAGGTGCACGAATCGTTGGTGCAGTCAACAAGTGCGGGCGGCAAGTTCAACAATATGCTCGGTGAAATCGCCAAAACGCCATTCGGAAAGATGCAGCAACTCAACGGCGCTTGGGAGGAGTTCAAGATAAAAGCCGGTCAAGCCTTCACGCCGCTTGTGTCGTTTGCCTTGGAACTTGCAAACAAACTATTGCCCTATCTCGAAAAAATGCTCACGCCGCTCAGCAACGGCATTGCTAAGGTCGTGGACTACATCAAGGCCATCAAGCCGATATTGATGCAGGTGTTTTCGCCGGTGGCGGAGTTTGTGGGCGGCATCGTGGCAAAGGTGCAGGAGTTTTTTGCCGCCGCATCCGAAAAAGCCAACGTCTTTATGCAATATGTAAATGCCGTAAAAGATACCATCGTAAATCACGTATGGCCTGTGATTCAGCAGGTAGTGGAGTTTGTCGGTGATATGATTGGGCAGTTGCACGACTTCATAAGCCAGTCGGAACTGTTGGCTGACATCTTTTCGGCCATTCAGAGTTTTATCTCGTCGGTATATGATGCGGTGGGCAATGTTATAACGGCGTTAAAATGGGTTTTTGACAATGTTATAATGCCAATATTGAACGTTATCGAAAGGGTTTACCGCTTAGTAAAAGGCCTCAATGGCAGCAAGTCAATAGCATCGTCAGTCGCCAACTTATCAGTAACGGCGGCTCCCGTGGCAGCCAAACCCACCGCCAAGACCTTGGACGAAAAGAAATCCGACAACAAAAATACCGAAGTACTCAAAACCATCGCCCAAAACACCAAGAGCAACAACGCCTCTGCTGACAAGGCGGCAAAATCCGTGGCGTCGTCAGGCCCAAAGGTGGTAAATATTTCGCTCGGCAAATTCTTCGACAACATCGTGTTCAATACCACAAACCTCGAAGAATCGGCATCAAAAATCGAAAGTGTAGTAACCGAATGTTTGTCGCGCATATTGCTCGACGGCGCAAAAACTGTATAACTATGAGTTCGCATCTGATTAATTTAAAAGACGTATTCCGCGAGTATTTCCCAAACAAATACCACGTGGAAGAGAAGTCCGAAACGCAAGACTTCACCACATTGGGCACACCGGTGAAAGAAGAGATGCTTGGCACGGAAGTGTTTTTGCCTGTACGCCTCAGATGTGGCAAGGACGAACTTGCAACGCCTTGCGCCACAATGCGCGTAACAGGGCAAAAGACAATAGTACGCACCGCAATCAGCGAGAGGTGCGGCACGGTGAAAGAGCAATTCTCGGTTGGCGACTATGAGTTTTCTGTAAACGGCGTTTTCATATCGTCAGACAGGACGTTCCCCGACAAAGACATCCTGAAACTGAAAACGTTTTTTGAAAGTACAGAGCCGGTCTATCTGCACAATGCCCTTTCCAACTTGTTTCTCGACAGCAGTTGCCGGGTATGCATTACGGCGGTGGACTTTCCCGAAGTGCAAGGCAAGACCATCAGACACCGCCCGTTCTCGTTTACCTGTGAGAGCGACTTTGTAAACACGTTGATAATAAGTAATTGAAGTGATTGAAGTGATTGAAGTAATTGACAATCAAAAATCAAAATTCAACAAATCAAAAAATCTCCAAATCATTATGTTTGTAATGACCTCTGACATATCAATATGTGGCATCACAGTAAAGCCAGCGTCGGTGAAATGGCGTTGTTCGGTATCTGACTACACCGACACTTGCACCATCGAACTGCCGTTGTCGCTATACACCAAGACCACGGGCGAAAAGACGCCTTCGGCGCAGTCTTACAACCGCCTGCCATTCAAGGAAGGCGGCGACGTGCTTGTGATGCTCGGCTACGACGGCAAAAATACCACACGGTTTATGGGCAAAATCCTGCGCATCAATTACGCCGTGCCGTTGCAGATAGAGTGCGAGGGTTACAGCACCGACCTCAGAGGCAAAAGGTTCACAAAGTCGTACAAAAAGACCACTGCATTGCAGTTGCTCAAAGACCTTTGCGCCGACACCGACATCATAATACAAAAGAAAAATATCGCCGATTTGCCGCTTACTAACGTATGCTTCAAAGACTATCCGGCATTGGAAGTCCTTGACTGGCTCAAAAAGAACTGCGCTTGCCGCATTTGGTTCGACTTCGACAAAATCTATCTCGCACCAAGCAAATTCTTTTGCAAAAAGGACACTGTAAAACTCCGTCCGGGATGGAACACCGTCAAAGACGACGAACTCAAAAAGTCAGACCCGACGGAATCGGTTCAAATAAACATCGTTGCCAAGGACACCACCGGCAAATCTACGAAGACCAAAGCCAACAAGAACACATCCACACAAAAATCAAAGACAGAAAAACAATTGAAAGTGCGCAGCGGTCTGCCGTCGGATTACTTAAAACAAGTGGCATCCGAGATGGAAGACGAGCAAAACTGCAAAGGATACGAAGGCAACATCACCTGTTTCCTTATTCCAAACGTTGAAAAATCAATGACCGTGGAAATCGACGACCCGAAATTCCCCGACCGCAGCGGACTCTATTTTGTGGAGACCGTGGAAGGCGAGTTTTCGGCATCGGGCGGTCGGCAAAAACTAACACTCAAACACTATGGCGACAACTGACGAACTCAGGCAGGCATTACAGCAGAAATACGGCGAAAAGCCTGTAACGGTGCTTGGCAGCATTTCGGCTGTTGACGAAACCACTAAAACCTGCGACCTCGACGACGACGGCTTTATGATGTACGGAATACGCCTCCAATGCGTAACGGATGCGGCATCCGGCATACTCAAAGTGCCGAAAGTAGGCGCACAGGCATTGGCGGTGAAAATAGAGGACGGCGACGGCTTTTTGCTCCTCGACTGCGCCGAATACGAAAAGATAATAATCAACGGTGGCAACAACGGCGGACTTGTCAACATCGAAAGTCTTGTCGGAAAAATCAACGCTATTGAAAAAGACATCAACAACTTGAAAGATGTTTTTTCCAAAAGTTGGACACCAGTTGCGCAAGACGGCGGGGCGGCTCTCAAAACGGCGGCGGCTACTTGGGCGTCGCAGACGATGACAGAAACCAAATCCGCCGATATTGAAGACACAACTATAACACATTAATACGATGGAAATTTACGACATAGAACTTGACGACAGTCTCGACATCAAGACCGCAAACGGCGACTTCTGCATATCGGAAGCCACCCACCAAAACCAGACGTTGCTTTTGCTCTGTCAAAAAGGCGAGTTCAAGCAATATCCCGACCGTTGTGTGGGTGTGGAGACGTACCTCGAAAGGTCAGATTTCATAGGGCTTAACCGAGAGATATTGTCGCAGATGACCACCGACGGCATGACCGTCAATTCTATCAAGACGGCGTTGCCGGAGATAAACTTAGAAGCCGAATACCATGAAGATTAAAGTATTGCCATATCAAAGCCTTGCCGACATCGCCGTGCGCTACACAGGCAGCCTCGAAAACCTATATGCAATAGCCGCCGCCAATTCAATGACATTGGATGCAGAACTGCACGCCGGTGAGGAGATTTCCATCCCCGACAGTTTGGACATCGAGGTTTCGGTGGTCAGAACCTACGACAACAACTCTCTGAACCCCGCATCAGCAGCCACAGCCGACACAGAGCTCGGCGGCATCGACTATATGGAAATACAGATTGATTTTTGGGTGAGATAATTCACAATTGACAATTCATAATTCATAATTCATAATTATTATGAGGACGATAGACGAGATATTCAGGACAATGATCGACAGGAAAAAACAGATAAAAGAATTGTCTGTACTTTCCGACAAATCCGCCGTGTCGGTATGGCGGCTCTTGCTGTACATCGTAGCGGTGGCTGCCAATACCATCGAAAAACTGTTTGAGACGCACAAAGAAGAAGTGGAGACGATGATAAAAGAACATGTGCCAGGGCGTGCCGAATGGTATGCACACAAGGCGACGGAGTTCCTAAAAGACGAACTTCTGCCCGACGGCGAGGACGAATACGACACAACTGGCTTGACCGACGAGGAGATTGCACAAAAAAAGATTGTAAAATACGCCGTCGCAATAGAGGACGCCGCCACCGCGAACCTGACAATCAAAATCGCTGGGGAAACCGACGGGGAACTCTCTCCAATGGACAGCGCAAGCGAAACCCAAGTGAGGGCGTACCTCGAAGCCGTGAAATATGCCGGCGTGAAAATCAACCTCATAAACCGCAACGCCGACAACTTCTCCTGCAAACTCAACATCTGGTACGACCCCTTGTTGCAGCCATCAGACGTGGAAAACGCCTGTATTGCCGCCGTAGAAAACTACCTGAGAAACTTGCCTTTCAATGGCGAGTATTCCAACATGGCTTTGGTGGACAAGTTGCAACAAGTGGACGGCGTAAAGATAGCCGACCTCTTGGAAGCCAAAAGCAACACCCGCAAGGAATCGGAGATGGAGATTATAGAAAGTCATATCTGCCCACTTTCGGGATATTTCAGGTTGCAAAAAATTGACGGACAAAAACAGATAACCATTAACCTTGAACCGTATGAATAAGATAGCATTGACAGACTTCAAGAGGCTTGCAGTATTGCTCTTGCCGGTACGTCTTCGCCGCTCGACAACAACGGCGTTTTGCGACGTAATGATGCAGCCGTTTTCGTATGTAAAACGCTTGCTCTGCGAATTTGCCGACAAGAAGGCTCTGGAACTCCGCATCACCGGGCAGACCTGCAAACTCGAAAAACTCCTGAACGACACATTCGACAACGAGCAGCGGCGCATCAGGATTACCGACTCGTCCACAGTTGACCTGCCAGCCGTTTACGTGTTTCCACGAGGCGACGAAAACAATGTGCTGTACTTATATCAAGACACGCCCAAAATATATCTTCAACTCAGCAGCGCAGTGGCAGGTGTGGCAACCGACTTCTATGTGGAACTACCCAAGGAACTCGACGACCTCTTTTACAATCCACAACTAAAAGCACTTGTCAACACCTACAAATTGGCATCCAAAAGATGGCTTACAAGAATCTTATAACGACATCATAACACCATTACAACCATGACAAAGACAATAAAAGGCAACTTCTCAAAGGTCGCGCAAAGCGACGGCAAGTTCCCGCTCGACGCCGACACATTCGAGAACCTTCAAAACAACACCACAATAATCTCGGCGTTGGGCGCGGCACTCGGCAAAGTCTGCGTAATCCTATCGGGTTGCTCAGTAAGCGGCAACCGTCGCGGCGAGGGCTATGTATATGTGAAACTGTCAGAACCCGACACCGGCGAAATCCTCTACTATCCCGGCGGCAATTCCAACGAGCCAAACTGTTATGTAAAGGCAGAGCCAATGGACGTAACGGCAATGGGCGAACCTTTTGCTGGCGCATACACCGTCCGTACACTTGCCAATGGCTTGCCGTCAAACGGCGAGACGAAACTTTTGTGGGGCGACTTTAAAATCGGCAGCGAAATCTTCGCGCAAAAGTCGCATACACACAAGATTTCGGAAGTGAACGAGTTGCAGACGGAATTGGACAACAAGGAAGAGAAAATAGCTGCATTGCAAAAAGCCGTCCAAGCCCCCGCCGTAACTTTTATAAAGGGCATGATAATGATGTGGGGCGGTGCAATAAAGGACATTCCCCAAGGCTGGCATCTTTGCGACGGCACAGGTGGGACTGTCAATCTAAAAGACCGTTTTGTCGTTGGCGCGGGCGGTTCTTACGCCGTAGGAGCGACAGGTGGCAGCGATTCCGTAACATTAACGTCCGCACAAATGCCAAGCCATACTCACTCCATAAAAAGTTGTTCCTCGTCTGGCAAGCATTGGCATTATGTGTACAACGACAGCGGTGCGCATCGTTGCGACAGTTCCAATAACTTTTGGTGTGCCGGCCATGAAGCAAGCAACATTGTAAATCCGCCAGAATCCAGCATTAACGACACTTCAAGAAAATTTGGCCATACAGACCAAGATGGCGCGCATACACATACAATCGTACTCAACAACACTGGCAGCGGTCAGTCGCACGAAAACCGCCCTCCATATTACGCATTGGCTTACATTCAATACATAGGAGCATGAACGAGCAAGAATTTTTGGAACATCTCACAAACTGCGCCGCCGAAATACAAAAGAGCATGAGCCGCACTATGCCGATAAAAGCCGGACGCATTGCAAAAGATTTGTTCCAAGAAAATTTTTTGAAAGGCGGCTTTGTTGACGGTGGTATTCACGAATGGCAACCCTCCAAACGTCTCGGCACAAAAAATGACGAAGGCGAGGTCGTGGGCAAAGCAAAGGGCGCAAAAGGCGAATATAAAACCCTTATGAGCAGCCGCAACAACTTATTCAACAGCATAGAATACCACCTTGACGATTCGGGAGTCGTGATAGAAAACAGAGTTCCATACGCCGCCGTCCACAACGAGGGACTTCACGCAGGGCGAGGCAAAGGGTTCACAATGCCACATCGCCAATTCATTGGAGACAGCAAGGAACTTGACGAGGCAATCGAAGATATGATAGAAAACGAACTTACAAAAATATTGAAACTATGACAGATATATTCTCACAGTTATATTGGAATATGGCAGAGCGCATACACGCCACAATGCCAGAAATCGCATTGATAGACCAATACCTTGGTCAAGACCAGAGCCATCTGCGCCCCAAGCTGGCATATCCGGCGGTGTTGATAGATTTTGACCGCGCCACATATTCGATGCTTGGCGGAGCGGGACTATTCGCAGAGGTTCAAATATCAGTGCGCCTTTTGTTCGACAATTATGCGTCAAGCGCGCAATCAGCACCAGACACAACACGTGCCACAGCCCTTAAAATCTACGCCACAGAAAGAACCCTCGTGAACACATTGCACAATTGGCAACCTCCCACCGCCTTTACGCAACCCCTTGTCCGCACATCCGCCGCCACCCAAAACCGCAACGACATCGGCCTAAAAATCCGCACCCTCACCTTCACCACAGCGTGGACAGAAACAGAACATTTCGTTTTGGAATATTAGACGTTTCGTTTTGGAAAAATGTAACGGGTGGAATTAAGGAAAATAATTCTAATCCACCAGCCTTATCCTGCCCGTGAGCAGCTGCTGCATCATGCCTTGCTTTATCTGCTCATACTTGGCTTTCTTGGCTTCGAGGGCGGTGATTTCGTCGTCCATCTTTCTGAAAACCGAAGCGATAGATAATTGCTCGTCTTTTGTCGTTGGTATCACGATGGATGCATTGTTGAATGCAGACTTTGACATGTTGAATCGAGTAACACCTTGAGCAAGTTGTGTCATTAATTTTCGACCTTCATTGCTTCGGAAGTAATAAGCAAGAAATTCGGGAGCGACATGTTTGTCCGTTAATCGATAGCCAAAACAGAAGCTATTAAGATAAAGGGAGTCTTGGTAGGTATCGAGCATAGCACAAATACCTACTTCTTCTGGAGTTTCTGATGACGTGTTGAAAAACAAATCGCCTTTGAGACAACTATTTTGCCTTTCGCCTTGTTTAATAGTAACATTCTCAAATAATTCAGTCTTCAAAATCGGATAATTCAAAACATTTAAGAATGTGATGTACTTAGCAGCACCAGTACCAAAATCATTTTTTGTCTTTCCAGTAAGACCGCTAAAAGTATATCCAATCTCCCCCAGTTTTTTTCCCGCCCACGGTTCATTAAAGCCATTTAGGCGTTTTTTGCCTGTAAGGAGTTGCTGCATGGTGCCTTGCTTGATGGCACGTTTCTTCTCTATCAGTCTGCCCAATTCGGAGATTAAGGCATCAACGTTGGAAAGTGCCGTGGCTATGCGGGTTTGCTCGGAGAGAGGGGGAA
>FLNW01000402.1_pt1 | contig 19053 bp, 12 predicted proteins | sample 1140371 | NCBI WGS metagenome assembly FLNW01 (sample SAMEA3878170, study PRJEB12797) | bioreactor metagenome | biome: Moose rumen | place: Sweden | collected 2011-10
TTTAATTTGCTTTATTCTTATTTTATGATATAATATAAATTCTATTTAATTTGCAATTCTCCAGTAAAAAAGTATATTCTTAAATGAAGAAATCATTTCATAGGAAGGTGATTACAAAAAAGTATTCTGAATGTGAAATTTTGAAAGAATTCTTTTCTATAATCAGTTTCCAGAAATGTGTTTCAGACTTTTATTTTCTATTTTTTGCTTATGCCAACATTTAAAAGAGAGGTTCACGAAAACCGCAAATCATTTGATCGAGCTGGTAAAAAATTAACCTTCGAACAAGGAAAACTTGCAATGCAAGCCGATTCTGGGATTACTGTAAAATTTGAAGATTGGGCTGTTTTATTCACAACTGTCATGAATAAGAATCCTGTTCCATCCACGGATTTTTTACCTTTAATGGTTGATATGAGAGAATCTTTTTCTGCTGCTTGAAGAATTTGATGAGCTGCTTATAGAAGAAGAGAATGAAAAGCATCAGATCAAGCTATTTTGAATGCCAGACTTACAGATCGTGCAATCAGACCAATGTTTCCCAAAGGAATGATTAATGATGTAGTAATGACATCTACTCCTATGGCAATGGATCCTAGATATCCACTAGGAGTAATTTCAATTATCGGTGCATCTATTTCAATTATGGCTGCTGGGCTTCCATTTGATGGACCAGTTTGAGCTGCTCAAATTGCTTATTTGGATGGAAACTTTATCGTAAATCCTACTCGTGAAGAATTAGAAAAAGCTGATTTGAATCTATTAGTTGCTTGAAAAAGAGATTCTATCAACATGATTGAAGATGAATCTAAAGAAATTCCATTGGATATTTTGAAAAAAGCTTTCGAAATCTGACAAGAAGAAATCAATAGATCTTGTGATTTTCAATTAGAATTTTTGAAAGAATTAAATGTTACCGAAAAAGAAGTAATGTTTAATAAGCCATCTCATGAATTAGAAGAAGAAGTGAAAAATTTCTTGTGAGAAGAAAAATTAGAATGAATGATGGGGAATACAAAAGTTCCTTTCAATGAACAATTTGCTCAATATGAAAAAGAATGTGTAGAACATTTCAAAAATCAAATCGAAGATGAGGAAGATGAAGAACATACAGAATCAAAAATCAAAATGGCATTCTTCAATGTAACAAAATATCATATACGTGGAAGAACTCTTTCTCAACACAAAAGAGTAGATGATAGACTTCAAAAAGATATTCGCCCTTTATACTGTGAAGTTGGATTATTTGAACGTACTCACGGAACTGGACTTTTCTGGAGATGAGATACTCAAGTTCTTTCAACAGTTACTCTCGGAGGACCTATGGAATATCTAATCTTAGATGATATGGAACATGATTGAGATACTCAAAGATATATTCACCACTATAACTTTCCACCATTCTCAACATGAGAAGCCAAAGGAATTCGTGGAACAGGAAGAAGAGAAATCTGACATGGAAGATTGGCAGAAAAAGCTCTGGAAAATATGATTCCTTCTAAAGAAGAATTCCCTTACACAATCAGAGTTGTTTCTGAGTGTCTAGGATCTGGAGGTTCAACTTCAATGGGATCAGTTTGTGGTTCTTGTCTATCATTAATGGATGCTTGAGTACCTATTAAAAAACCTGTTGCATGAGTTGCTATGTGATTATTTACTGACCATGACGAAGCTGGAAACATTACTGACCATATGGTACTCACTGACCTTATGGGAACTGAAGACTTTATCGGAGATATGGACTTCAAGGTTGCTGGAACTAGAGACTGAGTTAACGCAATCCAATTAGATACTAAATTAAAGTGAATCCCTCTATCAATTGTATTCGAAACTATCGATCAGGCTTTTGAATGATATAATGAAATTATGGATGTAATGCTTGAAACAATTCCTGCTCCAAGAGATCATGTAGGTAAATATGCTCCAAAGATCCATGTATTTAAGATTAATCCTGAAAAGATTAAAGAAGTTATCGGAAAATGAGGAGATGTTATCAATGATATCATTGCACAGTGTGACAATATTAAGATTGATTTCGAAGATGATGGAACATGCTTCTTAACTCACCCAGAACAAGCCATGATTGATAAAGCTAAAGCTCTTATCCTTGAAATAGCAACAGATTTAGAAGTATGACAAAAATTTGAGGCTGAAATTACTAGAGTAGAAGAATACGGAGTTTTTGTAAAATTACCTAAAGGTAAATTATGATTATGTCATGTATCAAATATGTGAGAAAGATTTACAGATTGATTGGCAAGCCATTTCAAGGTTGGAGAAAAACTAAGATGCGTAATTTCATCAATATGAGCTGATGGTAAAATCGCCGTTAAGAGGTTAAAGTAAAATATTAATCAAATACAAAAAAACCCTCAAATGAGGGATTTTTTAATTCATTTTATACTAGTTACTCCATTTTATTTTCTCTTCACTTATTATTCTTATCGCCGTTTCTACTTGTGCCCTATCTTTTGCCTTTTCATCTTCAGGTAATTGATCATATGAAACACCAAGTTCTCAATCTTTTGCCCAATCATTTCTTTCAAGCCACTTTTCATGTACTACACTAGACATTTCTTCAATCATTTCTGAAGTAATCTCTTCTCCACTTGCAACTTTTTCATACACTAATTCAACTGCAACTTTCGCTGCTTCTAAATTTTCATACTGCCAATTACTTGGTAAATCTTCAAAACTTGTATTAGCAATATCTACATCATCCGTACCGTGCTTTTCTGTCCATGCTAAATCTTTAGATTTCTTCATTCTTGGTTCATAAGTTCAATCTTCTTTTAATCTAGTTTTTCTCCATTCTTCATGTAAATATGATCCCATTTTCTGAACGAAATATTCCTTAGAATCGGATGAAAGTTTTTCTACTAATTTTTGTTTTGTAGACCCTATTACTTTCTCTAAATCTCAACCTGGACCAGTTGGAGGAGTCATAGATAATATTGGCAAATTTCCAAATGTCATCGTGATTTTAATAAAAAAAATAAAACATTATATAACTATATTATATATAATATATTTAAAATGTCAAATTTATGCAAACTTTTTTATTTAACAAAAACTCACCATAATAACCAGTTTCTATTAATCAATAATATACTATTTATTCTAATGCCGTAAATTTCAAATTATTTGCAAAATCCCACCAACTAGAATCAGCTAACTGAACTACAAATATTTTGTCTATTCTAGGATAAACTAGTATTTCTGGGGCCCATGATTCTGCAACAGTTCATAAACATTCATAAATTCTAAGAGATGGAGATACTTCCAAATTTTCTTTCTCTGAATACTTAATAACATTAATAACATATGAACAATTTACATCACTTCTTCAAAAGTTCTCCTTTACTGAACTCACAGCATATGATATATTCGAAGAAGGGAACTGTAAACTATATCATCATCTACTAGAATTATATACTAATCCTCACTCCTCTTTTATAGGAAACTGAGCCACATTTGTATCTAATACAAAATTACTAGATGAAATAATTTCCTCTCTTTCTTCGTTTGTATTCAAACTACCTTCAGAATTCTCATCTTCATTATTCCTTTGATCTCCATCTTCAGTTCTCTTCTCTATTACCACATCATCTCATAATGTTAAACTTTTTAAAACTCATTTTGTAGGTAAGCTGAAATCTACCAAAATCTGACAAGTCATTTGTTTTTCTAGTCCACCTCAAGAAACAGTTACTACTAATCATTCTTGTTTTAATGCAATATCAGAGCTGCTAATATTTTGCAACCTTTCTCAAGATCACTGACAAATCTTCATAGCACGAGATTTTATCCATTCATTCATATTTTTTTCATTTGCAAACTTCATCAAATCTTTCAACTCATACACTACATCATCAGATACATCGTCAATAAATACTCACCACCAATTTCAATTTGCAACAAACCACGATTGAACCTCACTCTGTTTATAATACACATCTCACTCAGAAGTAACAAAACTCTGAGCATTATTGTTTGCAAAAGTTTCATTCAATCACTTACAATTTCTATTAGGATCTGAGGCATTACAACGAAAATAATTTAATGCAATTTTTTCTTCAGATTCTATATTCTGAATGAGAATTTCTCAATTTTCTCATTCATTAAGTAAAACGTATTTATCAAAGAAACTTGGCAAGAATTGTATACCTGCTCACAATACATAAACTCACGAATTTTCATCTAGTACAATATTAGTGTCATCATCCTCCTCGTCTGCTAAATTTCACGACAAACTATACACTTTTACGATAGGTTCTCATTGATAAAATTTCTCAACTATTCCAGTTAATTCCACAAACCCAGCATAATCATATAAATTAATCGTATCAGATTTTATGCTAATAATTCAATGTTTACTATCATTTATAGTATGCGTGTGTGTGATTATATCTCAATCTGCTTTAATTTCTCATTGTAAATACAATTCTTCTCACAAAGAAAATTCCATTTCTTCTCCTTTGTCTGAATTATCCAAATTAGCTGGTGCTCTAAAAAGTTTTCGGTATGCGAATGCTAATCAACCTAGTAATAACAAAAGAATTACCACCAACCAAGTCCAGACACGTGAAGCTTTCCTTTGCCTCGTAAACGATCTTGTATTAGAAAATTTTTTTTGAAAAAAATCCACTTTATTATCCACCATTTATTAAAACAAAAAATAAAACAATAAATTAACTAGTATAGTATAAAAAATTGAGATTACATTGCAAATTAAGATATTTTTGGCAGGTCACACAACAATTTTTGTATAATTAATCAGAACATTATAAAGTTTTTACAAATAAATATTTTGTGATTTTGCCGCATTAAACAACTAATTATCTTACGATATACTATTTTATCTATTTGTCAAAAGATTTAATTAGATAATATCAACTCTGTCAAAAGTTTTTAAATCTTAAGATGTAGATTTCCTTGTTTTACTACAAAAAATTCCTAGTCTTGAAATGTTTTTAGATTTGCGGATTTTGATGATTGTAGACACTAAACGTAAATGAAACACACAAAAAAGAAACAGTACCGTTTTGGAAGTGAACTCTGAAAAAGATACAATGCCATCATCAAATGTATCTGTGATTACAAAAACCACTACTCCAAAAGTAGTAATCCAATCTGAAACCGTATCAAGTAACGAAAATCTTTTAAATGAAATCAATAACAAGCATCTGGTTTTGAAGCTTATTTGTTTCGTGATTATGTGTGTAATATTATTAATAACGTTCTTCTTATCGCTCAAGACTTACAATGCTGTCAATGAATTATCCGATTATGTTCATTTGATATTTCAACCATAGGTATCAATAATTTGATATATAACCATTTTATTTTTTATCTATTATTATTATGGCAAAGAAAATCGAAAAAGAGGAATCTTGCTCATGTGAAAACTGCAACTGCAAAAAAGGTTGTTGCGGTAAAGTATGTGGAATGATTCTAACTTGTTTATGTTTAGTAGCTGCTGTTATGGCATGCATATATGCATGTAAAGCATCACAAGCCGCTCAAAAACTTTATGACTTTAATGTGCTTTCAGCTGGAGGAGAAGAAAACTTCGAGAGAATGAGTAAAGTATATGCATCACAGGGTTATATAGATTACATGTCTCAATATGCTGAACAAGGTGAGGAACAGTTTGGTTTATCTAGTAATACAACTGAACCAGTACAACCAACTGATAATGCATATGCATCTCTAGACTCTCTAAGAAATATTGCTGTTAATCTTGGAACTGACAAAGCAGCTCTACAAACTTGTATAGAAGAATCAAGATATACTGACGCAGTTAACGATATGATGAATCAATGAAATCAATTATTCTGAGTTAACGGAACTCCTGGAAATGTAATCGTTGATAGAGAAAGTGGAAATTATATACTAGTTTCAGGAGCTTATCCTGTAGATGAATTTGTCACTGCAATTAATGAATACAAAAATGGTGCTGAGAATTACGTTGCATGAGGTGATGAAGTTAGAAATGTTGTAGAAGATATGCTTGCCAATAATCCAATTCGTGGGGATGAAAATGCTAGATTCACTATAGTTGAATATACTGAATTACTTTGTCCATACTGTCAAAGACATTCTCAACAAGGAACTCTGAATTCTGTAATGGAACAATTCCCAGGAGAGGTTAATTCTGTTTCTAGACATTTTATCATTCATGGAGATGAAGCTTTACAATTAGCTTCTGCTATGGAATGTATAGCCGAATTAAATCCAAGTGTATATTATGAAACTTTTGAAGAAGCTTTCAAAGGATTATAATTGCCAACAAAAAATTAACATAATCAGAAACAAAAATTCTGAAAAAAGGAAGACTCTGCATTATTTCAGAGTTTTTCTTAAATTTGATTTTTAAGTGAAAATAAATACGAATAAACACATGAAAACTCTCGAACAACTTTATAATTGATTTTTTCTAGGCACAACGTGCGCAAACGCAAAAATTACTAATTGTAACAAACTTTTACGAGTAGCCCCGATAGAAAAAGTACATAGCTATAAAGATTTAGCGATAGAAGAAAATAATTTTGCATTTGCAGAAAAGAATGGCAACTGAGAAATTGAATATTTTCATGGTCTAAGAAATTTTTTATGGATAAAAAAATCAGATTTTCCTTTGATCTTTATTTTTGATAATCATAACCACGCTCCAGTTTTCCGATATCACAGCATAAAAGAATTGAACGTAAACTCTCCTACTTTAATCCATATCGACCAACATTCCGACTGCTGGAAGAATGAAGAAAGTTTAGAAATTAAAAATAATGAATATGACTTAGAAAACATATTCCATTTTTATAATGAGAAATGTAACGTAGGAAACTTTATACTACCATCATTAAATAGTTGAATAATTTCAGATCAAATTCAAATTCGCTCATCCACCGCCCTAAAAAATTTAGAAATTGAAAAAAATCAGAATTATATTTTAGATGTTGATTTAGATTTTTGTTTGAATTGAGTTGATAGAAACACGATAAATGAAGAATCTATAAATTTATTAAAAGAAAAATTCAATGAAGTTTGAAAATCTGTTTTATGTATAACTATTGCAACCAGCCCATATTTTTTGAATCAAGGTATTGCTATAAACATTATAGAGCAACTCTTTGATAAATAAGCATTTGCATTTTCCATTACTATTTATAAATTAAGTTCAGATTTATATTCTTTGTGATGTTTAAATTATGGAAGAGAAAAAATTACATATCTACAATACAATGAATAGAAATAAGGAAGAATTTATTCCACTAATGGATGAATGAAAAAAAGATTTTGTTTGAATATATAGTTGTGGACCTACTGTTTACTGGAATCCTCACATCTGAAACATGAGAGCCTTTGCTTTCGCTGATTTGCTCAGAAATATAATCAAAAATGTACTTTGATACAAAACTAAACATGTTATGAATTTAACTGACGTTGGGCATTTGACTGATGATGGAGATGAATGAGAGGATAAAATGGAAAAATGAGCAAAAAGAGAAAATAAAACTGTTTGGGAATTAGCAGACATATATATTGAGAAATTTTACAGCTATCTAGATAAACTTCAGATTGAAAAATTTGATGTAATGCCAAGAGCCACAGACCATATCAAGGAACAGATTGAAATGGTAAAAACTCTTGAACAAAAATGATACACTTACGAAATTCCTGATGATGGAATTTATATGGATACCAGCAAAATTGATGACTACGGAAAATTAGCCTGACTAGAAAATCAAGATAGAATCGCTGGAGCCAGAATTCAAAACGATAGCAAAAGAAATTCTACAGATTTTGCACTTTGGAAGTTTTCACCGAAAGATCAAAAAAGACAAATGGAGCGAAATTCTCCATGGTGAATTTGATTCCCTGGATGGCACATTGAATGTAGTGCAATGTCTAGCAAATATCTTTGAGAACAGTTTGATATCCACACATGATGAGTAGATCATATTTGAGTGCACCACACCAATGAAATCGCCCAGAGTGAATGCACGTTTTGAAAAAAACCTTGGGTAAAATACCGAATGCACAATCAATTTTTGAATTTAGGATGAAAAAAGTTATCGAAATCTGCTTGATGATTGGTTACAGTTGATGATTTAGAAGAAAAATGATATTCAGGATTAGATTTAAAACTACTCTATTATACTGCTCATTACAGAAATTTTTTGGATTTTAATGAAACAGTTCTCGAACAATCAAAAATTCAAAGAAAAAATCTGATTAAAAAAATCAGTAAAACTGAAAGGGTTAATTTGAAATGAAAGAATTACAAAGAAATTGCAACTGAACTAAAAACAGAAGAATGAATCAAATTTTTGTCAGACTGTTTAGATTGTCTATTTGATGACTTAAATACTCCAAAACTTATTGCAACTATCAATTCTTGACTTAAAAATGCAAATCTAGAAATTATATGAATCATAGTTCGGCTGGATAAAGAAGTAATGAAATTAGATTTACTATGAGAAAATGAAAAATCTGAAATAACTGAAGATATCCCTACAGAAATCACCGAACTTGCTAACCAACGTTTACAAGCCAAACAAGAAAAAAATTATACACTCGCTGATGAACTTAGAAATCAAATTCAATCAAAATGATATAATATCAAAGATATCCCTGGATGATTTGAAATAGAAAAATTATAAATCAACTAATATAACATACATAACAATAAAAGCCCCAAATTTGAGGCCTTCATTATAATAATATAAATTTATTCACACATTCTTTGATATTTTCTATATGCTGCAGAATTTGCATTTGCAAAGAACATTCTAGGATTATTTAATATTTCCGCCAGCTGAGCACTATTATTAACACTAACTTCTATTGTGAAGTTTTTAATTTCCAATGTTTTATTACATGCAACATACGAAATCCTAGTCAATAAATGAGTATTCACATCATAACGTGCCTTTAAATTAAACTCTCATATAGAGAACTCAACCATAAATACATCTTCTTCTCATTCAATATCTGAAATCGTAGGTATCAGCTTGAAATGAATACGGAATTGATCAATAATTTCCAATTTTTTCTCAATGTCCGTTTCACCAGCCTTTTCCAATTCAAAATCTACAATTGATTCAATAACCATCGGTGTATTATCCCTAGAAGTCATAACAGCACCTACCATTTCCTTTAAAATCGATTCTATGTTCGGATCACTCACCAAAAATGATTCTAGAATTCCATTCAATAATGTAAACGCATACTCAACATCTCACTTATATAATACAATCGATGATTCATCACATGTATATAATTCAATACCATTTTTACGTTCAAGTTTATCACACACATCAAACTCATCTGTAGAACTTTGTCATGGCGTTTTATACCAAAATGCTATCTGCTCATCAATATATCAAAGCATCGCATCGAATCTCACATTTCAATCAGCTGCATAAATATTCAAAGTTTCAGAAAGACTACGTTGACTTGATATGTTTATACTCGCAACATACAATACATTTTGTTTCTTATGTAACAAAACAGTGGCTTTCAAGGTCTGTCATCCAGTTATCTTAAATATATCATCAGAATAAATTTCCGTCTGAACCTGCATATCCGTATCAGATAATTTCGTTGTTCTCCTAATTTGCAAACGATCATTCATACTATAGAATCTAGCAAACACTTCTTCTATCGTACTTTCCTGTTTATCTGTGCTAATAAATTGTCATAAAGATTTTACAATACCTGTTGTAGTAAGCTGAGGTGTTAATGCTGGATAATCCAATAAAGGATTACCATTATTAATTTGATCAAGCTGATTATTCAACTCCGTAGAAAATCTACCTTTCTGAATAAGTGTAGCATACAATATATCATTATTAAACACATACAATAAATCTTTATAAATCGGAGCCAAGTACCTACCAGATTTATTATCCTTATTAAGAAGGTTCTGTACAAAAGTAAGATAGCTTTTAATAAATCATTCATTTATTGAAGAACTATTCAATGATCTATAAACAACCTGCTGCGCAGAAAGTAATTTATAAGCATTCAAATCTGGATCATCAAATACTTTATCCAAAAGTTCAGGCTGTCTCAACGAATTATCTATATCAATAAAATTAACCATTTTTTTATAATACTGAAAATCTTCTTCTGGACAAAAGTTCATAACAGATCCTAATATATCAGATGATATCACTCAAGAATGCCAAATATATTCCGGAATCATAGTACAAATCGGATGAAAATCTTTATCTTGTCTATTTAATTCTCTAACAAGTATTAAAAGATCTGAAGAATAAAGTGACAAATCATAATATTGTCAGTATTTATAGAAATTTTCCAATAATTTATCACAAACAAAATCTCATATCTTTTCATTTTTTACACATCAAAGAGCAAAACCTTCGAGCAACCCCCCTTCAAAAACTCTTCATTCCCATCTAGAATTCTGAGCATTTGGAAGCGTTGACGTTTTTCTATATATTGTATCATTCGTTATTAAGTTTTTTATCATATTTTCCAAATCTTCACGCGTAGTTTCCTGACTGGCAAACTTATCTAATGATATAAAATTAGTTGAATTAAAATCTAAATATATCAATTGTGGAAGAACTATTCATTGATATTTTATCAAGTTACTTTTGGACTGAAAACTTTTATCATTAAACGAAACTGAACCAAATGAAATAATTGGCTCAATATCATTATCTTTACTAATTTGACTAGATAAAATCTTTTCCGTATTGCTTTCTACCCATTTACTCATATCTCCAATGGAAGAATCCCCCACTAATTCAATTCCACTTGATTGATTAGCTTTAACTTGCACAAAAACTCATCAAACCACACCGAGAATTACAACAAAAATAAACAATCATCGTCTAAATAAAATGCGATAAATCTTTTTATATAATTCAACTACTGATTTCCACTCATTATCAACTAATAAATCCAATTTACTATGTATAGATCATTCCATTCAAGATATTATTTCTTCTCTTTCTTTATCTAACATTTTACCTGGCACTATAATTTCTTCTTCCTCTTCTTGCTTTGATCATCAATTCAGTTCAACAACACTTTCCTGATGGTTACTATTTTCAGATGTAAATTCTCATCACTTACTAGTTTCTATTTCTGATAAATCTACTGTAAAATCCTCACCACCCTGTTCTTCAATACTAACATTTTTGTTAAGATTGGCGTCACCTATATTTACACCTTCTCCACTTTTTTCTAAAAGTTCGGATAAATCTAGAGCTTTTACTTCTTCAATTGAAGAATCTCAAGTTATATTTACACTTTCTGTAACACTTCAAATGCCTGCTTCATAATCTGGATTAGAAAAAACCCTAGATCATGAGTCATTTATTGTACTTTCATTTAATATTTGACTACTTTGATTAGACATTTCTAATGATTGTTGTCAATTCTCCATACTATCTAACACATCGTCAGTTGGTCTGAAAGTCATTAACTTTTGTTTTTATTAATTAAATTACAACCAAATTATACTCAAAACAACGTTTTTTGTCAAATTTTTAACGACATTTTTTATATTCAGTTTCACCCATTTTTTATTGAAAATTTTCAACAATTACATAATGTAATAGACGGTGAATCTATTTTTAAAGAAATGTTAAATTCTAACATATGTATAATTACAGTAACTTTCAAAAATCATTCAAAAAAAAGCGTAATATATGAGAGCGAATCTCCTATTATTTTCAAAAAATTCCATTCATATGAAATCTGAATTTTACCAAAGAAATCCAGCTCGCTTCTTTATTTTGAATCATGTTTGCTGTAATTATAATCAGACTTTTTTATCTCCAAATAATTCAGCACAACAATTATAATGCCGAATTAATGAAACAATCCACTTCATTGGCATCAATCACGGCACAAAGATGAGACATTTATGCACTTGACAAAACTGGGCAGCCTGTAAAATTAACTGAAAATATCAACTTATACGATATAGCACTCGATCCTAGAGAAATTGGATATGGCACTGGTTGTGTATTGATGAAAGATCGTTTCATTGAATTAATATCCCCTATCGTATACAAACATTTATGCATCATTCACTGAATGGATAATATCGAGTGAAATAAAGAAGAATGCATAAAAAATATTGAATCTTTTGCCAATGTAGAACTATTACCAAAAGAACCTGAAATTTTCTATTTCTGAAAAGAATTTGATGCTGAATGAAATGAAATTCCAATCATATCACCAGAATATTCTACTTTCAATTATGATAGTTTCTACGAGAGAAAGCAAAAAGTAATTGATGAATTTTCCAAAGATGATGCTATGAATATAATTAAGACTAGACTAAATGATAAAATCAAAAAATGAGTTAAAGAAAAAAATTACGTTTGATATTATACTGACCAACAATTTTTAGAAGATTTGAAAGATCAGCATTTCAGCTTTATATCAATAGAGTCAAATTTTTATGTATATGTAATTCCAAAGAATCCAAGCAGCACCAGAGATAAAATTCTGTTCCAAAATTTTATGAATAAACAGTGAAAATCCCTAAGTTCAGCGACATTAGATGCATTATTCACACAGCAGCAATACAAATATATTAAACTTTTTTCATCTGCAAATCCTATAATAGCACAAGATATAAAGAACTTAAAAAATCCCGACCCCAAAATATGATATGGATGGGAAACTTATTCTATTGATTGTACATCTCCTAGTAAATACTCCATCGTTCATTGAATTATATTAGAACCCCATGCAACGAGGTATTATCCATATGGAGAATTTATGTCAAATGTACTATGATACGTAGACAAAAATGGAGAAGCTTTTTACTGAGTAGAAAAGTACTATGATAGCGCCCTAGAATGAACAAACTGAGAGATTATATGACGTTCAAACTGGAACATGTGAGGAAGTGATTTTGAAGTAATAAACACCAAAGATGGAGATGATATAGTTTTGACTATCGATATCTGAATACAAAAAGAAATAGAATCTATCGCAAAGAAATACCTAGAAACATTCAAAGCTGACTCCATTGCAGTAATGGTTTTTGATCCAAATAAATGACAAGTGAAGGCATCCGTTTCTTTACCAACATATAATCCAAACAACTACAATGATGCCTACACAATGATTCCACTTGGACCTGAATATTCATACTTAATTGACAACGAAACCTACAATGAAGTCCCCGTATATATTTATACAGGATGAAAATATATAAAGGCAAAATCTGACGAAAGAACAGATATCACATTGAAAAAATATATATCAAAAAATACCTATTGAGCATCTGTATTTGTGGACAAAAACATATCAACTGTCTTCGAACCCGGAAGTATATTTAAAGCATTTACAATGGCAATATGACTAGATAGTGATGAAGTCAGATTAGACGATTACTACCAAGACGACTGAAGTGTAAAAATCGACATCTATACAATTAAAGATGCTGATCAATCAGCATGCATGTGATACCATAGCTTACTAGAAGCATTAATAAATTCATGTAACGTATGAATGATCAGAATTGTACAATCTTTGGGTAAAGAAATATTTTACAATTATTTAGCAAAACTAGGATTCTGAGACATTACATGAATTGAACTAGCTGAAGAAAAAGGCTGATCACTACCTAACGCAACTAATGTATCTATGGCAGCTTTCTTTAATAATTCATTTGGACAGTGAGTAACTGTAACACAAATTCAGCTTGCAGCTGCATATTCTGCATTAGTTAATTGAGGTAAATACATCAAACCAACCATAATTTCTCAAATCATGAAAAAATCTGCCAATAGTGACAGTATAACAATAGAAGAAAACAACGCTCGCTCCGTAAAACAGATTATTAGACCTGAAGTGAGTGAAGAAATGAGAAATGCTCTATTTAGTGTGCTAACAGTTAATGATCAATATAAAAATGCAAGAGTAGAATGATATCGTTTAGGAGCAAAATCATGAACATCTCAAATCGCCTACAAATGAAAATACCAAAAATGAGAATGATGGACTCAAGCCACGTTCGCTGGAGTTGTTTCAATCGATAATCCAGAATTTATTGTTCTTATTTGGGTATCTCGCCCAAGAACAAGTCAATGGTGAGTTTGAACTGCCTGAAAAATTTTTGGAGAAATTGCAGAATTCTTAATTTGATACTCAACAATGGAATAAATTTTATGATATTAAAAAATAATAAATGCAATCATTATTCTTAACAGAATACATAAAATCAAATATGTTTATACAAGATTTACGTGATGAAGTAGCTTACCGTGATGTAAATTTTGATTTAATCGTAAGCGATTTGAATTACAATGACTGTCCTATTCTAAGTATAAATCTAGATAACAAGCCTGAAAATGTTTCATTACTAGATGCATGGAAAGACGCTATTTCAGTATCTAAGCATCCATTAATAATCCTAAACGAATTAAATCTCAGCTTTTTAGAGCCTATTTTTGAGCTATTGAATCAAAAAGAATATGTAACAATAATGAATATTCATGCATGACTTTGAAGTTATGGTAAAAAAATCTCGTTTGAAATAAATGATTTGGACTATATTTATAAATTAAAGTTTAACAGTTTTGAGCCTATAGATTTGGAAAATATGTGGAATATTTTTAAGCAAAATGGAAGGCAGTATATTCGTTTGTTACATAAGGAAATGCCTAATGCAATTTTTGATGTAGATGAACTAGGAATAATTGATGCGTCAATGCTTGAAAATCTCGATTCTATTTCCCTCAAAACTTACGGATTTGCAGGAAATGATGGAGTAATTCTCGCAAGTGGAAGTCTATTTGCGACTGCAATTCAAACGGGAGAAATAATTCAGAATCATAATAAACAAGTCAGCATTTTTGTACTTCAAAAGTTAAATTCTGATTGGACCGAGGAAATGATAGAGAATATTAAAAATTCCAAAAAATTATTTATCTTGATTGACCACAATGATAGCGAAGAAATTAGAAAACAAATAAAAAACAGAATGAAAAATTATGGATTAAATGATGTTGAACTAAATATAATCTGTCCAAAATATGAAAAGCTTACTACTATTTTAAATGAATATCAAGAAGAACAGTCTGATTTTGATCCTGAAAAATTAGCCCAAAGAATCATATCAAAACTATAAATTCTTGCACTTATAAACAAAAACACTATATAGTAATTAAGATTTAATTTTGAAAAAAATAATGCATCTGCTCATCAAGTGATACTACTGATACAAAAATTTATGAGATGAACTCATTATTTTTTCACTACTGAACCGAGCAGATGAACGCTTTGAACCAGAGAAAATTAGTATAGAATGCTGAGATGAAAAGTGGTTGGAAAGCTGGATTTTGAAACATAGAGATTTCTTAATTCCATGAATCATCAAAAAATTAAACTTCTTGCCTAGGCCTAATTGGAAAGAAAAAATACAAATCTGTCTATGAATGAAGAGAAATTTGTACGATTATATAATTCTTTGATGATGAGAAGTGATAGATGAAAGTAGGGATTTCCTCCATAGTGGATGGAATTTATTTTTTCAATATAGACGAAATATAAAACAGTGAAATACTGCAATTATTTGATGACTAGGAACAAATAAAAGATGGTGAACAAAATTTCTTCAAAATTTTTTGGTAAAAAATTCGAATATTATCATACTTCGTGATCAAAATTCTTTTAATTTAACTAAAGATATTCTCACACAAGACTGACAAAATCGAGAAGATAAAGCTGAATATGACTGAGATTTGACATTAAGTCTATTAGAAGAAACAAAAGAAATTTTTACTGAAGAAAAAATCAAATCCAAAAGAGATCCTTATTATTTAGTGAATCACTCTCCTCTTTGTGATAGAGAAAAAAGTTTTAAATTGATTAAAAAATTTGCAGATTCTCACAAAGATTTGCAGCCAATCTACATTGCATGTAATAAATCTGAAGACGAAAAGTTTTTTAAAGATATTCAAGAGATTCTTCCAAACTGTGAATATTTTGACCGAACTCAAGCAAATATAGCCGAAACTTTAAAATTATTTTATTTTGCCGAATGATGAATCGGAGCTAGATTACATTTCTTATATATTCTGAAATTCTTCTGAAAAGAATTTGTTAAACTTCACGATAGTCATAAAACTCAAGTCAATCTCTCAGATTTAGATAAAAATTAAAGTATGTTTTTCGTCGCATTCGCCAGCAGTATTCGAATTTTCACTCTATTTTTAAATTTAGCAATTTCTGAAAAATTTCTCATTCCTGCGATTGTTTTATTAGCGATTATTTTCGCCTTTTTTCAATATAAATCGTCATCCTGAGCAAAAGCTTGCACAGCTCAGCTGGGTGAAGATCAAGGAAAATTCCATCTCCTAATAGGAGAGAGCAAGGGTGAGGTTCATAATAAAACACCTATGGATTCTTCAGCTAAAGCCTCAGAATGACATAGACAAACGCTAAAACTTTTTCTCAAAAATCTACTGCGATGAATTATAGCAAATATCCTCGCAATTTGAGTAATTTCATGAAATTTATATTTAAAAAACTCTGACTACTTTCATCAATTTATCTGAACTAAAAATATTGAATTTACTACCCCTGAACGACACACTTTCAATGATTTTGTGCGTATCTCTGATACTCAGAAATATCATAGATACTATGTGGAAACTCGGGACTGAAAAACTTACGCACTAAGTAGCGAAAAGGATTATCATATCTGAGATATTCTTTACTTATCCGCTACTCAAAAAGATTTAGATTTTTCTAATATTTTTTCGTTAAGCGGAAATGCAATATTCACCATAGAATTTTGGAATTATGATTTCAACTATGATAAGTGGCTTTTCATGAAATGAGTGGATGGTTCAATGTATGAAAAAGCAAGTTTCAAAGCTGATTGCAAAAATAAAGATGGAATCCTTGACTGCAGTAAATCCACAATGAACTGAAAATCCCCACATTTCGAACCACTTGGGAAGATAGACAAAATTCGTGCATGGATGCAAAATACAGTAATCTCCATTTTCTGAGAAAATAAATATTCAGGGCTCCTACTAGGATTATTCATCGGAGATAAATCCATGATTCCAAGTGACAATTATAATACATTTGTGGATAGCTGACTCGTTCACATTATCGCTGTAAGTGGAGGTAATATCGCCATGGTTTTGATTCTGCTTTCTTTTCTCTTATGATTTTTACCATATTATGTCAGAAACGGTTTTCTCATTGTGTGAATAATTTTCTATGCAATGATATGCGGAAGCGATGCCAGCGTTTTCAGAGCCGCCGTGATGTGAAGTTTGACATTAATTGCACTATTCCGATGAAGAGAAATCTCAATTCGAAGATCGATGATGTATGCTTTTATGGCAATTCTGATTTTCAACCCATTCAGTCTATGATACGATATAGGATTTATTCTTAGTTTTTGAGCCATAATTTGAATCGTACTATTCCAAAAATTCTCTCAAAACTTATCTGAAAAAAGAAAAGAGAAAATAGCTAAAAAAAGTCCCCCTTTGGTAAGGGGGAAGGAGCGTAGCGACAGGGGGATTAAATCCCTCCGGCTCACTAAGTTCGCCACCTCCCTTGCCAAAGGGAGGCTAGACTCTTTCTTTGATTGTAAATTTTGGAAAGAATATTTAGTTCCTACAATTTGAGCCAGTCTATGAACTGCACCAATCTTAGTATTTTTCATGAACTGAGTAAATCTAGTTGGAATACTTTTGAACGTAATCATAGTTCCAATTATCCCAATCGTAACAATTTATGGATTTATTAGCCTGATTCTATCGTTAATTATTAAACGAAGTTTTTGGATTCGACCAGAAAAATTACTCATGGATATCATTTACTGATTATCTCAAATCGGAGCAAAATACGCAATATTCTTGCAAAGTGGTGATACTTGGAAAAAATATGTATTCGTCGCTTTATTTATTTGACTGTGAATTTTCGCCTATTGGAAAATATATAAGAAACAGCAAATCTCCCCCAACCCCTCTTTATCAAGAGGGGAGAAAAATGTTCCCCCTTGACAAAGGGGGAAGCCGAAGGCAGGGGAATTTGAGAAAAATCAGATTTTCGATGAAATTGTGGATGAAACCGAAATATAAATAATTATAATTACCTTTAGATTTACTCAAAATACAAAATTTTATGCTTAGACATCATCCGGTACTAGCAAAAGAAACATACGAAAATCTTCCGCATCCACTCAGACTTTCCTTTGATGGAACATTTTGACATGGTGGGCATGTGGAATATTTTTTCACACACTTAAAAGAAGATAACCCAAATGAATATAAAAACCTAAAAATTATAGCTTGCGATGTAGATGAAAAAGTAATGGCAAAATGAAAAGAATTTGTAGCTCAACGAAAGAATCAGATTTCTTTTTACCATTCCTCTTATGCAAATATCAAAGAGATTTCTCAAAAAGAATGACTTTTTGATTTCATGCTACTAGATTTATGAGTAAATTTGGAACATTTCAAGGATGGAAGTAGGGGTTTTAGCATAAAATCTGATGCACCACTTGATATGAGATTTGATACTTCCAAATGAGAACCAGCTTCTCATTTAATCAATAAATGAAGCAAAGATGAACTTGAAGAAATGCTAATAAAATATGGAGATTTCACTCCTAGAAATGCTGAATATGTAGTTAAATGAATCATAGAAAAAAGAAAAAAAAGCCCGATAGAAACTACAAGTGGTTTGAGAACTACTCTACACGAACTTTGATTTTGAGATAAAAGAATCGCCGTAATTTTCCAAGCGATCAGAATTCAAACTAATCACGAATTAGATCAGCTTGAAACATTTTTAAAAGATTTCTGAGAATGTTTGAATATCGGTGGAAGGTGTGCAATTATGACATATCATAGCATTGAAGATAGAATGACAAAAATCGCATTCAAAGAATTAGAAGAAAGTTGAAATTTTCATTTAGTAAATAAAAAAGTTATTCAACCTAATTATAAAGAAGTAGAAGCTAATAAAGCTGCTAGAAGTGCTAAACTGAGAATTATTGAGAGAATTTTATAACAAAATATA
>FLNW01003326.1_pt1 | contig 19032 bp, 17 predicted proteins | sample 1140371 | NCBI WGS metagenome assembly FLNW01 (sample SAMEA3878170, study PRJEB12797) | bioreactor metagenome | biome: Moose rumen | place: Sweden | collected 2011-10
TATCCTCACAAAGGTGACTTCATAAAGGCAGAGATCAACAATATCGCATATGAATATAACATTCCGTTGAGAAAAGCAGACTTAAGCTGTGAAAATTCATTCGGAGAACTCTTCATGCAAACCATGAAAATATCTGAAGACAAAAAGATGATAGTTGTAAGGTTGAGTGAACAAAACGGCAGAAGAGGCAAAATAAAACTTGCAGGAAAAGTTAAAGTCTTAAACCTCTTGGAAGATATAATCGACGAGACTGAGACCATAGAATATTCTCCGTTTGAAATAATCACCATCGGAATAAACGTTCAATAAAAGAGACAAAAGAAAAAGGACACTTTGAAGTGTCCTTTAGTCATGCACATTCAGCCTTATTTATAATAGAATGATTTTTTCTCTCTGGTCGGCTCACATGTGACATTTATGCCGAGTCTTTTCAAAGTGTGAAGGTCGACTTCGGAAAGGATAACAGATGAATGCATCTCGCAGCCGTTAAGTCCTTGAATTGCCTGCATTGCCATTTCTGCAGTGGGATTGGTTGCTGCGGATATTGAAAGAGCTATTAACACTTCATCTGTATGGAGTCTCGGATTCCTGTTGCCGAGATGGTTAACTTTCAGGTCCTGAATCGGTTCTATAACTGCAGGGGAGACAAGGTCAATACTCTCGTTGATTCCTGCTATATATTTAAGCGCATTAAGAAGAAGGGCAGATGATGCACCGAGCAGGTTGGATGTTTTGCCTGTGATTATGGTTCCGTCATTAAGCTCTATGGCGGTTGCAGGCATTGATGTATCCTCGCTCTTTCTTAAAGCAGGCTCAACACATTTGCGGTATTCAGGAGTTATCTGAAGCTGTTTCATTATAAGTTCAAGATTTAACTTCTCGTTATTGACTTTTTCACCGTTTTTAAGTTTAACAAGGACTTTGTAATATCTTCTGATAACTTCCTGCTTAGAAGCCTCTTTTGTAACTTCATCATCTATGATGCAATTACCTGCCATGTTAACACCCATATCGGTAGGTGATTTATATGGTGATGTTCCGTATATTTGTTCAAATATAGCATTAAGAACAGGGAAGACCTCTATATCTCTGTTATAGTTAACGGTTGTCTTGCCATATGCTTCAAGGTGGAAAGGATCAATCATATTTACGTCATTTAAATCCGTGGTTGCTGCTTCATAAGCAAGATTTACGGGATGCTTTAAGGGAAGATTCCAAATCGGGAAAGTCTCAAATTTTGCATATCCGGATTTAATGCCTCTTCTGTGCTCTTGATAGAGTTGTGACAGGCATACTGCCATTTTACCGCTTCCGGGCCCCGGAGCAGTTACAACAACAAGTGAACGTGAAGTTTCAATATAATCATTCTTACCATAACCTACATCGCTTACAATCAAAGGAATGTCTGAAGGATAGTTTTCGATCTTGTAATGCCTGTATACTTTTATACCCAGGCCTTTAAGTTTCTCTTCAAATGCGATTGCCGATGGCTGGTTGTTAAATTGTGTTAAAACAACACCGCAAATCAGAAGCCCGAATCCGTTATATATATCCATAAGCCTTAGTACGTCAAGATCGTATGTTATCCCTATATCACCGCGTACTTTACTTTTTTCTATATCGTTTGCACAGATGGCAATAATCATTTCAGCTTCATCTTTGAGTTGAAGGAGCATTTTCATCTTACTGTCCGGAAGAAAACCCGGCAATACTCTTGAGGCATGAAAATCATCAAAGATTTTGCCCCCAAATTCAAGATACAATTTGCCGCCGAACTTATTTATCCTCTCCCGGATATGCTCGGATTGCATCTTCAGGTACTTATCATTATCAAATCCAATTTTAGTCATCACTACCATCCTTTTCTATGACAGATGCCTTTAATTTCCTGCGTTTCTCTCTTTCTGACATCCATTTTAATACAATTGAGTAAATTGCAGATACTGTGGGCACTCCCAAAAGCACACCCAGTATACCGCTTATGTTGCCGCCGACTATTACTGCCACTAATACCAGAATTCCTGGAAGTCCGACTTTCTTTCCGACAATTCTCGGATATATAAGATTATTGTCAACTGTCTGAAGTATTAAGATAAAGACTAAAAATAATACTGCCTTCAGCGGACTTTCTATGAAAATTAGTATAAAGCTTATTGCTTCCCCGATGAACGGCCCTATAACGGGAATTACCGCAGACACGCCGATTGCAACTGATACAACAGCGGCATTCGGGAAGCGGAAAATGCTCATGCCTATAAAGCATAAAACTGCAAGGATAAATGCATCCGTAAATTGACCTGAAATAAAACTTGCGTAAGAATCACCTGCAATATATGCGCATTCCATAATTTTTTCATATACCTTTTCAGGCATAATGTTTTTCATGAATCTCTTAGTGAAAGCGCTGATTTTTTCTTTGTCGGCCAACACATAAATTGCAATTACAAAACCAAGTGCCGTATTTACAACTCCGGAGATAACAGAGGAGGTAAACGAAAATGTTGAACTTATGATATTGTCGGTGTTTGAAAAATCAATTGAAAGGAATTTCGATGCAAATTTTTGAACATCATCCATCTTGAAATTCATGGTTTTGAGTGAATCAAGACTTATATTAAGATCAAACTTCTTAATGATCGGCTCAGCCCAGGCTACAAAAATTCCTATATAATGGGGGAGCTTGCTTGCCAAAAGTACTATTGCATCCTTGAGTCTCGGAATGATGATGAGAAGGATAATAGCGACAGCTCCCAAAGTCAAAAGTAAAGTTAGAACCAAACTGAGCGGCCTTGGCAGCTTCCTTAAAAATGCTTTTTTGCTGATTGCCATTTTCTTAAATATTTTGCTCTCAACCTGTCTCATCGGAACATTAAGTATGAAGGCGATGCAAAGTCCTATAATAACCGGTAAGATTATTTTAAATATTTTCAGAAGCAGTAACTTAAAAAATGCCAAGTGTTGGGCACAGGTAAAAAGTATAACTGCAAAAACTATGTAAAAAATTATCTGCTTAGTTTTCTTGTCTTTAAGCATGAAAACAACTCCCCATAATACTTACCTTTTATTATATAAAAATCTGATGCTTATTTCAATAATTTCCGGATGTCAATATGTAGATATTTTTTTAATATTTTAGTAAAAAATATACAAAATCTATGAATTTTGGGATAATGAAAAGGGGAGCCCCCGTTTATTGCTTTTTGTTACATGTTTAGGTATAATTAATCAAGCATCTTTTAGGAAGTGAAAAGTTGGAAAAGAAGAGCAAATTCAAACTTATCATTGAACTTTTCCTTGTGTTTTTCAAGATCGGTGCATTTACATTCGGCGGCGGATATGCAATGATACCGATCATCCAAAGGGAAGTATCAGAAAAGAAAAAATGGATAAAAGACAGCGACATTCTCGACATTGTTGCTATTGCTGAGTCTACTCCGGGCCCCATAGCTATCAACACATCTACTTTTGTAGGTTTTAAGACAGCCGGATTTTGGGGTGCTGTTTTTGCGACTTTCGGTGCTGTATTGCCTTCTTTTATAATCATCACGCTTATATCATTTGTCCTCAGAAATTTTAGTTCATACAGACCGGTCAGATATGCTTTTTACGGGATAAGGGCAGGGGTTATAGCGCTTATAATCAAATCTTTTGTATCCATGCTCAAACAATTGCCGAAAAGCGCAGCCGCTTATATCCTGATGGCAGCCGCCTTCGTTTTAGCTGTATTTACTGAAATCAACGTAATCTATATTATCATTGGATGCGGCGTACTCGGCCTTATATCCTCAATGATACTGGGAAGGAGTGTTTCAAAATGATTTTTCTCACTTTATTTTGGACCTTCTTCAAGATAGGCCTTTTTACATTCGGTGGCGGATATGCGATGATTCCACTTATCCAGGATGAAGTCGTCAACTCACATAAATGGCTTTCAAATGAGGAACTTATTAACTTTATTGCAGTTTCAGAAAGTACGCCCGGACCTTTTGCAATCAATATTTCAACTTATGTTGGCAATATTGTGGCATCAGCTCCTTATGGCAGTGTATGGACGGGCAGATTAGCAGGCGTTCTCGGCGCTGCATGCGCTACATTTGGAGTAGTACTGCCTTCACTCATTATCATAATGCTGGTTGCCAAATTTTATGACAAGTTCAGAAAAAACAAGATTGTTGAAGGATGTATGAGCGGATTAAGACCTGCTGCAGTAGGCCTTATAGCATCAGCTGTGATAACTCTTGCAATATCTACGTTTTTTGCAGGCAGCATAAATACGGAAGTATTTATGCAGATTGATTTCTATATTTTGATAGCTTTGACAATTGTTATGACAATAATGGCTTTCAAGAAAGTAAATCCCATATTACTGATTCTGATTTCTGCCGGCATCGGTATAGCTTTAGGTTATACACTCGACTTGCCGTATTAGGAGAACTGTACATGAAAGATAAACAACTGAAGGGAATATTGATTTTATCTTTTACTGCAATCATATGGGGCATAACTTTTGTATTCCAAAAACTTGCAGTTGATGATCTGGGAGCTTTTTCTTTCAATGCCATACGTTTTGCTTTGGGAACTTTGGTCATATTTCCTTTTGCGCTTATAGGTAAGGTCAGGGAAAAGAAAAAAGAAAAAACAGATAAAAAGAATTATCTGTACGGGATTTTGCTCGGAATTGTTTTTTGCATTGCATCAAATCTTCAACAATTTGCTTTTAGTTATACTTCGACAGGTAAGATTGCCTTTATCACCGCTTTATATATGTTTTTTGTACCAATCCTGGGATATATATTCATAAAGAAAAAAGTTTCAAAGCTGACATGGCTTTGTGTAATACTCGGCTTTGCAGGTATGTATCTGCTTTGCATAAACAAGGATGATAAGTTGTCGTTTGGAAAAGGTGAGACACTTGCTCTTGCATGCGCAGTCTTTTTTGCAGTGCAGATACTCATGATAGAAAGACTGTCAGCAAAGATAAACGGTGTAAAATTGTCTTTGATTGAAATGACAACCGGCGCCCTTATTTCTGCTGTTTTGATGCTTGTTTTTGAAAAGCCCACAATTCAGTCGATAACAGCGGCAATACCGTCGCTTTTGTATGCCGGAATTATGAGCTGCGGCCTTGCATATACATTGCAGATTGTCGGACAGAAATACACAGAGTCCACGATTGCATCGATAATAATGTGTACAGAAGCTGTGTTTGCAACAATTGCTGCCACGGTTTTCCTGAAAGAAATACCTACAGTCCATGAAATAGCCGGAAGCCTTATAATGTTTGCAGCGATAATTATTTCTCAAATGGATGAATATGTGAAAAAAAGAATGAATCAAAAAAGAGGGAGCAGTTCAAAATGATCTGCTCCCTAAATGTTTCTCTGATTTTATCTGTATATTATAGCTTCTCTTTCGGGCCCGTTTGAAACCATATCGATTTTATGCCCGAGTTGTTTTTCTATAAAATACACATATTCTTTGGCTTCCTGAGGAAGTTCATCAAAGTCCCTGATTCCCCTTATATCACAATGCCAGCCCTTTAATGTTGTGAGAACAGGTTTGCATCGTTTAAGATCCGGTGTGGTCGGAAAATCATAAATTTGCTTTCCGTCAAGCTCATAGGCTGTGCATACCTTTATCTCTTCAAGATAAGAAAGACAATCAAGCGCAGTCATAACCACTTTAGTTGCACCCTGACAGTCTATACCGTACTTTGAAGCAACACAGTCAAACCAGCCGACTCTTCTTGGCCTTCCGGTTGTCGCACCGAATTCTCCTTTGTCACCGCCGTGAATACGAAGCTGCTGCGCTTCTTCCTTGTCAAGTATTTCAGAAACAAATTCTCCTGCACCGACTGCAGATGAATAAGCTTTCGTTACAACGATAATTTCCTTAATTTCATGTGGAGGGATACCTGCGCCGACTGCGCCGTATCCTGCTAAGGTTGAAGAAGATGTAACCATGGGGTAGATACCGAAATCCGGATCTTTAAGAGTCCCGAGCTGCCCTTCAAGAAGTATGTTTTTTTCTTCAGCCAAAGCATCCTGAATCAGTTTGTGTGTATCGCAAATGTATGGAGCAATTTTTTCTTTGTACTCCATACAAGTCCTATATAGTTCTTCTTCATCGAGTAAGGGCTTATGATATATATGCTCAAGTGTCAGGTTCTTGAGCGTGCATATGTTTTTAATTTTTGCTCTGAGAGTATCCTCATCAAAGAGCTCATTGACCTGGATGCCTATTTTTGCATATTTGTCTGAGAAGAAGGGAGCGATACCGCTTTTAGTAGAGCCAAATGCATTCTTGCCGAGTCTCTCTTCTTCATATGTGTCCAGAAGTATATGATAAGGCATTAATAGCTGTGCTCTGTCAGAAACACAAAGGTTGGGATTAAGTCCTGCCTTTTTTAAGCCATCAAGTTCATTTATGAATTTATCGATATCAAGGGCAACTCCGTTGCCTATAACGCATTTTACCTTGTCATAACATACACCGCTCGGCATAAGATGAAGAGCAAAACGTCCATGTTCATTGATGATTGTGTGGCCTGCGTTTGCACCACCTTGGAAACGTATTACTATATCAGCCTCACTTGCAAACATATCAGTAATTTTGCCTTTACCTTCGTCACCCCAATTGGCACCGACAATAGCTTTAACCATAACTTTCCTCCTCCGGGTTATATCATAAGAAAAGCCTGCTTTTCAGCAGGCCTTTTTAATCAGTCCTCTGACTTCTTTTTACGAACAATAGCAATTCCTGTGCCTGCTGCTGCGGCTACTGCAACGGCACCGAATACGGATGCTGCGATAACTTTACGTGCAGTGTTAGGTACGGAATTTGAGGTGTTGGAAGTTGATGATGAAGATGAATCCGAAGCGGAGAAATCAGCATTTGTAGCTTCTTCACTTTCCTCTTCAAAGCTTTCTTCCTCAGTTTCTTCTGTTATATCTTCAATAACATCTTCGCCCAGGTCATCAATTGCATCGGCTGAAAGAGGCTCAAGGCCATCAAGCGAAGCAGTAAGATCACCGTGTATAACGATATTGATAGGATCGTTGTTAGAATCTGTTGCAACTATATCTCCGAATGAAAAATCAACATCGCCATCTGCATCTTCCTTAACATCAAAGACATATGTGAAAATCTTGGACTCTTTTGTAAGGGAGGTCGCAATTGCCGTATTGGCAAGAACAATTCCGTCATCTGTCTTCTCTTCACCGGTATATGACTTAACTAAGTCATTTGTTAGATATGACACTTCCGAATAATCCAGTTTTGATGTATCAAAATTAAGCGGAGCTGACATAGTTGCTATATCTGAATCAGCAGGTGCCGTAAGTCTTACATAAAGTTTGCCGTCGCTTCCGCCGATTTCAACCTTAACTTTTACAGTCTTGGCTGCAAATGTCGGAACTGCCATTGCAAATACGAAAACGAGCACCAATAATAAAGTCAATATTTTGGATAATTGTGAGTTTTTCATAACCACTGCTCCCTTATACCTTTTTACCATAAAATCATACCAAAAACTGCGCTTTTTGTCAAACAAAAGATTTGCATTTTCACGGGGTCTTGAAAACCTTACTTTTATTGACTTTTGAGCATTATAGTAATATAATATTATAGAATACGTTAATTATGACTTTTTGTAATTATATCAATAATCTTTTGAAGTGAAAAGAGGCAAATATATGTATCGTTTCTTTAAACGAGCAGCAGATATCCTCGTATCTTGCATGGCACTGATTATACTGTCTCCATTAATGCTGATAGTATCGGTTTTTGTAAAACTAACAAGTCCGGGTCCCGTCATTTTTAAGCAGGAAAGACTAGGGAAAAATTGCAAGATTTTTAAGATGTATAAATTTCGTTCAATGTGTGTGGGAGCCGAAAAAAGCGGAGTTTATTCCGATAAAACCGACCCCAGGGTAACTAAGGTAGGCAAGTTTATAAGGGCAACAAGTATTGATGAACTTCCCCAAATGATTAACATACTTAAAGGAGATATGAGCTTTATAGGACCACGGCCACCGCTTACATATCACCCTTGGCCACTTGAAGAATATACAGAAGAACAAAAACACATGTTTGATGTAAGACCCGGCATCACGGGCTGGGCACAAATTAACGGCAGAAAAGATGTGGAATGGAATCACAGAATAGAACTTAACTGCTGGTATGTGGATCATATGTCGCTTCCACTGGACATAAAGATATTGTTTCTGACCGTATTTAAGGTCCTGAAAAACGAAGATAACGAAAATACCGGCGCAACGGTAATAACAAATCAGGAAGAGAAATAACTTAATGGCACTTGAACTAATGTATATAACCAACAGATCTGATGTAGCGTCACTTGCTCAAAAGGCAGGTGTTGATCGTGTTTTTGTTGACCTTGAATACATAGGTAAAGACAAGCGCCAAGGAGGAATGGACACTGTACAGAACAGACATACCTGCGGGGATGTAAAACGCATTCGTCCTGTCCTCACAAAGTCACAGCTACTCGTACGCTGCAATCCAATACATGAGAAAACGGAACTTTATTCCTCGTCCAGTGAGGAGATAGATGAGATATGTGATGCAGGCGCGGACATTATAATGCTTCCATATTTCAAGAGCGCAGATGAAGTGAAAAAGTTTATAGATATTGTAAGAGACAGGGCAAGAACTTGTCTTCTTCTGGAAACATCCCAAGCTGCGGAAAACATAGACGAAATACTGGAAGTTCCGGGTGTGGATGAAGTGTATATAGGGCTTAATGATCTGCATCTTTGCTATAAAATGACATTTATGTTCCAGTTACTTGCAGACGGCACGGTAGAAAGACTTGCAAATAAAATCAAAGCAAAAGGACTGACCTTTGGATTCGGCGGAGTTGCAAGAATCGGAACAGGGATTCTTCCCGCGGAATGCATTTTCGGCGAACATTACAGACTCGGTTCGTCCAGGGTAATCCTTTCCAGGGCTTTTTGTGATCTTGCAAAAGAGAAAAATATAGAGGACATAGAGGAAAAGCTTGTCAGCGGAGTTAAAAATGTACGTGAATATGAACAAAAATTGCTTAAATGGACTGACAGGGATTTTGAAGCAAATAGGCTTAAAACAAGCGAGTGTATCAACAAAGTGGTTGATATTATGAAGAACAGGGAAGGATTAAGATGAATCTTCTGATTACAGGCGCAGCAAAATTCAATACTAATCAGACAGATGCTCTGGCAAATCTGGGATTTGAGATAAAGTTTCAATCCGATGAAGCGGGGACACCACAGACAGACTTTTCATGCATTGATGCGGTTATCTGCAATAATCTATTTTTGTTTCATGAATTGGATGAATTTGAAAGCCTTAAATTCATCCAGCTTACATCTGCAGGCCTTGATCGTGTCCCAGTGGATAAGATAAATGGAAAAAAGATACCACTATGTAATGCAAGAGGTGTCTATTCTGTGCCGATAGCTGAGTTTGTTCTTGGCAGCATACTTAATTTGTATAAAGGGTATAATGACTTTTATGAAAATAAAAAACTCAAGGTTTGGGAAAAAAACCGAAATGTCAGGGAGCTTAATGGCTCATGTGCAACAATCATAGGCTGCGGGTCAATCGGATGCGAGTGTGCAGCAAGGCTTAAAGCTTTCGGTGTTAAAACCATCGCTGTGGATATATTAAAACCCAATGCAGTTTATTTTGATGAGTATTATGACATAAGTGAAGTAAAAAAAGCTGTCTCAACAAGTGATATAGTTATTTTTTGTCTACCACTCAATGCTAAAACTCAGGGACTTGCCGACATTGAATTCTTCAAAGCCTGCAAAGACAGTGCAACAATTGTGAATATATCGCGCGGCGCTATCATAAACGAAGACGATTTAATCAGCGCTTTGAGGGAAAGATATATAGGGTATGCTATTTTGGATGTTTTCGAAAAAGAACCGCTGAGTGCTGACAGTCCCTTATGGGAAATGGAAAACGTCACACTTACGCCGCATAATTCATTTGTGTCAGAAAAAAACCAGGAAAGATTCTTCAAACTTGCATACAATAATTTGAAATCATTTATTAAAAGGGGAAATGAAAAATGAAATTCATATTGATATCCCCGAAAAACAGAACTGCGTATAACTTTCGCGGTGACCTTATAAAAGAAATAATTGCAAGGGGATATGAAGTTATCGTCATCGGGCCCAACAAAGACAATGTTGAAAAAATAGAAGAACTTGGCGCAAGATTTGTTGAGATTCATGTTAACAAAAACGGAGTAAATCCCATTGAAGACTTGAGATATCAGAAAGCTTTATACAAGTTATTTATGCAGGAAAAACCGGATGTAACTCTCGGATACACGAGCAAGCCTGTTATTTATGGAGCAATAGCTGCAAAGAAAGCAAATGTCCCTCATATTGTGTCCATGGTTACAGGCGTGGGATATGCTTTTACTTCACAATCAAAAAAGGCAAAGGCGATAAAAACAATAATGTCTTTCTTGTATAAAAAAGCCTTTAACTGTGCCGACAAGGTCATATTCCAAAACACAGATGATAAGGAACAGTTCATAAATGAAGGGCTAGTGGACCTCGGAAAATGTGAGATTGTAAACGGCTCCGGTGTGAACATGCAAAGGTTTCATCCATTGCCATTTCCGGAGGAAACAACATTCTTTATGCTTTCAAGAATAATGAATTCCAAAGGCGTAAGAGAGTATCTCAGTGCAGCGAAGACAGTAAAGGAACTGCATCCGGAGGTTCGTTTTCTGCTTTTGGGAGCCTGCGAAGGAATACAGGATTCCATAGGCCCTGAGGAACTAAAAAAATATACCGATGAGGGAATAATAACCCATTTTGGTGAAACTGAGAATGTTCCTCCATATTATGGCAAATGCTCCGTGTATGTTCTTCCATCATACAGAGAGGGGACACCGAGAACAGTTTTGGAAGCAATGGCAACTGCAAGACCAATAATCACAACTGATGCACCGGGCTGCAGGGAAACCGTGATAGATGGTAAGACCGGCTATTTGGTCCCGGTGAAAAATGTCAATGCATTGGCGGAAAAAATACTATGGTTTGCAGACCATCCCGAAAAAGCGGAGGAAATGGGAAAAGCAAGTTTTGACTACTGCCTTGAAAAATTTGAGGTTGGGAAAGTAAACAGAGAAATGATGAGAATTTGTAAAATAATCTGAAAGGATACATATATATGAATTTGTACGAGAAAATTGTAGCGGGACAAGAAAAAATATCTCTTGTAGGACTGGGCTATGTAGGTATGCCAATTGCCGTAGCTTTTTCAAAGAAGGTCAAAGTAGTCGGATATGACCTGAACGAAAAGAAAATTGAACTTTATAAAAACGGCATTGACCCCACTAATGAAGTGGGAAACGATGCCATAAAGAACTGTAAGGTGGAGTTTACCTCCGACCAGACGAAACTCAGAGAAGCAAAATTCCATATAGTTGCTGTACCGACACCTGTAAATGATGATCACACACCGGACCTTACTCCAGTAGAAGGTGCAAGTGAGATTGTCGGCAAAAATCTTACTCCCGGCTCAATTGTAGTGTATGAGTCAACAGTTTATCCGGGTGTCACCGAGGAAATATGTGTACCGATTCTTGAAAGAGAGTCCGGTCTCAGGTGTGGGGTTGATTTCAAAGTGGGTTACAGCCCGGAAAGAATTAATCCCGGTGACAAGGTCCACAGGCTTGAGACAATTAGGAAGATAGTCAGCGGAATGGATGACGAGACCCTAAATACGGTTGCAAAGATTTACGAACTTGTAGTTGAAGCAGGTGTTCACAGAGCTGAATCTATAAAGGTGGCAGAAGCCGCAAAGGTAATTGAAAACAGCCAGAGAGACATAAATATTGCATTTATGAATGAACTTTCAATTATCTTTAATAAAATGGGAATTGACACAAAATCAGTTCTTGAGGCTGCAGGTACAAAGTGGAACTTCCTCAAGTTCTATCCCGGACTTGTGGGTGGTCACTGCATAGGTGTTGACCCTTACTATCTTACATATAAAGCTGAACAGCTGGGATATCATTCGCAAATTATTCTTTCCGGCAGACGCATTAATGATGATATGGGAAAATACGTCGCTGAAAATACAGTTAAGAATCTTATTAAAGCCGACGTATCTATTAGAAATGCAAAAGTAGCAATACTTGGCTTCACTTTCAAAGAGAACTGTCCGGACACTCGAAACACAAAAATAATTGATATATATAATGAACTGAAAGAGTATGGCATTACTCCGATCATTGCAGACCCGCAGGCAGATAAAGATGAAGCCAAAAGACTATATGAAATTGAGTTTGTGGATATTAGTTCAATCAAGGAGTGTGATGCGGTCATCCTTGCGGTTGCGCATGAAGAGTTCAAGACTTTATCCGCAAATGATATAGACAGAATGTTTAAGTGTGTTTGTAATTCAGACAAGGTGATCATCGATATTAAAGGCCTTCTTGACCGCTATGAATTTGAAAAATCAGGATATAACTACTGGAGATTATAAAGATGGGATATAAGCACCTTAAGTTCCCGGAGGGTACAAAATTCCTTGTAACGGGCGCAGCAGGATTTATCGGCTCAAATCTTTGTGAAGCCATACTTAATATGGGTTACAAAGTCACGGCACTTGATGATTTTTCAACGGGAAAGCAGAAGAATGTTGACATGTTCTCTGGCAATCCCGATTATGAGTTTATAAAAGGTGATATTAAAGACCTTGATACATGTATGAAAGCATGTGAAGGGGTAGACTTTGTTCTTAATCAGGCGGCATGGGGCAGTGTTCCCAGAAGCCTTGAGATGCCTCTTTTCTACTCCCTTAACAACATACAGGGAACGCTCAATATGCTTGAGGCAGCAAGACAGAACAAAGTAAAAAAGTTTGTATATGCATCATCTTCGTCAGTCTACGGTGATGAGCCTAATCTTCCTAAAACAGAGGGAAGAGAGGGCAACCTTCTTTCTCCTTATGCACTTACTAAAAGATGTGATGAGGAGTGGGCAAAACTCTATACCATGCATTACGGACTTGATACGTACGGTATGAGATACTTCAATGTGTTCGGCCGCAGACAGGACCCGGACGGAGCTTATGCAGCAGTTATACCGAAATTCTTAAAGCAGCTTCTTAACGGGGAAACACCAACAATCAACGGAGACGGAAAGCAAAGCAGAGACTTTACATATGTGGAAAACGTTATAGAAGCAAACTTAAAAGCATGTCTTGCAACTCACGAGGCTGCAGGCAATGCATTTAATATTGCTTACGGCGGACGCGAGTACCTTATAGATATATACTATGGACTGACAAAAGCTCTTGGCATCGATATTGAACCGAATTTCGGCCCTGACAGAAAAGGCGATATCAAGCATTCAAACGCCGATATATCGAAAGCCAGAAAACTTTTGGGCTATGACCCGGACTACAGTTTCCAGGACGGAATTAAACTTGCTATCGAATGGTATAAGGAGAATTTATAATGGCAGACCTATCCGTTGTTATTCCTGTATACAATGCTGAGGAATACCTGCATGAATGTATAGACTCTGTTGTTAACCAGACTCTTAAGGATATTGAGATCATTCTGGTTGATGATGGTTCCAGCGATTCAAGCGGCCGGATTTGTGACGACTATGCGGCAAAAGATAACAGAGTTCGTGTAGTACACAAAGAAAACGGTGGTGTATGTGAAGCAAGAAATACGGGAATCAGAGAAGTCAAAACCGATTTTTTCACTTTTATTGAAAGCGATGACTGGTTTCCGCTGGATGCCTGTGAAAAAATGTGGGACAAGCATACACAGTATAACGCGGATTTCGTTATAGGCAGTTACTATAAAGTTTCAACCGGCGGAACAATACAGAAACACCCGCTTCCGGAGAAAGAAATAGTATACGATAAAGAAAAAATCACAAATGAACTTCTTGAAAGTGTTATGGGCCTTGTAGGTCCGCGTCTCAAAACACCGGGCAATGTAGATTCACTTTTGACGGACACGGCAAAACTGTATAAGACAAGTATAGTCAGGGAACACGATATTTATTGGATTGACAGAAAGAAGATTTATTCGGACTGCCTTGAATACATTCTGAGATATTCCCATTTCTGCCAGACCGCGGTTTTCTTTGACGAGCCTGTATACTACTATCGCAGGACAAATACAGGTTCACAGACCGCAGGCTATCGTAAAGGAACTTTGGACCTCTGGCTTATTCAGTTTGATAATATGAGGGCATTCATCAATGACAACGGATATGAACACCTTTGGCCTGCATTCTATTCAAGAGTTTGTTTCTCGATTATTCCGATAGGAGGAAATGCCTACCGCACCGGCAATCGCAAGGACGGTATGGAAGAAGTCCATGCGGCTTTGGATCAGCCAATATATAAAGAAGCTTTTAAGCATTTTAATATAAATGACCTTCCGATTCATTTCAGACCGCTTTTCTTCTTTGCAAAGCATAGGATGTATAATCTGTTTTTTGAAATGACCAAAATAATGAGGAAAATGATGAACAGTCAAAGAGGTATGTAATGACTGATTTAGTAACAATAGTTATACCGGTTTACAAAACTGAAAAGTATCTTTCCGCCTGTGTTGATTCGGCACTCATGCAGACATACAAAAACATAGAAATCGTTCTTGTTGATGACGGATCACCTGACAATGCTCCGAAACTCTGTGATGATTTGGCAGATAACTACGACTCAATCTCTGTTATCCACAAGGAAAACGGAGGGCTTTCCAGTGCCAGAAACGAAGGCATCAAGGCGGCAAAAGGAAAGTACATAATGTTTTTGGACTCGGATGACAGATTGCCTCAAGATTTAGTCGAAGATATGCTGAGAATTATTTCCGAAGAAAAATCGGATGCGGTAATCCCAGATTCGTACTATAAGGTTTATGAAAATAAGGATGATCAGATTCTTTCATATCATTTTACGGAAGAGATGTTTTCTGATGATCCTAAGATTTTTGCACTTGAGATTCTTATACGAAAAGGCCGTTCTAGAAGGTCTACTTCGGTTTTATATAATTTAGATTTGATAAAAAACAACGATATTCTTTACCCGCTGGGAAGAATCTCTGAGGATTTCTTCTTTTCGCTTGATTTTTTCTCGGCTGCCGAAAAGATTTCATTGTATAAAAAACCGTCTCTCTTTAACTTGAAAAGGGAAGGCAGTATATCATCTTCATATTATGAGAATTTCTTTGATACAGTTTTGGAAATGGACAAGGAAGTTCAGAAATTCATTGCCCGTATTGATAAGGATAAGTACGGCAAATACATCGAAGGCAGCAGAGAAACTCTTCTTTACAGAAATCTGCTCATATATGTCATCAATGTTATGGGAGCAAAGCAGCATTCATACAAAGAGAGAAAGACCAGATGCATTGCGATGCTCAAAAATGAGACATTCCAGGAGGCCTTGCACTCTGATGTGGGAACACCGTATTTTGAGGGAAATTTTCAAAAGATATATATGGGCATTTCCCTTAAACTTATCAAAATGAGAATGTATTCACTTACATGTTTTCTGGCATATATAGCAGCCAGAATAAATACAGTTTGAGGTGAATCATGAAGATAATTATTGTTTCAAATTCACCATGGCGCAACGAAAACAGTTTCGGCAACTCGTTCTCAAATATTTTTGAGGGAATAGATAATCTTGAGATAGCAAACATATACTGCAAATACGGTATGCCACAAAATAACTGTGTTTCGCGTTACTTCCAGATTACCGAAAAGTCCCTTATTAATGGTTTCTTAAAAGGAAAAGCCAAAGGGAAAGAGGTCATTCCTGAGAACACAAAACAAGAGACTGAAGACGGAGAAGTTGCATTTAACAAAATCAAAAAGCACAAGAACATTTTTATGTATTGGGCAAGGGGCCTTGTATGGAAAATATGCAAGCCCGTATCAAAGGAACTAGTAGAATTTATTGATGACTTTAAGCCTGACCTTCTCTTTATACCGGTTTACTATTCCTATTATATTCACGACATTAATGCTTTTATCCTGAAACACTGCAATATACCGGCGCTTGGTTATGTGTCGGATGATGTATATACTTTAAGACAGTTTTCATTCTCACCCTTTTTCTGGATTGACAGAATTCTTATGCGGAGGAAAATTGCACGTGTCTTCTCATGGTGCAAGACCGTATACGTAATATCGGATATTCAGAAGAGAGAGTATTCGGAAATTTTCGGAGATAAGTTTGAAGTTCTGACTAAGTGTGCTGACTTCAGTGATGAAAACAGACCACTGGCAAAGATACACATTCTTCCATATAAGATACTCTATGCCGGTAATGTAAGTAAGGGCAGATATAAAATAATTCTTTCACTTGCAAAGACAATAGAAGAAGTCAACAAAGACGGTGTGAAGTTCTCACTAGATATTTATACCAACACCGCATTAACCGAAAAGCAAAAAAACAAGCTTTCGGCAAACACAGCCACATCTTTGCATCCGCCTGTCGGATACGAGGAGATTAAAAAGATACAGGAAGAATCAGATATATTACTTCATGCCGAAGCATTTGATCTCAGGGAGAGACTTGCCGTGCATCAGTCATTCTCAACAAAGATAGTTGATTATCTGGCATCAAATCGCTGTATACTTGCTATCGGTGACAAATCCTGTTCGTCCATTGATTATTTTATTCAAAATAAATGCGGTGCAGTTGCAGACAGCAAAGATAAAATCGTGGATGTCCTTTTGGATTTATATAATTATCCAGAGAAAATGGATAACTATCAAAATGCTGCATGGCACAGCGGGAAAATGCATCATCAAAGAACTGTTATGCAGAAAAATCTGTATGATAACATAGTTAAAACTGTTGAGGAGACCGGAAGATGAAAGTGCTGCAGATAAATGCCGTGAATAAACTTTCAAGTACAGGAAGGACCTCCTATGAGATGTCTGAGTATCTCAACTCTCATGGCATAGATTGTTGCGTTTCTTTTTCAAAGGGACCGACGACGGAGCATTCTTACAGAATAGGTAACAATAGAGATACGAAGGTCCACGGACTTTTTTCAAGACTCAGCGGCAAACAGGGATACTTTTCAAAAAAGGCCACAAAGGATTTAATTAACTTTATGGATGAATATATGCCGGATATTGTAGTACTGAGAAATCTACACGGTAATTTTATCAATCTTCCGTTATTGTTTGATTATCTGGCAAAAAAAGATGTAGCAACGGTTGCAGTGTTGCATGACTGCTGGTTCTTTACTGGCAGGTGCTGTCATTATACGAGTGCAGGATGCTATAAATGGCAAAGCGAATGCAATAACTGTCCGCAGCTTAATAAGTATAATAAAAGCTGGTTTTTTGACAAATCAAGGACTATGCATAAAGATAAAAAAGAGTATTTCTCTTCTCTTTCAAAACTGGCAGTTGTAGCTGTTTCCAAATGGCTTAGGGATGAGGCAACAAAAGCTCCGGTTTTTGAAAATGCAAAAGAGATAACATATATATACAATTGGATTAACACAGATCTGTTTAAGAGTGTTGACAGTGACAATCTCCGAGCAAAGCATAATCTTCAGGATAAAAAAGTGCTACTCGCAGTTGCTGCCTCATGGAGCAGTGAAAAGGGGCTTGATACAGTCAAAGAAATTGGTGATAGGCTCAATGAAAACCAAAGAATGATTCTCATTGGCAGACTTCCTGAAGGCACACTGCTCTCCGACAGAGTAATAAATATAGCTCCCACCGAGAGTGCTGAAGAACTTGTAAAGTATTATTCAATGGCAGATGTGTTTATCCAGCCATCTCTAGAAGAAACATTCGGAAAAGTTTCAGCTGAAGCTCTGTCTTGCGGAACGCCTGTTGTCTGCTTTGATTCAACAGCCAGCCCGGAACTGATAGGTGACAACTGCGGAGCTGTCAGCAAAGTCGGCGATATAGAAGGTATGCTTGAAAACATTAATTCAATACTCTCAAAGGATAAAGCAGAGTATTCGGCAGACTGCCGTGCATTTGTCGAAGAAAACTTCAGTATGGAAAAGAACTTGATTAAATATACGGAGCTTTTTGACAGGCTCACAGGATAAAGGGTGTAACATTTGAAAGTCTTACAGATAAACGCTGTATACAAAAGGTTTTCTACAGGCCTTAGCGTTATGCAACTGAATGAAGACCTGAATAGTATGGGCGTGGAATCATTTGCGGCTGTATCACGTTCCTATGGCAGCGAGGGAGTTTATCTTATCGGTAATGAAAAGTCAATTAAGCTGCATGGTCTTTTATCAAGGCTCAGTGGTAAGCAGGCATATTTTTCAAAAGGCAACACAAAGAAACTGATTGAACATATCGAAAAACTTCAGCCGGATATAGTCCATCTGCACAACCTGCATGCCAATTACATAAACCTGCCGATGATAATGGAATACTTGGCAGAAAAGGATATTCCTACAGTAGTAACTTTGTATGATTGCTGGTTCTTTACGGGAAAATGTATGCATTACACAACACAGGGCTGTTATAAATGGCAGACAGAATGTAAAGACTGTCCGCAACTTCACGAGGGAAATGACAGTTGGTTCTTTGATAGGACTAATGAAGTCTTTCATGACAGAGTCAGACTTTTTAACAGCATTCCCAGACTTGCAATTATTGGAATATCTGACTGGATAACAAATGAATGTCGAAAGTCGGCAATAGCCCAAAATGCCAGAATAATCCAAAGAGAGTATCTCTGGATTGATATGGAAAAATTCAAGATGAGGGATGCCAAGGCTTTACGTGATAAACTTAAACTGGAAGACAGGTTTGTCATTTTAGGTGTTGCAGAGCAATGGGGAAAAGCCAAGGGACTTGATAGGTTTTTGAAATTAGCAGACAAACTGTCAGATGACAAGGTGATAGTCTTAGTCGGAAATCCCGCCCCGGATACTGTCTTTCCTGATAACGTTATATGTGTAGGAAGAACAGAATCCCAGGAAGAACTATCAGAGTATTATTCAATGGCAGACGTTTTTATGACATTCTCTTA
>FLNW01000009.1_pt1 | contig 18996 bp, 15 predicted proteins | sample 1140371 | NCBI WGS metagenome assembly FLNW01 (sample SAMEA3878170, study PRJEB12797) | bioreactor metagenome | biome: Moose rumen | place: Sweden | collected 2011-10
CACCCCCAGCCACTCCATCTCTTTTTCCTCAAGCTGCTGCCGGGCCACGTCGTACGCCTTGTACAGTTCCCCGGACGCGATTTCGGCGGCGTGCTGCCCGGGCTGCTCCAACTTGGCCTCTATCTCAGCCACCTGTCGCTGGAGCCGTTCCATTTCGTCCTCCAATTTACGCAGCCGGTTTTTCTTCTTGCGGTCCGCGGCCTCCTGCTCCTTGCGTCGCTCATAGCTTTCCTTGTTGGAGGAGACGGTTTTTGCGCTATCATTGGCAGAGACCGTCTCATTTCGCTGTAACTCATGGAGAGTCTCTATCTTGCGCTGCTGCAAAAAATCATAAACATCGCCGGTATAGCCTTTCAGCCGTTTGTCCTTGAACTCATACGTCTTGGTGGAGAGACCTTGCAGGAAGTCTCGGTCGTGGGAGACCAGAATGAGACTGCCCTCATATTGCAGCAGCGCATTTTTGAGCACATCCTTGGAGGGCATGTCCAAGTGGTTGGTCGGCTCGTCGAGGATGAGCAGATTGAAAGGTGAGAGCAGCAGTTTGGCCAGAGCCAGTCGGGCTTTCTCGCCCCCGGAGAGCACCTTCACTTTCTTCTCGGTGGCCTCCGTGTCAAACAGGAAACTGCCGAGGATGTTCCGGACTTTGGGACGGATGTCGCCCACGGCCACGTCGTCAATAGTCTCAAACACCGTCTTTTCGGGGTCAAGCAGTTTGGCCTGGTTCTGGGCATAGTAGCCGATGACCACCTGGTAGCCGAGTTCCAATTGTCCGCCCTGCGGCGACAGTTCGCCCACGATGGCCTTCACCATGGTGGATTTTCCCTCGCCGTTGCGCCCCACGAATGCCACGCGCTCGCCGCGTTCCAGATGGAAGTCAACCTTGTCGAGCACATTCAGTTCCCCGTAGCCCAACGAGAGCTGTCTGGCGTCCACCACCATGCGGCCCGAATGCGGCGCCGGCGGGAACTTGAAGGTTATGGAGCTGTTGTCGTAGTCGTCAATCTCCACGCGGTCCATTTTTTCCAGCATCTTGATGCGGCTCTGCACCTGGCGCGCCTTGGTGGCCTTGTATCGGAAACGCTCGATGAACCGCTCTATCTGCGCAATCTGCTGCTGCTGGTTCTCGTAGGCCGCCTGCTGGTGTTCGATGCGTTCCAGCCGCTGCTCCACATACTGCGAATAGCTGCACTTGTAGTCTTGAATGGCGCCGCAGGTGATCTCCACCGTGCGGTTGGTCACACGGTCAAGGAACGCGCGGTCGTGCGACACGAGGATGACACAGCCGCTATAGTTGGCCAGATAGTCCTCCAGCCACTGAATGGACTCGATGTCCAATTGGTTGGTGGGCTCGTCGAGCAGCACGATTTCCGGCTTCTGTAACAATATCTTGGCCAAGCACACGCGCATCTGCCAGCCGTTGCTGAACTCTGCCATGGGCCGCTGGAAGTCGGTGCGCTTGAAGCCCATGCCCGCGAGCACCTTCTCCGCCTCGCCCTCAATGGTGTTGCCGCCCAGATGCTGGTGCCGGTCGTTGGCATCTGACAGCTGCTGCGCCAACTGCGCGTACTCCGCCGACTCATAGTCCGTCCGCTCCGACAGCTCCCGCGTGAGCCGCCGGATCTTGTCCTCCAGCAGCCTCACCTCCACAAACGCCGACAGGGTCTCCTCCCACACGGTCTTGTACGACGTCTCGGCCAGCTCCTGCGGAAGGTAGCCGGTCTTGTACCCGGTGGTTATGACCAGGGTGCCCGAAGCGGGTTCCATCTCCCGGTGGATGATTTTGAGCAGCGTGGATTTACCCGCACCATTGTGGCCCACCAGACCGATTCGGTCGCGGTCGCCCGCCACAAAGGAGATGTCGCGGAACAGGAAGTCGCCGGTAAAATTGACGGAGAGCTTGTTGATTTGGATCATGAGAGATTAGGAGTTAGGAGTTAGGAGTTAGGAGTGAGAGACGCCACGTGTGGTGGTTCTAAAAGGGTTATGAGTTAGATAGATTCAGTTCGCGGTATATATTGTGGAGTACAATGTCTATGCGGTCGTCGAAAGCCTCGCGGGTGGCGTAGCCCACGTGGGGTACTACCACGCAATTGGGGGCGTGCAGCAGCGGATGGTCGGAGGACAAAGGCGGTTCCTTCTCGAACACATCGATGCCGGCGCCGGCTAATTTGCCCTCGCGAAGCATCTCGGCCAGCGCGTCCATATCCACCACATTGCCACGCGCCGTGTTGATGAGCACGGCGGTGGGTTTGCACAGGGTCAGCAGTTCGCGCGAAATCAAGTGGTGGGTGTCGGCAGTGAGTGGCACATGCAGCGAGATGATATCGCTGGTGCGCATCAGCTCGTCCAAGGGCAGGTAGGCCACGCCCAAGTCCAGCACTTCCTGCCGTTCGCTCCGGCTCCAGGCCACGACCTCACAGCCGAAGCACCGGAGCAGCTGCGCGGTGCGCGCGCCGATAGCGCCTGTGCCCACAATGCCCACACGCTTGCCCCGGAGCTCGCGCCCGAGGAAATTGCCGCGCGTGCCGCCGTTGCGCACGTCAGCGTCCAACCCCGTGATACGGCGATAGACATCTATCATCAGACCAATAGTCAACTCGGCCACGCCCTCCGTGGCATAACCGGAGGCGTTCACCACCTTGATGCCGTGCGCTTCACAATACGCAAGGTCAATGTGGTCCAGACCCGTGAAGGCCACGTCCAACAGCTTCAGCTTCGGGCACTGCGACAGGACATCGGCCCCGATCTTGATGTTGGAGACAATGGCGATGTCCGCGTCTCTCATCCTTTCCACCAGAGTGGTTGTATCTTCCTTCCTATCACGATAACATTGGAATTCGAGATTATGTTTGGACAGTTTTTCGGCAATTTCCTGCGCTTTGGCTTCACTGATGCCAATAGGTTCTACTGCTGTTATTTTCATATTCACCATGTTTTTATTATCATTGATGCGGGCCGCGAGGCCGTACGTCTCCCCATTCATCCTTACCCCATTCCGCCGCTTGTGGCGGAACTACCAATCTTACATCACCTTCATCGCCTCCACCTGCAACACCTCGCCGGCGGTACGGTCGTAGAGGATGGCCACCACCGTGCAGTTGGCGGGTGTCCAGTCGTGGCCGTCAAAGCTGAGGGTGCGGGCCAGCGTGTAGCCCTGTCCGCGGTCCACAATCCCGTTAGTGTTGAGCAGGTCGCCGTAGGTGCCGTTCAGGCTGGCGCGCAGCACATGGTTGTGAACATAGTTCTCCACGTACTCCGTGCCGTTCAGCTGCGGCTTCACGATGCCGTCCTCAATCAGGTAGAGCGCTAAGCGGAGGGCGTTCGGGCAGTCCGCCAGCGGGGTGACCTTGGCGTTGGCCTTGAGCGTTCCGGTTTGGGTGTCATACTCATTGATCAGTTGGATAGCGGCAAGCGGCGTGCTGCGGTCAACGGCGTTGACCTTTGCCTGCCAGCGCGCCACTCCCCAGCCGCCGGCCTCATACCCGCGGTTGATGATGGCCGCCGGGATGCCGTCGATGGCAAACTCCTGCGCCAGCTCGTTGCCCACGGCGGTGCGGAAGTCGTAAGGATAGCCGGCAGCCACATCAGGGGCGGCCAGGGCGCCGGCATGGATGCCCACCGCCACCAAGGTGTCGCCGAAGCGCTGGTGCAACTCATCCAGCTTCTGGTGGCCGGCAGGGCAGTTCAGGCAACGATGGCCAGTATATTCCTCAATCAGCACCTTCCGATACACGGAAAGGGTGTCAAGGTCGGGGAAGGCGACGGTGACCTCCTCGCCGCCCGAAGGATAGACATACGGTCCCTCAATTCTGTCGCAACTGAAGAGCAACATAGCGGATAAGAGGGTTATAAAAACGAATATCTTTTTCATTTTGATGATATTTTTCTTTTTGATGAAAATTGAAATCTGTTAGAACGAAGTGGTCACCGACAAGCCCACGCCATACGAGGCGGGCACGGCGCGGCACACGCCGCCGATGCAGAGGATGCCCTCCTGCGTCTTGCCGAAGTTGAGCGCGATGCGGGTGGTGTTCCACACAAACGCGCCGGACAGGTTGAAGTAGTGCAGGCGCATCGCGGGGTTGGGGTTGCCGTAATTGAACTGGTCGCCGACGGAAACGAACCATTTGGGGCTGATGGCGTACTCCAACATCCCGTACATCCAGCTTCCCTTGTCGTCTTTGGTGTAGAGATGCTGCAACTCCAAACGGAGCGAGTGCTTCGGGGTGACCTTCCACTGTAGGTCGGAGGCGACCAGGTGGCCGCGCATCATACCCTCATGGCCCTGCAGTTTTTCCAAGTTGTAGGTGATGTGGTTATACGCCAGAATCCACTTCCACTTCTTGGTGAAGCGATGGCTGATTTCAAATCCTATGTCCTGATACAGCAAATCGGGGCCGAATTTGAAAAATGACGAAGTATAGCCCTCCGTACCACTTAATGTCCCAAACTCCAATGCCTGCGCCACAGGCTGCTGGTCGGTATTATGGAAACGGGAGAAGTTGAAGGTGAGGTCGGTCCCGTATTTGCCACCCAATTTGGTTTTCTTTGGAATCTGGTAATTCACCTGCAGCTGCACGCCAATCTGGCTGTTGGGCTGGGAGGCGAAGCTGTAGTTCCCGATCAACTGGTAGGAGTACTGGCGGTTGATGGCGGGGATGTTGTTGATGTAGAGCAGCGAATTGGTCTTCTGCATGCGCTGGGTGCGAAAGTCCATGTTGTCGGCGCGGATGAAGGAGGCGGCCACGCCGAGTCCTTTCATGGAGTAGGTGGCCGACAAGAACAGGGCGTCTCCTTTCTTGTAGATGAAGTCATTGGTGACATTGGGGTCTTGCATTTTCCGCGCATACTCGCCGTCAAGGCGGAATCCCTTATAACCGAAGCTCATGCGCGTGGCCCAGGTGGCCACGTTCTGCGGAATCTTGTCCACGGCAATCACGCCCGTGGAGGCGCTGTCCGTGCCCGGATACAGGCTGACGTTGATTTCCTCGTCCGCTTTCTCGAACTTGCTGACGAAGGAGGCTCCCACATTGGCGGTGAACCCGGCCTCCTGCACCTTCTCGAACATCTCGCCGAAGGAAAGTTCAGCGTCCAGGCCGCGCACATAGTCCTGTCGTCCGATGTAAGAGTCGAAATTCAAACGCTCCACGCCCCAGACACCTTTCAGATAGACACCTTTGTAGGGGGTGACTTTGACGCGGGCTCCCAAAAGGCTGTTGTCAATGCCTAATTGGCGATCCTCGTAGGCGCGAAGCGTAAGGCCGTTGCCGAACTGGTCGTAGAAGTTACCTGCCGTAACCTGGATAAACTTGTTCTTATAGTCGGCGAAGAAATAGCGGACGCCATGGCCTTTGTAGTTGATTTTCTCAAAGTCTATCAGCGGGAACATGTAGAACTCGTAGCGCACGCCCGCCGAGAACCCGCCGTTGGAGTAGAGCAGGTTGAGGAAGGCGTTGCCCCTGACTTTGGAGTCCACCTTTTCGGCCCCGATGAGCGAGTCGGGGATATAGTACATGCCGTTGAAGCCGAAGTCGCCGCTGATGCGGCTGTTGCCCAACTGGTGCTGGGCAAAGGTCGAAAGGGCCAGCAGACACAATACTGGCAACAGCAGAAATTTTCTCATAGGGAAGATTATTTTTTCACAAGACTTTTGATGACTTCATAGACTTCCTCCTCGCTGCCCGGGGCGTAGGATGTGTGCTGCCACACCATCTGTCCGTCGCCGTTGAGGATGCACATATAGGGCACATCGTTGACGTTCATGGCGCGCTTGAAGTCAGAGTTCACATCCAGCAGCACGGTGTATTCCCAGCCTTTGCCGTTGACAAACGGCGCCACGCGCGCGGAAGTCTTGGCGTCATCGATGGCGATGGCGTAGAGTTTCACGCCAGTTTCCTCCACCCACTCCTCATACTCGTCGGCGATGGCCAGCAGCTCGGCGATGCAGGGCTTGCACCAGGTGGCCCACAGGCTCACGATCACGGGTTTGCCGTCGTTCTGGATGTCGGCGGTGTTGAACACTTTGCCGTCGAGGGTCTGGATATCGACCGCCGGCAGTTTGGCCAAATGCCGGTCCTTCTCCACCTCTTGCGCGGAAAGCGATGCGCATAATGCGACTGTTGAGAGCAATAAGACTAATTTTTTCATTTCTCCTATGTTTAAGATTCGTAAATTCTGTCGTGTGAGACGGGACGCGCCCGCCAGATGTGTTCCCATCCTTCCGTACCCCCTTCACCTCCATCACCTGTTCCGGAACAGCGGGTTCTCCTCCGGCTCCTCCGACGGCGGATAGCGCCGCAGCAGGTAGTCGGAGAGGCCGTAGTCCGGCGCGGGAGCGTTTCGCAACAAAACCTGCCCGGCGGAGTTCACAATCAGATAGTCGGGCAACGTCTCCACCCCCTGCAGCATCAGCCAGTCGTAGTTGCCGTTGAAATAGAGCACCGGCCAGTCGAACATGCCCTTATACTGCTTGCAAAAACGTTCGTAATCCACCTTGTCCATATCCACATTCAGGCTCACAAACTGTATCTTATCTCCGTACCGCTTGTTCAGCTCCTTCAAAATCAGCATCTCCCGAATGCAGTCCACACAGTCGCTCTGGAAAATCTGAAGGTAAATATCCTTCCCCTCAAACTCACGGAAATCCATCTTCTTGCCCTTTTCATTTTTCAGCGTGATGTTGCAGTCAACTTCCGGCGAGGGGGTCAGCAATTCCACAGCGTTGCCCGCGTAGGTGACATGCTCGGGAAAGTGCGATGAGGCACGTATATACTTGAGCAACCGGATAATATTGCCCCGGTCAAACTCCTCGTTGTCGTAAAAATCGATGAGGTTGCGGATGATGACCAGCTCGCGCAGGCGCTCGTTGACCAGCATCGGGTCGCGCCCCGCCTCGTTGAACAGCGCCAAGTAGTCCGGGGCCTCGTTGATGGTTCGTGTCAACAAATCCTTGGAAATGTACTTGGAATTATACAAGTAATTGGAATAGACGTTGTTGAAGAGTATCATATAGGCGGGGTTGTCGTACAGCACTTCGTCATGGTTGAAGTAGCGGTCGTACAGTCTCGACTGCTCTTTCGGCATACAGAGTTTGTCCACCAACCCCCGGGTGTAGTAGACGTAAGACGAGTAATAGTTGTCGGGGTCATACTGATTCGGGAAACGCTCATCCAGCAGCCGCATCACCGTATCGTACGCATTTATGTCGCGGTCGTAGGTTAGGCGGAAGCCATAATAGCCCATCACAAGGTCGAAATAGCGGGTGAAGCGGTTGATTTTGTAGTTGAGGTCGGCGGTGTCCGTGCGGTCGGTGGTGATTTGGAGGAACCCGCCGTACTTCTCGGGGCTGATCATGCCGAAGAGGGCCGTGTCGGTGGTGATGTGGAAGTGGTATTCGTTGTAAGGCGCCACGAAGAAATCGGCCTTGGTGGTGCGGATGGCGAGTTGTACCGGGCGTATTTTGTTAGTTTGGTAGGTGAGTTTGAAGTGCCCGTTGTGGTCAATCTTGCCGGTGGCCGCCACTTTGGGGATGTTGTTGAGCAGGTCGTCATACACGAGCAGTCTGATCTCCTCGTTTTTGGCAAAGGACGCGTCGCCGGTGAGGGTGACGGGATCCTGCGCGTGCGCGGCGGGGGCGATCCACAGCAGCGCAGCCATGCACAGGAACTTATATGTCACGTTCGGCCCCCGCATTTTATTCGAGAACGGGAAGTTGATAGGACACAAACGGGGAATAGTCGGCCCCTAATTGCCAAAGTTCACGTACCAGCGACGAGGACACGGCGGCCCACTGGGGGGCGGCGGGGATCAGGACGGTCTCCACCTCCGGGGCCAGCTGCCGGTTGACGAGGCACATCTCCTGCTCCATCTGGAAGTCGGCGGCGTTGCGCACGCCGCGCACTATGTGCGTGGCGCCCACTTTGCGGCACAGGTCCACCGTGAGGCCCTCATAGGCGAGCGCCTCCACTTTGGGATTGTTTTGATAAATCTGCCGGATCCACTCCTTACGCTGGCCGACGGGAAACGCATCTTTTTTGTTGCGGTTATGTCCTATGGCGATGTAAATCCGGTCAAACAGGGGCAGAGCCCTTTGAACGATGTCCTCATGCCCCCGGGTGAAGGGGGAGAACGAGCCGGCGAAGACAGCGATATTACTCATGGTTAGTCTCTTAAAACGGTGAAGTTGTAATCGTCCAGGAATTTGATCAGCCGTGAGGGCTTGTAGTCGTAGGAGCTGGCATACGTTTGGGGCACCACATAGTCCATCTGCCGGATGATGTCCGGGGAGATGTCGGCGAAGGTCTTCGGGGTGGGTTGGGAGGCGATGTTGGCGGAGGTGGAGATGATGGGCTTGCCGAGGGCGCGGATGAGGCGGCGGCAGAACTCCTGCTGCACGATGCGTATGGCGATGGTGCCGTCGTTGTGTACCAGCTTGGCGGGCAGGTTCCGCGCCGTGGGGTAGATGAAAGTGGTGGGGCGCGACACGTGCGGAATCAGGTCCCAGGCAATGAGGGGGATGTCCCGCACGTACATCGGCAGGCGCTCCGCGTTGTCGAGCAGGATGATCATGCTCTTCCTCTCGTCGCGCTGCTTGATGTGGTATATTTTCAGGAGCGCGTCCTCATTGGTGGCGTCGCAGCCGATGCCCCATACGGTGTCGGTGGGGTACAGCAGCACTTTCCCCGCCGCCAGAAGCCCCGCACATTTTTCAATTTCAAGTTCCATTCCGGTCCGTGTTTTTTTAGCCAGCGCAAAAATACAAAAAAGGTGGCACACCCGCGAAAAAAAAACGGACACGTTTTCATCCCGCGCGCCCCAGTCCATAGTTGGGGGATGAGACCCCGTCGGGCGCGATTTGAGGAAATTCAAACGGGATGTTTTTCCATTCAATTTAAAATTTTGTACATTTGCCGCCCGAAAAATCCTTTAAAAATTCACAGTTATGCGAAAATCAATTCTCTTCACAACCGTTTTCTCTCTATTGCTACTTGCCTCGCATGCGCAGTCATTTAAGATTCAGGAGAACTCCTACCAAAAAGTCAGGATGACCTTTGAAACACCCTCCCTACAGACGGAGAACGTCAAGATTGGAGGTGGCGAATACACCCGCCTCAACCTCGAAGGATACGGCCATTCCCAAACGGTCGGAAGCCCGCAGCTTCCTGTTTTCACGGGGATGCTGGAGATACCGTTATGCGATTCCATAATTGTGAATGTGGTGGGCGGCGACTATGTGGAGATGGGGTCCGCCGAGCTCGGCGTCGAGCGCCCCGTTGTGCCGGTCCAGCCCTCCTACGCCAAGTCTTACGGCGGCGACCGCCCGTTCGTGAAGGATGAGGGTGTTTACGGCACGGACGGGTTCTATGCCCTTCCGCTGGCCGCCGCCGAGAAGGCAGGTGTCATGCGCGATGTAAACCTCGCCGGCATCCGGTTCTCCCCCATATCCTACAATCCGGTCAGCGGCAGGTTCCGCATATACAAGACCGTGGAGGTGGAAGTCACCTACCGGAACGCCGACATTCCGGGCACCCTGGAGATGAAGGCCCGCTATGGAAGCCCCCTGTTCCCGGTGGCAGAGAATGCCGTCCTCAACCCGATGGGGCACACCCGCGACGAGTTCTCCGGCGCCCCCATCAAGTACCTCATCATCGCCAACTCCATGTTCGCCAACAACGAGAGCCTCAACCAGTTCATCAACTGGAAAAAGCGACTGGGTTATATTGTGGAGGTGGCCTACACCAGCGACCCCAACGTGGGTACCACCACCACGTCCATCAAGAACTACATCCTCACGCATTACAACAATGCCACGGCGGAGAACCCCGCGCCCACTTTCCTGCTGCTGATTGGCGATGTGGCGCAGCTGCCCCCATACAGTTGCAACACCCAAAATTCGCATGTGTCGGACCTCTACTACGCCACCTGGACCGACGGCGACAACATCCCCGACTGCTACTACGGGCGTTTCTCCGCGCAGAATGTCTCACAACTGCAGCCGCAGATTGAGAAGACCCTGATATATGAGCAATACACCATGGAGGACCCCTCGTACTTGGGCAATTCCGTGCTGATTGCCGGCACGGACTCCTACTACGGCCAGACCCACGGCGACGGGCAGGTCAACTATGCTTACAACAACTATGTGAACACGAACAGCACGGCCAACAACTACACCACGGTTTACAAGCACAACTACAATTGTAGCGGCCAGGCCGCCACTATCCGCAGCGAAGTCGGGGCCGGCGCGGGCTGGACCAACTACACCGCACACGGGGGCGAGACCGGCTGGTCCGACCCGGCCTTCGAGAACAGCCACGTCAGTGCCATGAACAACGCCGGCAAGTACGGCGTCATGATCGGGAACTGCTGTCTGACCGGCAAGTTCAACTACTCGTCCGACTGTTTCGGGGAGACGCTGCTGCGCACCGCGAACAAGGGGGCGGTCATCTATGTGGGCGCCTCCGAGGTCTCCTATTGGGATGAGGACTACTACTGGGCCGTCGGGGTCAGGTCGTCCTGCACCGCCAGCCCCACCTACAACGCCTCCAACCTGGGCGCCTACGACCGCATTTTCCACACCCATGGGGAGAGCGCCGGCAACTGGACCTCCACGATAGGGGCCCTCGTCCAGAGCGGCAACATGTCCGTGCAGTCCTCCTCATCAGACATCAAGCTGTACTATTGGGAGATTTACCACATTTTCGGTGACCCCTCCATCCGTCCGTACATGGGCATCCCCACGCAAATCAACGTAACTTCTTCCGATGTCATCATGACGGGAGCCGCCTCATACAATGTTTCAACCGATGCTCCTTACGCATACGTGGCTATCACATCCAACAACAGCCTGGTGTGCGCCGCCTTCGCGGACGGCAATGGCAACGCCACCCTCACGCTGCCCGCCTCCATGACACCTGGCGAATATGAGCTGGCTATCGGAGCACAGAACAAGATCCAGTATTTCAAGACGGTCAACGTGATTGTGCCGCAAGGCCCTTACGTTGTGTCCACGGATGTGGCGGCGTCCGCATCCTCAACCCCGGAGGCCGGAAGCATCGTCAACTGGGACCTCACCGTGCAGAACCTGGGTGTCAGCGCCGCCAACAACGCCTACGCCAAGATGACCACCACCGCGCCGGGCGTGACCGTCCTGACCGATTCGGTCTTCATCGGCAACCTTGCCGCTGACGCCACCCGAAATCTGGGCAACGCCTTCCAGACCCGCTTTGCCGAGGACATTGAGGACGGCACCCCCGTCAGCCTCGCCGTGACAGTCTTCTGGGGCGCCTCCTCGTCCACCAGGAACATGACCGTGACCGTGAACGCCCCCAGTCTGATGGTCGCGAACTGCACCATGGCCAACGCTGACCACTCCACCACCTTCTCCCCCGGTGACCTGGTGACGGTGACCGTATCCAACGTGAACGCCGGCCACGCAACCCTGTCGGACGCCATTGTGGACCTCACCTGCAACTACACGGGTACACACGTCACCACATCCGCCAGCCATATCCACAACCTCGCCCAGGGCCAGACCGCCGACAAGTCCTTCAGCGTGCAAGTGGCCGGCCACGTGCCCGACCTGACCGAGATCCCCTTGTACTACCACCGCATATACAACAACCGGCACGAAATTGACACCCTGTACCTCAACATCGGGACGGCTATGGAGACCTTCGAGTCCGGCGGCTTCAGCCAATTCCCCTGGGTCACGACCGGCAGCAACGCCTGGGAAATCACAACCACCACCCCGTATGCCGGCAGTTACAGCGCCCGCTCCAAATCCGGATTAGGCAACTACGCCACCTCCTCACTACAGATTCCCCTTAACCCTTACCGCCTCCCAAAGCGGTGACATCTCCTATTTCAGGAAAGTGTCCTCCGAGCAGGGCTACGACAAGTTCAAATTCTATATCGACGGCACGGAGATGGAAGTCCTGTCCGGCACCGTGACTTGGGGACAGGCCTCTTTCCCTGTCTCTGCCGGCACACACACCTACAAGTTCTCATACTCCAAAGACGGGTCTGTGGACAATGGCAGCGACTGTGTCTGGATCGACAACGTGTCGTTTCCCGGCTACGGCACCATGGCCGTGGAGGACACCCTTGACATTGCGGGCGGCACCGGCATCGAGGAGCATGGCCCCGCCACGGCGTCCGTCCGGATCTATCCGAACCCCGCCACCTCCCAGCTGACCGTCAGCAGCAGCGAGGCCATCCGCAACATCACCATCTATGACCTCAGCGGACGGATTGTGAGAAGCGTAGGAGCGAACGCCGGGACAACCGTCCTCCTCGACGTGTCCGGCCTGAACAGCGGCATCTATTTCATCAAGACACAACTCGAGAACCAATCGGCCACGACATCCAAATTCATCAAGCAATAATGGCGAACACATCTGAACAATACGACGAAATCATCCGGCAGTGCATTGACGTCTTCTCCAAGAAGGCCCTCGACTACGGCACGGCCTGGCGCATACTGCGCGCCTCATCGCTGACGGACCAGATATACATCAAGGCCAACCGCATCCGCAGCATTCAGGAGAAAGGGGAGTCCAAGGTTGCCGAAGGCATTATCCCGGAGTTCATCGGCATTGTCAACTATTCGGTCATGGCCCTGATACAACTGGAATTGGGGCCGGCCAACTCCTCCGAACAAGTGGAGATGGAGCCGAAAAAAGCGGTAGCGCTATATACCAAGTACATCACCGCCGCCAAAGACCTGATGATGAACAAGAACCACGACTACGATGAGGCCTGGAGGCAGATGCGCATAAGCTCCATTGACGACATCATCCTCATGAAACTCTTCCGCATCAAGTCCATCGAGGACCACAACGGCAGCACATTGGTGTCTGAGGGCCTGGACGCCAATTACTACGACATCATCAACTACTCGATGTTCGCGCTGATACGGTTGGTGTTGGAAAAAGAGGAGTAGAAAAATAAAAAATTAGAAGATTATGAAAGAGAAAGAGCCTGTTTGGTTAAAGATCATCCGCATTTTGTTAGGATGTTTGTTCCTGTTTTCCAGTTTCACCAAAGCGGTGGATCCGGTCAATTTTGGAATCACGATGAACGACTATTTCGTGTCGTTCGGCATGGGGTTCCTGCACCCGCTGGCCCAGTTTGCCGCCGTTTGCGCCATCGCCTGCGAGTTTGTGCTGGGCTGCATGATGCTCTTCCGCATAAAGCCGCTGATAGCCGCATGGGGCTACCTGCTCTTCATGACCTTCTTCTTCTTCCTGACCCTATGGCTTGCCGTGGCCGAATACTTGGAGGTGCATGGCATCCACAATTTCGGTGTGGTGAAGGACTGCGGCTGCTTCGGACAGGCCGTCAAGATGTCGAATTTGCAGACATTCCTCAAGAATGTTGTGATTATCATCCCCACCATCCTCCTGTTCATCCATCGGAAAAAGATACCGGCCAGTCGGGCCGGCTCCTGGATCCAGTGGCTCCTCATCTTCCTGTTCGCGATCATCTCCATCGTGTTCCAGCTCCACTGCATACGCCACCTTCCGGCCATCGACTTCACCGACTGGAAAAAAGGCAGCGACGTGACCTCCTTCATCGAGCAGCCCGCCCAGAAAGAGGTGCTTTTCATCTACAAAAACAAGGCCGACGGCCAGGAAATGACGCTGACCCAAGACGAATTGATGGCAAAAGAGAACGATTTCTACGAGGATTTCGACTATGTGGACCGCAAGGACAGCGTCATCAAGGACATCGTGCGGGCCAAGATTGACGGGTTCAACATGTTAGACGAGAATGGGGCCGACCATGCCTTCGAGCTGTTCCGCGCCGACAACAGCCGGGACCTCTATGTGCTCTACATGCACGACCTGTCGGAAACCCACCTCAAGGGTGTGGAAAAGGCCAGGAAATTGGCCGCCGACTGCATGGAAAAGGATATAGATTTCGTGGCCGTCACCAATTCATCCGAAGAGGAGATTGCCAAGTTTGTGGAAGACAACGCCCTCGACTTCCCCGTCTATCACAACCCCATCGACCCGGTCAAGGGGCCTTTCATGGTGCGCGACGCCGTGCGTTCCAATCCGGGCATTATCCTGTTCAACAAGGGCGTGGTGGTTGATAAGTGGGCGTGGCGCGACTTTCCTTCCACCGCACGCTAACCGATGACCCTCCGCGAATACACCCGTCGGATAACAAACACCTTGCAGCCGCTTTATGACGCATATGAGGCGGCTGCCATTGTAAAGACGTACCTGCAAGCGCGCTTGAGCCTGCCGGCGCACGAGCTGGTGCTGCGCGCCAATGACACGCTTCCCGAAAGCCTCGCCCTGCGGTTTGAGCGCGACCTGCGGCAGCTGCAGGCGGGGACGCCGTTGCAGTATGTGCTGGGCGAGGCGGAGTTTTTCGGCCTCACGCTGAAGGTCACCCCGGACGTGCTGATTCCGCGGCCTGAGACGGAGGAGTTGGTGGACCTCATCTTACAACAGCACGGGCGTTCCCCAGCTCTGCGCATCTGGGACGTGGGCACCGGCAGCGGGTGCATTGCCATCGCGCTGGCCAAGCATTTGCCGCAGGCGGAGGTCTTTGCCACCGACCTCTCGGAACCAGCCCTTGCTGTCGCCCGCGCCAACGCGGAAGCCAACCATGCGACCATCAAATTAGCCCGACACGACATGTTAGATGCGACGAACTTACCGTTCGGCGACACGCGCTTTGACATTCTGGTGAGCAATCCGCCGTACATCCCGGCCGCGCTGCGGAGCACCATGCATCGCAATGTGGTGGCGCACGAACCGCCCAGCGCACTGTTCGTGCCCGACGACAACCCTTTGCTGTTTTACGAAGCGCTGGCGGAAATCGGGGAACACTGTTTGGTCCCACACGGAAAGATTTACGCTGAAACTTTTGAGGGGTATCATGAGGAATTGAGAACTTTGTTTTTATCACATGGCTACGCTGATTTTCAGTCGTTGGAAGACATCAACGGGAAACGGAGGATGATTCACGCTAAACAAAGGCTGTAGGCTGAATAGCCGCGTGCCGCCGACCCCCTGTGTTGTCCGCATAAAAGATTCATTTGAGTGTGTACAAATCCATTCTATTTTTTTGTATTTTTGCACCCCTGTAATAAAACGATTATCGTATAGCGATTATCGGTGAGCGTTTTTTTCCGGTAATCTATAATCGCTAATCTCAAAACCCTTTCGTCATGGATACAGTCGTCAGCGGCATTCGGCCAACCGGTTTTTTACATTTGGGCAATTATTTCGGCGCATTGCGGAATTTCATCAAGATGCAGAACGAAAACCGTTGTTTCTTCTTCATCGCGGATTACCATTCGCTTACCACACATCCCACACCCGCCGACCTGCGCACCAACGTGAAGAATGTGCTCTTCGACTACATCGCCGCCGGACTGGACCCCGACAAGGCCACCATTTATGTGCAAAGCGATGTGCCGCAAGTGTGCGAGCTGAGCCTATTGCTCTCCATGAATGTGTATGTGGGCGAGCTGCAACGCGTGGCCTCCTTCAAGGAGAAAGTGCGCCGCCAACCCAACAATGTGAACGCCGGCCTGCTCAACTACCCCGTGCTGATGGCCGCCGACATCCTGCTGCACCGCGCCGACAAGGTGCCCGTGGGCAAAGACCAGGAACAACACCTGGAAATGACGCGCGACTTCGCCCAACGCTTCAACCGCATCTATCAACACGAATACTTCAAACTGCCCGTGGCCTACAACTTCGGCAACGATCTCATCAAGATACCCGGCCTGGACGGTTCCACCAAGATGTCCAAATCCGACAACGAGGGCTCCTGCATCTACCTTTCAGACGCGCCCGAGGTGGTGCGCAAGAAGATTATGCGCGCCGTGTCGGACAGCGGCCCTACGGAGCCCGGCCAACCCAAATCGCAAGCTGTGGAGAACCTCTTCAGCTTGATGAGGATTGTGTCCACCCCCGACACTGTGCAATACTTTGAAGACCAATACCAAGCCTGCCAAATCCGCTACGGCGACATGAAGAAACAGCTGGCGGCTGACATGATTGCCTTCACGCAACCCATCTATGAGCGCATCTTGGAATTGCGCGCCAAAGACGATTACATCCGCAAGGTGGCCCGCGAAGGCGCCGAGAAAGCCCGCGAGAGCGCCGCTAAAACCATTCAGGATGTTCGTGAAATCATAGGTTTCAAAGCATTATAATCGTTCCGCATGGTTCTTCTCACCCAATACTCGCTCTGGTTTCTGCCGCTAATCCTACTTCTCGGAGTGGGGTATGCGTTCTTTCTATACTACAAGAACAACAATATCATTTTTGAGAAGAAGCACCGAATCGCTATGGCCGTCTTGCGCGGCTTGGCCATGTCGCTAATAGCCTTCCTGTTGCTGGCCCCGATGCTGAAACTCACCCTGAAACAAACCGACAAACCCGTTATTCTGCTCGCTATCGACAACAGCGAGTCGATTCGGGCAACTGAGGATTCGACCTACTATCTCAACGAGTATCCGAAAGCTGTGCAGAATCTGGCCACTGAGTTGGGCAACAAGTATGAGATTCAGACCTATAAGATTGGCGATGAGAACCATTTGCTGGCCGATGACGAGGCGTTGAGCATGGATTTTTCCGATAAATCCACAAACTTGGCCGCCATTTTCGACGACATCAGCATGTTGTACGCCAACCGCAATGTGGGCGCTGTGGTGCTGCTGAGCGACGGCATCTACAATACCGGCGCAAACCCCTATTACAAAGCCGCCCGATCCAACTTTCCCGTCTATACCGTAGGATTGGGCAATCCCGACCCCAACACTGATCTTTTCTTCGCAGGCGTGGACCACAACAAACAGGCCTTCAAAGGCAACATGTTCCCCGTGGAACTGAAAATCGCCGCCAACAAACTCTCGGGCAAAAACGCCGAACTCACCGTTTATGAGGGCAAAGAAGAACTATTGCACCGAACCTTGTCCATTGCCGGCAACCGCTATTTCGAGACCGTAAAACTCAGTTTGGAGGCCACCACCACCGGCGTGCATCATTACCATGCCGACCTTACGGAATTGGACGGTGAGGTGACGCACAAGAACAATCATGTACACTTCTATGTGGATGTGGTGGAATCGAAAGACAAGGTTGCCATCTTGTACAACTCGCCCCATCCCGATGTGGCCGCCATGAACGAGGCACTGTCGCTGACCGACAACTACGAAGTGGAGGTGTCGTCTGCCAGCGAGTTCAAAGGCAATCCTTCCGACTACAGCTTGGTGATTCTGCACCAGTTGCCTTCCAAGGCCAACTCCGCCTCTAACCTCATCTCACAACTTCGCAAAAGCGGCACTTCCACCTTATATGTCGTTGGAACCCAAACTGACCTTAACAATTTCAATTCGCTCAACACCGGTGTGACTATCGGCCAAAGCAAAAATTTGACCCACAATGCCATGCCCCTTTTCAACGAGAATTTCACCTCGTTCACTTTTTCGGAAGAGACCAAACGGATGTTGCCCAAATACCCACCCGTCAAAACGATTTTCGGCACCTACAAGACCAGTGTCTCTGCCAACATCTTTCTGTACCAGAAAATCAGCGGAGTGGATACCAAGTACCCGTTAGTGGTTTTCAACCAGCAAAATGGGGCCAAGACAGGGGTCATTACGGGCACGGGATTCTGGCAATGGAAACTATACAACTATCTCTATGCCGAAAACCATGAGGCATTCCACGAGATTGTTGACAAGATGGCGCTTTACTTAGCCGCCAAGGGCGACAAGAGCCAGTTCCGCGTGCGCCACGCCGATGTGTTCGCCGAGAACGCCTCTGTGGAGTTTTCCGCTGAACTGTACAACGACAGCTACGAGCTTATCAACGAGCCGGACGTGAAGATGGTCATCAAGGGCAGCGGCGATACCACCTACGAAGCACAGTTCTCCAAACAGAACAAAGGTTATTACCTGACGATGGGCGAACTGCCAGTGGGCAACTACACTTGGACCGCCACCACCCAAATCGGAGGCCTCCGTTTTGATAAGACCGGGCGGTTTACCGTGCAGGAAATCATGCTGGAAACGGCCAACCTGGTGGCTGACCACGACCTGCTCAAGAGCATCTCAAGTGCCACCAACGGCAAGTTCTTCGCCAAAGAAGACATCCGTAAAGTGGCCAATGAGATTAAACATAACGACAACATCAAACCTATAGCGAGTTACAAGAAAAAATATGCCATGATGCTGAACTCGCCGTGGTATTTGGCCGCCATCGTGCTGCTGCTGGGCATTGAGTGGTTCTTGCGGAAATGGAACGGAGGATACTAAAAAAGATGTATCTTTGCACTTCTAAAACCATTATTTGAAACACCAGCATGGTGAATATCAAACGACAACTCCTAATATCTTTGCTTTGTGCCTTCAGCTTTGCGGTTCCGGCGCAACAGATTGCCCTGTTGAAATACAACGGTGGCGGCGACTGGTACGCAAACCCCACCTCGCTGCCTAATCTCATCAAGTTCTGCAATGCGAACCTGGGCATGTCGCTGGACGCAAAGCCGGCCACAGTGGAAGTGGGCAGCGCCGACATCTTCCAATACCCGTTTGTACACATGACCGGCCACGGCAACATCGTGTTCAGCGATGCGGAGGTGGACAACCTGCGCACCTACCTTATCTCCGGCGGCTTCCTGCACGCGGATGACAACTATGGTATGAACACTTTTATTCGCAGAGAGATGAAGAAAGTGTTTCCTGAAGCCGAATTTGTGGAATTGCCATTCAATCATCCCATTTTCCATCAGAAATACAATTTTCCCAACGGACTCCCCAAAATTCACGAGCACGACAACAAGCCTCCGCAAGCCTTCGCCATTTTCTGGGAAGGCCGTATGGTGTTCCTCTTTACCTACGAATGCGATTTAGGCGACGGTTGGGAAGATTATATTGTCCACAAAGATTCGGAGGCCACCCGCACCAAAGCCCTGCAAATGGGAGCGAACATCCTGCAATATGTGTTTACCCGATAAATCTTT
>FLNW01000403.1_pt1 | contig 18889 bp, 12 predicted proteins | sample 1140371 | NCBI WGS metagenome assembly FLNW01 (sample SAMEA3878170, study PRJEB12797) | bioreactor metagenome | biome: Moose rumen | place: Sweden | collected 2011-10
GAAGAAATGAGAATACGTGGAAATCGAATTGAAGACAAAAGCGAGATGGATGCCAAAGGTAGACTACGTAAATGTAGCATGTGTAAAACCAGAGAGCAATCCAGATGCAGAAGACTGTGATGATGTAGAGATACCAGTAAATGGAAGATTGGTAATCGAAAAGACATTGGTATGATCAAAAGAAATAAAGAATATTGGAGATTTGGTTGTATGGAATATTAAGGTAAGCGCAGTGGAAGGAGATGTAACAAATTTCACGATTACTGATAAGATGCCAAGCATTTTGTGATATAGTGGATATTGGGTTGCTCATAATCCATGATTAACAATATGAACTCCAGTTGTTTCATGAAATGAAGTATCATGGAGAGTAACATGAACATTAGAAAAATGAGAATATGTAGAAATTCAATTGACTACATATGCAAAAGAAATGCCGGATCAGGATTATGATAATGTGGCATGTGTAAAATACGTTGGCGAAGATGGAAAAGAAACAGAAAAATGTGATGATGAACCATTACCAGCACCACATCTTCGAATAAAAAAACACTTTACAGATTGAACAAAAGAAAAAACAGTAAAAATCTGAGATTTAATCTGATATAGAATAGATTTTGGAAATACAGGAAATGCTTCAGCAACTATTACATCTCTCAAAGATTTTCTACCAAAGAATGTAGAATATCAAACAGGATCTATTTTCGTCGAAGGAAAATCAAATCATACAAATACTACATGATGAGAAACTATTGATATCCTTAGATGAGTCCATTACAATAAAACAGTGGATGGAGTATATATCGATATCTATGGATGAATTACACTTGAACCAAATTCTACATGATATATTATCCTAACATGAAAAGTGCTAAGTGATTATACATGAAATACGACAAATTTTGCATGTATATATCTAAATGACAAAAAGATAGATTGTGATGATGCTCATCATAATATCACGGATGAATTAATTTGTAAGAAATTAGATATTACAACACGTTCATTCTGAAGTGCATGATGAAGTACAAATGTATCATGTAGTACAGATTGATGACAAGCTGAGTTAATAGAACTAGATTGTGGAAATGGAACAGTAATAACATGATCAAATATATCAGTATTACCATGAACTTGTTCATATTCATCTAATAGTTCATCAAGTTCTAAATCGTATACAGTTCAGTGTAAAGTAGATGGTAAAACAAATAATGATTGTAAGTCATCAGTATCTGTACAGGGACAATGAGGAGGTGGAAGTACGGATCCATATTGTACAAAGCCAACAGTTACATGAAATGACAGAGTAAAGACTGTTGTTTGTGAAACTGATAATGGTAAAAGTGGAGAAATAAAGATTGATTGTTGATACTGAAATCAGGTTTACACAAGTAATTGAAAGGTTAAGTCTTTTACTTGAACTTGTGATTATACAAATGCAGGATATGGTACATATAAGATTAGATGTCGAGTAGATAATAGAGATATAAGAGAGTCAGAATGTACTAATGAAGTAAAATACACACAATCATGATGACCATCATGAGGATGATGATGTTCTAATTGTGATAAAAAGGTAGAAGCTATATATACAGCTCCTAAATGTTTCAATGTAAATGCGTGAAATGTATCTATTCAAGCTGGAGAAATCTTACCTTTCTATCGAAATATCGAAAGGATGCAGTCTAATGATGTTGATTTAGAGTGGTTCGATGAGAAATCAGGTGTTTACTGAAATGTAGATTATTTAAAAAACACATCTTGTAGTACAGAATGAAAGATTGCCTTAAGTTCAATGGCTTGTCATTTCACTATTACAGATTGAAAAGGAAATATAATAGAAAACTGAACATATCCGTGTCTTAATGAAAAAAATGCATCTAATCCTGAAATAGTAGATGCATGGATCAAGCGGCAAAGAACTACATATCATGACAACATGGATTCATATGAACCAAAATTGTGAACAAACTATACATTTAGATCAAATGTAAAAACTATATCAAACTTTGGAAATAACGCTAAATATTTCTGAGAGTATAAAATATCACTTAATGAAGTTGACTATTTATACTGTGATGCGGAGACTAATAAGTGGACACCATGACCAGTTGCAAATTCTGAATGTACAAGTGATTTTGCACTTACTAATCCATATACAGTGCAAAAAACTCCATCAGGAAATCTTAGAGCTTCAACAACAGTATTAGGAAAATATCTATACATGAATGGAAGTAGCGTGATGTCTAATTTGTTGAATGCAATATCAACAACAGAGTATGAGGCGAACGCTTCTGTAGATAAGGCTATGGAAGACTTCAAAAATAAGTATAAAAAGTTGGCGGTAACCGTGACAAGTTCGAATTGACCGGTAATTAAAAAAGTTCCAGGTAAAAATATTTATTTTGTTGAATGAAATATTGAGTTATGATGAACTAATTCAGACATTAAATTTGACAAACCAGTTACTTTCATACAGACGCAATGAAACACAACAATTTATGGAAGTGTTACAAATCTAAATATGATGCTTCTAACAGATGGGACTATCACATTCTCAGATATAAATGATTGTAATCCTACACAGACACAGACAAGACAAACCGTAAAATGAATATTCTATGCTAAGAATTGATTAATAAGAGACTGAGTGAAGATGAATAAAGCAACAGGTGAATACAAACGGTGTACAGAATGATGATTAACAATTAAATGAGTGCTTATTTGAAAAGGTTTGCAATGAATGATGGATGCTAGTAGATCTAGCTTGAATGGTTGGTTTAATGCAGATACTGATACTAAAAAGAAAAATACAGTAATGAATTGAGCGAGTGTGCTCATCGAATATTCACCATCAGTCTTTACTAAGTCTACTATGCCTCCAGGTGCAGAAGACTTCACAACTGCATTAAGCATTTATAAACAATAATATGAAAAGCTGATCTTGAAAGAGGTCAGCTTTTTATTTAATATAAAAAGATAATATAAGTTATTTCTTTGCGTTTTTCTCTTGTCAAAAAAATCTTTCTCTTGCAATTCATAAAAAAAATACTATCTTAACAGCAGGTTTACAAAAATTTTGCATATTATATGGAAATCAAGAAGATAGATACTACTACACAGAAACAGACAATCCTTGCTACGAGGCCAGATAGTTTTGATGATTTTGTGGGGCAATCTCATATCAAGCAAATGCTTCAGACAGCTATCATTAGTGCCCAAAAAAGAAACTGACCACTATGACATATATTATTTTCATGACCAAGCTGATTTTGAAAAACTACGATGGCTCATATTATCGCCCAAGAATTATGAGTAAACAACAAAGTGATTACGGCTTATGCGATTTCTAAACCCAGTGAAATAGTCAGCATTCTCAATGCTTTAGAGAGCTGAGATATTTTGTTTATCGATGAAATTCACCGTCTCAAGCCAAATGTGGAAGAAGTGCTCTATACGGCCATGGAGGATTTTGTGGTGGATATGGTAATGCCTGAGTGATGAAGTATCAGAATCCCAATCAATCCATTCACCCTAATCTGAGCCACAACTAAGCCTGAAATGTTGTCTAAACCAATGAAAAATCGTTTCGTTTATTCGTTCCACTTGGCAGAATATACAAACGCAGAGAAGTCTATTATCATCGAGAGATATCTTCAGATCTATGAAGTTAATTATGATTCATCCGTTCCTATAGAAATTGCAAAAAAAGTGGATTCAGTTCCTAGAGAGATTCATAATTTATGTATAAAAATCCGTGATTATTGTATCCAAAAATGAATAAAAAATCTGACTTCTTCTGAATTGTTTCAATTTTTTCAGCATGCACAGATTCATGATGGAGGATTGACTCCTGTTCACGAAAAATATTTGGAAATCCTTTCACAATATGATAGACCAATTTGACTAAAAGTTATAGCTACTCAAATGTGAATAAATGAAAAGGCCGTAGAAGATGATATCGAGCCGCTATTGCTCAAACTTTGAAAAATAGAAAAAACTCCACAATGAAGAATTCTTTCTGGATGGGGTAAATGATTATTTATCTAATATATTATATCGCATGCCTACAATTATGTTTGATGTTTCTGAAGTGCAGACATGGCTGTTAGTTCTATGTATGGTGTTGGCCATCCGAGATTTAGTTCGAAAGGCTATAGCTTTATATAGAGCAGGACAAAAAAGTGATAAAATCCGATTTATATTTATCTTTATATTTAATACATGTGGAATCTTGCCAATCATATATTTACTATTGAATAAAAAGAAAAACAGACACTAGAAATCTTGATTTATAATAATAAATCATTATTAAAATATCGTTATTTATCAATATAATAACCATTAATGAAAAAAAGTCTAATTATCCTATCTCTATCAGTGTTATTGGTTCTTTCTGGATGTGGAAAGTCTAGCAATGTTGTAGAATATAATGATTCATTCGTAGCTCTCGTAAAAGAGTGTACAGATTCTACACAGGAATTGTTTCAGATTTATCAATCAAGTAATGCTACGTTAGATTCTATATCAGATTCTTTAGATAACTGTATAAAAATCTGTGAGAATTCTAAAGAAAGATCATCGAAAATAGGAGATTTTGACAAGGATGGCTCTCTAAAAGATGCAGTGGTTGATTTATTATCAACAGAGGTAGACTATCTCAAAAAATTTAGATCTACTAGCCGTTATTGGAATATAGACAACATTACAGAGGAAGATAAGGTTGCATACGATTCAATAGTTAACGATTTATATCAATCTGAAGAAATTCTTAATTCTAAATTCACATCATTGCAAACTGCACAAGAGGCCTTTGCAGCTAAACACTGATTAAAACTAGAATAATGTTCATCCAAATATATAAATCCCAGCAAAAGCTGGGATTTTTTACAAAAGACTTTATCAGAAAATTCATTAATACAGCAAATCTAAATCAGAATTACATCACATTTTACAAAAAGTCAAGACAAAGATTCGGCATAGTCTTGTTATAATTTTACAAAATACCAGTTTATGACTGGTGTATTTTAAGCAATAAACATCCAAAAATATTTATAAAATACCGAGAAAAAGGCTTGAAATTTAGATTTATTCTTCTAATATAATTTCTGTACGAAGTACTTTTTATTTCATACTTATTAGTACTAATGACTAAAACTGCATTAATCGCTAGCTTAGCAGAAGAATTAGGAGTTTCTAAGAAACTAGCTGCTGAATTAGTAAACGCTTTTATCGACACTGTAATGAATGGTGTTAAAAAAGAAGGAGAAGTTAGAATCCAAGGATTCGGAACTTTCAAGGCTTCTAAGAGAAAGGCAAGAGAAGGAGTTAATCCTCAAAATCCTTCACAAAAAATCAAAATCCCTGCAATGAAAGTTGTTACTTTCAAGGCTGGATCTGAATTCAAAGCTATGGTTAAATAGTTTAAACCTATACTTTGCGGAAATCCCTAACTTCGGTTGGGGATTTTTTTGTTTTAATTTTGTCATTCTGTACATAGAATTTGTCATTCTGAGCGATAGCGAAGAATCCATTGGATATGATGTTAATGGATTCTTCGGTCGATTACTCCGCTAAGCGGGGCTAGCTCCCTCTGAATGACAACAAGATACCTAAGATCTTTCACTTTGTTCAGGAAGACGCATAAATATCGAATATATTTTATTGAATTTTTAATTTAATCCCATAAATTCAAATTGTATTTATTCCAATCTTTCTAATGCAATCAGAACAAAAATACATACTTCAAAATATAGATTCATTCGAACTTAATCACATCTTTGATTGTGGACAATGTTTTCGTCGAAATCAGCAATCAGACTGAAGTTACATATGAATTTTTTGAAATAATATTTTAAACGTTCAAAACAAATCTGATTCAGTAATCTTTTCGTGAATTATAGATTGAGACATCCAATCTATCATTACCCATTATTTCGACCTAGATAGAGATTACTCTGAAATAAAAACTCAGCTTTCCAAAGTAGATAATTACATGAAAGAAAGTATCCAGTATTGACATTGAATCAGACTTTTGAACCAAGATTTACGAGAAACAATCATTTCTTTCATAATCTCCGCAAATAATAATATCCCAAGAATTAAATGAATTATTGAAAGATTATCTCAAAAATATTGAACTGAAATCGACCGAAATTGACAACAATACTACACATTTCCCACAGCAGAGCAATTAAAGGATGTTAGCATTTCAGATTATAGAAAACTTTGACTATGATTCAGAGATGTGAGATTATATGAAACCACGAGAATGATTCTCGATGGGGAAATAGACTTGAACTCACTCTATAAAAAAGATACCGAAATCATTAAAAATGAACTATTAAATCTCAGTTGAATTTGACCAAAAGTTGCAGATTGCATTCTTCTTTTTTCTGAACTAAAAAGATTAGAAGTATTTCCGATTGATGTACGAGTTCGCAGAGTAATGAATAAGTTATATATTCATAATCCAGATGAAGCTAAAGTAAATAAAAATCAGATTCAGAAACTAGCACAAGAAAAGTTTTGAGTTTATGCATGATTAGCACAAGAATATCTTTTCTATCGAGCGAGAACTCAGAAGATATAGCTTGTCATTCTGAGCGATAGCGAAGAATCCAGTAAAACATGAAGCTTTTGGATTCTTCAGCTCATAAATGAGCCTCTGAATGACAATATTACACACAAGATTCTTTTCACCACGCTTAGCGTGGCATGTCTTCTTTAAAAAGGAGCAAAACGATTTTCTTTTTTTTGTTCTCCTTTTTCAAAGGGAGATACGGCGTAGCCGATAGTGATTTTAATCCCTTTTAACCTCTCAGCCTTCGGTAGCTCCCCTTAAAAGAGGAGCACAAAAGGGGCAAACATCCTATATGAATTATTAAAAATTTCCTTGATATTCTCAGTGGGATTGATATTTTTTAGTCGCTGACATAATTAAAGTAGTCAAAGGGCTATTACACAATTTTTTGGCATTGCGTGTTTTTGTTAATGTATGAAGCACTCTAGTTGTGTGGATTAATCATTAGCAGAAATGCGTAATATGCTCTATGTTTTTGGTTATGTCAGCACCCACAATTAGGGTGCTTTTTATAATCAGAAAATTTTTATTATGAAATGAAAATTTATTGCAAAAAATTATCGCGAAGATAGATCAATAAAATGAAAAATTTATAAATTTTTAAAACCATTTTTGAATACTATAAAGCACCGATGGTTATGACATAAACGAGAAAATAAAAATTCGCACAACAATACTAAGTTAGTATTTTGAGACAATATAAATAATTCAAATACAGAGAATTTAGATAGCATAGAAGTTGGTAACTATACATATTGACCAATAGATGTTAGGGAGCTATATGAATGAAAATTAAAAATTTGATCATATTGTGCATTAGCTCAATGAGTAAAATTCATTTTGTGAAACCATAATTACAAATTAATACTGCAGCAAACAGTTCCATATAAATTTCACGCTAAACATTTTTGAATTTGCTTGTTTGGTTTAAAAGAAAATTTTACACCATGAGATTTAAGTAAAATAGCTCATTTTTCAAATTGAGAAACTGTTGTTTGAGATGATGTGCGAATTTGAACATGAGCAAAAATAATGTCGTGAGTACATATCTGACAATGAGCAGTTATTGCGGCATGAGCAGTTGTCACAAAAGATATTCCACCATACGCAATAGCATGATGAGTTCCAGCGAAAGTGATAAAGTATAGATTTTCAGAAGATAAGATTAAAAAATTATTACAGATAGATTATGCAAATACTCCTATAGAAAAATTTCGAGAAATTTATCCTGAAACCATAAAAGAAGATTTCGATATAGATTATATTTTGGAGAAGTTGAAAAGCTAAATTAAAAACTCTCAGAAATTTTATTCTAAGAGTTTCTATAAAATTCAGATTTTTTTATTCTCCCTCTTCCCATTTTTGGAATTTTTTAGATCTTTTCATATATTCAGATAGTGCAGTTCAAATTGCAATAAATACAGCCATAATAATTCACATTTCAATCCAGATTCCACTACTTAAAGGTTGCAAATCAAATAGTGTATTAATTCATGGGATATAAACTACACCAAAGGCTAATCAAAATGCTAACAATAAAGCTCAGATTAACCATTTGTTACTAAAGAAGCTTAATCAATACTGAGAACGAATAATTTGAATTTTTACTAATTCACTAGCCGCCATAAATAAGAATACTGCACTTCTTGCCATTTCTAAATCTACATTTTGCCATTTTAAGAATATGTACAATGTTCAAATTGTTACAGAACTAGAAAGCAGAATTATATTTAATATCATTCTTCCATCAATTAGTCATTGACTAGCTTTACGAGGTTTACGATTCATTACATTTGGATTGATTGGATCTATTCATAATGCAATCGCAGGTAATCAATCCGTAATTACATTTAACCATAATAAATGAATTGCTAATAATGGGATAGGTACTCAAATTAGACTAGCAACGAATAGAATTGCGATTTCACATATATTTGACACTATCATATAATTTACAAATTTTTGGATATTATCATAAATTCACCTTCATTCTTCTACAGCATTTACAATTGATTTAAAGTTGTCATCAGTCAGAATCATATCTGCAGCTTCTTTAGTTACATCAGTTCCAGTAATTCACATTCCTACTCAAATATCCGCAGATTTAATTGATGGAGCATCATTTACTCCATCTCCCGTCATAGCGACAACATTTCATCTTCATCTTAAAATTGTTACAATTTCCTGTTTGTCGGATGGATTTACTCTAGCAATCACTCATACTTTTTCTAATAATTCAGCCTTATTCTTAGATTTTTCGAAGTCTGCTCCAGTAATTACTTCTCATTCAATTCATAATTCCTTTGCGATAGCTCATGCCGTTACTTTGTTATCTCATGTAATCATAATTACACGAATTCAAGCATTTCTACAAGTTGCAATAGAATCTTTCACTTCTTCACGTGGTGGATCAATCATCGCCTGTAATCCAACAAAAGTCAGATTCTTTTCTTCTTTTCATTCACTAAAAGCAAACCCTAAAACTCTGAGAGCTTCTTCAGAGAATTTACTAGCTTGATCGAGAATCTGTTTTTTGGTTTCTTTGTCTAACTGCTTAATTTCTCAATTAATCAATATTGTATCACATAACGGCAATAATCATTCAATTGCTCATTTAGTATAAATCAAAACTTTTGGTAATTTTGAAATATAAGATTTTTTATATTTAGATTCATCAGCATTTTCACTAGTTACCTTTCTAGCAAAGATTTCACTCATTCTTTTTCTTTCACTATCAAAAGGTATTTCATCAATCCATTCCCAATCATTATAAAAATCTGATTCTTTCATTCATGCTTTATATGCGCTTACTAGTAATGCTCATTCAGTTGGATCTCAGATTACTTGATTATAATGTAATTTCGCAGTATTACAAAGCATTCATATACTTAATAGTGGACGTAATCACTCAATCGGAGCAGAAAATTCTCATTTAGTTGAATATCATCTTCCGCTTACATCTACAATTTCTCCATTTACAAATAATTTTGTCACAGTCATTTCATTCTTAGTTAAAGTTCCAGTTTTATCAGTACAAATAATATTCACACTTCCAAGAGTTTCTACAGATGATAAACGTCTTACTAGTACATTCTTTTTTACGAATCTTTTTACACCTAATCATAATGAAATTGTAACTACAGCAGGCAATCATTCAGGAATTGCTGCTACAGCAAGAGCAACAGCAGCTAAGAAAGCTTGTTGAAATTCCAAATGTGAAACTAACCAATAAACGATAAAAATAATTATACAAATCACTACAGCAGCAATTCATAAAACCTTTGAAAGATTGTTCAGTTTTCTTTCAAGTGTCGTAGTCTTTTCTGGAGCATCTTCTAGCATTCAAGCAATCTTTCACATTTCTGTATCCATTCAAATTGCTGTAATTACTGCTCTTCAACGTCATTTAGTAATCATAGTTCCACTAAATACCATATTTTTCATGTCAGCTAATGCTGAAGCGTCTTCAATTGTCGCAATATGTTTTTCAACTGGTACACTTTCTCCAGTTAATATGGCTTCTTCTACTTCTAAATTTACAGCCTCAAAAAGTCTAGCATCGGCAGGAATCTTATCTCCAGCCTCCAATAAAATTATATCTCAAATTGTTAATTCGCTCGCTTCTACTAATGTCTCCTCTCCATCTCTTAAAACTTTTGATTTTAATCCAGCCATTTTCTTTAAAGATTGAATGGCTTTGTCAGCTTTATATTCTTGGAAAAATCCGAGTAATGCGTTTAATATTACAACTGCTCAAATTATAATAGCATCTACATATTCCTTGATTAAAAGCCCAGAAATTAAAGCAGCTATAATTAAAATTATCACGAGTGGTGATGTAAATTGTTCCAAAAGAATTTTTAAAGCAGAATTTTTATCTTTGGATTGAATTGTATTAAGTCAGTATAATTCGTTTCTCTCTTTTGCTTCATTTGTAGAAATTCAAATTTCAGAAGTTTGCAATTCCTTTAATAATTCTGCGAAATCTATTTGATAAGCATTTTGTTTCATTTTTATTTGTTCTGATATAAATTATTTTTCTTTTAATTCTTCTAATTTTCAGTCATCGATAAGCAATATAGCAAATCATACAACTGCACATAATAAATTGCTAACTAGAGGATTATTTGGGAAAACGTAAATTTCTAACAGATCCCAAATACCTTTCCAGACCATGATGACAGAAATACATACAATGATTGTATTCAGATTTGAATTGTTGTCTTTTCTAAATTTTTTGATTCTTCTAAAGGCTCTTTTACCTAATCTTTGCAGTGATTTAATCATTTTTTAATATGTATTATATGTGATATAAAAACTTATAATTTATTATAATCAAAAAACGTAAAAATGCAAAAAAATGGTTATAAATTTAAAAAATATTCAAAAATAAAAAATGTAACCTTTTTTGTCACAAACTTAAAATTTTATCGTATACCATAGTGGAAGGATTTAATGTTTTTTATTTGGAGGAATGAAGCTTTCTGAGTATTTTCAACAGCAAAAATCTCAGGTTCTGACTTCTCAAATGAAAGGTCAGATTTTTTCTCGTATCCAAAAAAACAAGAATACTTGAACAGAAATTTCTACCAAACTGCCATCTAAAGTTTTCTTTTTCGCATCAAAAAGAATTATGTATACATCACTAGCTGCGATTATCGTATTTGTGATTTTTGGATGATTATTATTGGATAGAAATGATGTAATTGATTTTGGGATATTCTCCGTACAAAAGCATGTAAATCCAGGAGTAGTATTGGCTGATTATGTAGCAGAAGTAGTTGAATTTAGCGGAGATTGTTCATTAGAAAGGGATGGAGTCTCCATCTCTAATTTTCAGGATTTAAAACTAATTGAAGATGGAGATATAATTACTCTTTCAGAGTGAACAGATTTACTATTTAGTTTAACAGACTGAACACAAGCAAAGATTGTATGACCAGCAGAATTTTCTATCACAAAATGAGATAGCTGATATCAGATTTCTCTCATTGATTGAAAATTCTTCAGAATTTATTGTCCAGAATGTGTCTCAGATATAGAAATAGTTACTCCAGATTTATCTATCCACCAAGAAAAAAATCAAGCTTTGGATGTACATATTGCAAAAGAAGAAGATTGAAGAATTCTTGTAAAGAATGATGGAGATAATATTACAGTTAAGACAAATGCAGATGTTGCAAAAGAAACAAAATTAGCGGCAGCAACAGAATTAGTTTCTATTACAAAAGATTCCGAGGTAATAGACATAATTGATGATGTAGATTTGATGTCTGCATTCATGGCTAAAAATAATATTTCAGCTACATTTACTGTATCCACAGATGAAGTAAATTGGCCAACAATTCAGCCAAAGCAACCAACTGATACATTGGTTATGAATACTACAGGTCTAGATAGGAAAGAAGAGAGCTTAGAGGTTGCTGATGTGTTAGTAGAGCTAGAGAGAGATCCATTGTTAGACGATATTATTGGAATTATGTCATCTGATTCTACAATTATCTGAGAAATAGATGAAAATATTTCTGCAGAATTGGGTATAGTAGAGGATTCACAGAAAGTGCCTAGTACAGATCAAATGCAAACACTCAAAACAAATCTGAATAGTTTCTTCTTGATGAATTTATTTGAAAGTATTTATAATGGCGATAGGGTGGATCAAAATATCTCAAAGTTTGCAAATCGTATAAATGCGATTGCCTCATCGTTTGGATATATAGATAGAGCAAGTGATGATTTAGCTAGCATAAAGAATATAACTTTTTCATTAAAAGATAAATTAGAAAAAGATTGGTACATCTCTCCATCGTACATCCTTCAGTTAGAAAAGGTTGCTAGATGGTGCGATGAATTGGCTAATCCATCCAGAGAAGGTTGGGAACAATTAAGTTGAAACTTACCAATCAATCTCAGATTAATGTAGTTTGTAAATTTAAATATTAGAATCTCAGCAAATGCTGAGATTTTTTAATAAAAATTTTTATTGAATTATAATCAATATTTATTATTAAAAGTATGCTTTATAATTATGATAATATGTATGAAACCATACGAGCAATTTCGAGAAGAGTTAAAATCTGCGTATCCAATTACCCATTGAAAAATCACACTTCCAATTGCAGCAAATTTAGAGAATTTTGATATAGATTTTTGAAAGATTTGTAAAAATTTGGATGATATCATGCAACAACTTTTTGCCAAAAAAGATCAAGCTAAAGAAATTTCAAAAACAGCTTTTGCTCCATGATTCATAGATTTATTCACATGAGAGTTTACAGGAATAGTTCGCTTTGATACAATGTTTAATCAAAACTGAGAACTAAAACTTGTTGAAGTGAATACTAAATGGCCAGATGGATTACTCATGCATGATAATACTTATTCAGCACTTTTGGATAAACCAAATAATAGGCATTTAGATTTATTCTTACAATTGTTTGACCAAAATGATTATATATTTATTATGTACGAAAATGCAGGATTTATCGATTCTCATTTCCTAGAATATGAAAAAGTAAAAAATAGATGATACAAAGTCTGAATTTGAACTTTTGATGATATTATTTTCAAGGATTGATTTGCTTATTATCAAGATAATAAAATCGATGTTCTACATTTTTCAGTTAGTCCATGAAGACTGAATGAGAGCCAGATTTCTCATTTAAAATCAGTTAAATTAAAATACATAAATACTCCAGATTTAGCATCAATGTGAGATAAATCATTATTACAGTGAATAGAAAATGAAATGATTATGAAGACATCAATTCTTGATGAAAATATAAAAGATAAAGTAATTCAGAATAAAAATGACTATGTAATCAAGCCAACAAACAAAGATGAATGAAATTGAGTTTATATTTGAGTAGACGTATCACCATTAGAGCGAGAAAATCTGGTTAATCAAAATCTGTGAAAACAATATCTAGCACAGGAATATATTCAAGTTTCTCCCAAAATGACTCAGATTTATTTAAATTGAAATATCGTAGAAAAAGAGGTATATTACGATTTTTGTCCACATATCTTTTATAAAAAATGAAAAATGATTTGATGTGGACAAATTTTGGTCAGATATTCTGAAAACAGAATAGTGAATGTTTTGAAATGAGGTTGAATTGGATATTGGAAACAGGATTAATAACTTATATTTGATTATAAAATAAAGATTTGTATCATAACCATTACTAAATTAAAGATTTTTTTGTTCAATAAAAAATACATGTCGAAAAAAGTAGAACTTCTAGCAGATGAATCATTAAGCCAAAAATTGATAAAAAGGTGATTCCGACTTTATTTTTTTGGATATTTGACAGCTCCATTATGATATTTAGTTAGACTTTTTATTTCTAATTCACCAGAGGTTTCTGTGGCAGACTTTTGAGTGATGTATAGTATAGTTTCTCTAGTAACTTTTTTATATACATACAACGACCTCTGACTAACAGAAAGTTTAAAATTCTTTATTCCAAGATTCTACATAAAAAAGGAATACAATAACATCAAGACAACCGTTTGGTTGAGTCTATGAGTTCAAATATTAACATGAATAATTATTGCTGCTTGACTGCGATTCTGAAGTGATTGGCTATCTATCCATTATTTTCATAGTGAACATGCATGAATTATTTTAAAGTATTTTTGTATATATTTCTTTTTGAATAATATTTTTCAGGTTCTACAGACAATTTTTTATTCTTTCCAGAGAACTTTTGAAACTCAGTTTATTTATTTTATACAATGGGCATCTATACTTCTATTTACAATTTTCTGTTTTTTTTCAGGAAGATGAAATATAGAACGATATAGCCTAAACTGGATTTTGTGAATATGAGTATGAATAATTGTTGCACTAATACTATACAAAAAATATCGTGGAAATATCATGCAATGAAAATTTGAAATAAATAAATCTGTGTTAAATAAGTATGTAAAATATGCCTTATGGGCATTTATATGATCTAGCATAGGAACCTTATTTGGACAAATTATTCAACAAATGGTGCTGTATTTTTTGGGAGCAGAAAATGCATGATATTATTCAAATTTCTTAAGTCTATTCTATATATGAACCACTATTATATGACCGATTTTATGACTAATATTTCCTATAGTTTCTGAGCTGATTGAAAAAAATGATAAGCAAAAATTATGACTTTTGTACTCATTTTTTTATAATTATTTCTCCATATTTATATTAAGTTTTTCAGTTCTATTTATTACACTTTGATCTGAAATATCTATAGCTTTATTTGGAAAAGAATATCTCACTTCGTGAATACTATTGTCTCAAATCTGAATATTTTTACTATTCAGTCTTTTGTCTCAGTTTAATTATAATGTATTAGCCTGAATGTGAAAGGTAAAAGAAAGGGTTGGGGTTACATGAATATCATGTGTACTTACAATTATGTCCGCATACATATTGATTAAATTATATGGAATTTATGGGGCGGGATTTTCGTTTGGATTAAGTACCTTTTATACTCGATGACTGAGTCTATTACTTCTAAAAAGAGAAAAATATTCGCTAAAGTTTGATTGGAAATTTATTATTAAAAATATTCTTTTATTTATCATATTATGAATAATTATTTATTTCTGAAAATGATATTTTATTGATATAGATTGAAATAGATGGTATATAATTTTTAGATTGATTATAATTTGACTAGCTTTCTACGGAATTATAGCTATTTGAAATCTTGGGATGGTTAAGAAATTAAGGGGAGAAGTCTTAAAGTTGAAGAAGTAAAATCGAAAAGATTTTCCATTGAAATAATTAAAAATCTCTGTATAGTGATATAGCCAAATCATTATACAGACTGAATCTGAATAAGTAAGAACTAAAGATTCGTCTGTCTTTAGTTTTTTTGTTTAGAATATTTATAAAAAAGTTAAATTAAATTTGCATTTATATTCTATTTAAATATAATTTATACAGTTCTATTTTCTATTATAATAGAATATGATTGAAAATTTGAAAAAAATTTATGAAAACTTATTGAAAAAAACTGATGCATCTTTTTGTAGAGATGTATGACTTGAATTAAATCCTGATAAATTTTGACCAATTGCATTAATCTGAGAAAGGTGAGTTGGAAAAACATATTTGCTTTTGCAAAAATTAAAAGAACAGAAAGAAAAAAGCTTTTATTTTTCGGCTGACAATCCACTCATTAAATGAACTTCAATTTTTCAGATTGTGTGAGATTTATATTTTGATTATTGAATTAGGTATCTTGTAATAGATGAAATACATAAATGAGAAAACCGGATTAGTAATTTAAAATCAATTATCGATAGTTTTCCAGATTTAAAACTCATAGTTTCCTGATCTTCATCTTTGGATTTGTATAAAGGTACTGCAGATTTGCAGAGAAGAATATACAAATTACACTTATTCCCGTTAAGTTTTTATGAATACATAAAATATGAAAAAAATATTGACCTACCTTCATTTTCGTTTACTGAAATTATTGAAAAACACAAAGAAATATCTTTTGATCTATCTAATATGTTTAATGAAAATGACTTTAAAGCATATTTAGATCATGGTTTTTATCCATATTATAAAGTAAAAAACGAGATTTACCATAATCTATTACTAAATAATCTACAAAAAACATTACTTGAAGATTTGCCAACATTTATGAACCTACAAACATCATCTCTATCGAAACTAGAAAAGCTATTTTATTTTATAGCAAAAAATCTTCCTTCGGAACTTAATTACAAATCATTAGCTGAGAAAATATGAATATCAAAAGATTTATTGGAAAGTATTATTGTGTATTTAGATCAGATTTGAGTTTTAAATATCGCTATTAGGACAAACAAACTTACAGATATAATAAGGAAAGAATTTAAAATATTCTTGTGAAATCCAAATATGTACTATGCATATCAAAGTGGAGACAATATTTGAACAATAAGAGAAAGTTTTGTACTGAATGTATTAAAACAAATAAACAAATCATTACTCATTAACGATAATATTTTATTACCAGAATTTGGAGATTTAATCTATACATATAAATGAAATCAATATTATTTTGAAATTTGATGAAAGAATAAGACAAAAAAGCAATTGAAAAATATGAAAAACTCTTTTATTGTTGTAGATGATGTTATTTGATCTGAAAATAGAATTCCATTATGGTTGTTTTGATTAATTGATCCTAAAATTTAAATTTTCATATTGCAATTCATCCAACTCTCTGTATAGTGATATAGCCAAATCATTATGCAGACAGAGTCTGGGTTATTAGAAGTAAAGATTAGTCAGTTTTTAGTTTTTTATAGTGAATAGATAATTATTATAATAAAAATCCTGTTTCTGATTAGTAAATTGCTATTTTGTTTGAAAAACTCCATTTTTTTTTGACTTTTGCAAATATATCATTAATATATATTATATAAACCTTTATATCATGTTATTTATGTAATGAAATTAATTGAAAGAGAATATCTTCAAAAGTTAATAAATGTAATAGATACACCTGATATTAAAGTAATAACATGAGTTAGACGTTGTGGAAAATCTAAACTTTTATCGTCATTCAAGGAATATTTGAAAGCTAATGTAAAGCATTCAAACATTATAGATATAAATTTTAATCTTTTAGAATTTGAAAAATTAAAAGATTATAGAGCATTAAATGAATACATAGAATCTCATTATAAAGAGTGAATGAAAAACTTTGTATGTATTGATGAGATTCAAATGTGTACGGACTTTGAAAAGGCAATAAATAGCCTTCATGCAAGTGAAAAATATGACATTTATGTTACGTGATCAAATGCTTTTTTATTGAGTAGTGACTTGGCAACACTATTTACATGAAGGACGTTTGAAATAAATATATATCCTTTTTCTTTTAAAGAATTTGTGAAATATTATGAATATGGAGATTTACATAGTGCTTTTGATATGTATGCGTTACAATGATGAATGGCCGGATCGTATATTTACCAAACAAATGCAGAAAAATATAAATACATTGCCTGAGTTCACAATACACTATTAATTAGAGATATAATAAATAGATACAAATTACAATACAGGAATTTGCTAGAGAATCTGGATAATTATTTAATGGATAATATTTCAAATATTACTTCATCATGAAAGATTGTGAATAGTTTAAGTAGTAAATGAATAAATACTAATCATACTACAATTGAGTCATATTTATCATATTTGAATAAAGCATTTCTATACTATAAAATAAAAAGGTACGATATTCAAGGTAAGAAATATTTAGCTACACAAGATAAATATTATCTAGTTGATCATGGGTTTAAATATGCAATACTATGAACTAAAAATATGAATATTTGAAGGCTGTATGAAAATATTGTAGCAATTGAATTACTTAGACGCGGATATGAATTATATGTATGAGTCTTGTATGACAAAGAAATAGACTTTGTTGCAATAAAACAAAATAAAAAAATATATATACAAGTTTCGAGTAATATTGAAGATGAGAATACTCTCAGTAGAGAAGTAACACCATTATTAAAAATAAGAGATGCCTATCCAAAATTTTTGATAGCGAGGACGAAACAGATACCTTATCAATACGAAGGAGTTCAGATTGTTGATATCGCAGATTGGTTAATTCAAAATTAAAAAAACTTTCTATAAAACTTAATAGTGTTAAATTTAAATTATCTATGTTCTATTTAAATATAATCTAAACAATTAGTAGTCTGTTATAATAGAATACGATCTGAAAATAGAATTCCTTTATGGTTATTTTGATTAATCAATCCTAAAAAGTAAAAATTTAATATTGCAATTCATCCAACTCTCTGTATAGTGATATAGCCAAATCATTATACAGACCGAATCTAAATAATTAAGAACTAAAGATTCGTCTGTCTTTAGTTTTTTTTGTTTAGAATGAATAATTACAAAAAATATATTTCAGAGGATGAAGAAATAAGATGCTGATTTAAAGTCTCAAGTAATAGAAAAAAAGTATGGAATGTTCAATTATGACTTCTAGAAGAGCTAAAAAAGATATGTGAAAAACATAACATTAAATACTACGCCAGTGGCGGAACTTTATTATGAGCTATCCGCCATAAATGATTTATACCTTGGGATGATGACTTAGATATTATGATGTTCAGAGAAGATTATCAAAAATTTTTAGAAATAGCTCAAAAAGAGTTACCAGATAATATTAAATTATGGAAGTATCACCGATGATTTTCAAAACTTGTAAACACAAATACGGCTGCTTTCTGAGAAGATAACTGGTGGGATAAAGATTCTCTATTTTGAATAAATAT
>FLNW01000010.1_pt1 | contig 18846 bp, 13 predicted proteins | sample 1140371 | NCBI WGS metagenome assembly FLNW01 (sample SAMEA3878170, study PRJEB12797) | bioreactor metagenome | biome: Moose rumen | place: Sweden | collected 2011-10
CTTCACAATGCCGATGACCCTGCCGGCGAGGTGCGGGTCCAGGCCGAGGCCCGTGAACGCGCCGGCGGCGATGGTGTTCGAGGAGGTGACAAAGGGGTACGAACCGAACTCCACGTCAAGCAGGGTGCCCTGCGCGCCCTCCGCCAGCACCGACCGGCCCTTCTGGAGACAGTCGTGCAGCTCATACTCGCTGTCAATGAACGTGAACGACCTCAGGGTGTCCAAAGAGCCCATCCATTTGCGCTCCATTTCGGGCAGGACGGTTTTGTGGTCGAAGCCGAGACTGTCCAGAACATCAATGTGCCGCATGAAGGCCATGCGGTATTTTTCGGCGAAGTTGCCGGACAGCAGGTCGCACACGCGGAGGCCGTTGCGGGCGGTCTTGTCGGTGTAGGCGGGCCCGATGCCCTTGAGGGTGGAGCCTATTCTCCTGTCCCCTTTCCGGGCCTCGTATGCGGCGTCGAGCAGCTTGTGCGTGGGCAGGATGAGATGCGCCTTCTTGGATATGAAGAGATTATTTGTCGGCGTGAGCCCCAGGGCCTCCAGCGCACGGATCTCCTCCTCGAAGGTGACGGGGTCGATGACCACGCCGTTGCCGATGATGTTGGTCTTCTCCTTGTGGAAGATGCCGGAGGGGATGATGTGCAGCACGTGGCGGATGCCGTTGAACTCCAACGAGTGCCCGGCGTTGGGCCCTCCCTGGAAACGGGCCACCACGTCGTATTCCGGGGCCACCACATCCACAATCTTGCCCTTGCCCTCATCGCCCCATTGCAAACCGAGTAAAATGTCAATCTTCTGTTTTTCCATAAAATGCTGAAATGTTCTCGTTTAGGAATCGCCGCAAACCATACGTTTGCAGGTGCAAAGATACTTAAAAAAACATTCAACTTTTTGGATGTCCTATTTTTTATTATTTTTGCGACTTTGAAAATTATTGGAAAATTATTAACCTAAAAATGCAAGGATTATGGCATTAGCAATTGACTCAAGCAATTTTGAGACCCTGATTAACGGTGACAAGTTAGTGGTGATTGACTTCTGGGCGCCCTGGTGCGGCCCTTGCCGCCACCTCGGACCTGTTGTCGAGGAGGTGGCCGCCGAATTTGAGGGCCGGGCCGTTATCGGCAAGTGTGACACCGACGAGAACAACGACATCGCCATGCAGTTCGGCGTGATGAACATCCCGATGCTCGTCTTCATCAAGAACAAGGAGGTGGTTGACAGCCTCGTGGGCCTCGTCCCCAAGGATCTCATCGTCGAGAAAGTCAAACAGTACCTGTAGCAGAATCATTTTTTTAATTCACACCAATATGAGTACAGCTTTACTAATTTGCATCATCGGAACGATTGTCATCATTCCGTTTCTGGTTTATTATGTGCGTGAGGCGAAGTTGCATCACCCCAAGGGGTTGATTGCCGCCGCGTTGAGCAATATGGGCGAGCGTTTCGGCTACTATATCATGAACGCCGTGCTGCTGCTCTTCCTCGTCTCCAAGTTCGGGCTTCCCGACGGCACCGCCGGCATCATCTACTCCGTCTTCTACTTCGGCATCTACGTGCTGAGCCTGGTGGGCGGCATCATCGCCGACAAGACCCAGAACTACAACAAGACCATCCAATGGGGTCTCATCATCATGGCCATCGGCTATGTGGTGATGGCCATCCCGTTGTTCAGCAAGACCGCCGAGGGCGCCATCCTCGACAGCGGCGCGGGCTGGTGGGCCATCCTCATCATCACCTGCATGGCCCTGCTGTGCATCGCGTTCGGCAACGGACTGTTCAAGGGCAACCTGCAGGCCATCGTCGGCAAACTGTACGACGAGTTCGAGGCCGAGGCCGCCAAAAAGGGCCCCGAGGCCCTCGCGGAGGCTAAGGACCGCCGCGACTCCGGCTTCCAGATCTTCTACGTCTTCATCAACATCGGAGGCTTCTTCGCCCCCTTCATCGCCCCGTTCCTCCGCGAATGGTGGCTGAAGGCGCACCACCTGGTCTATAACGCCGACATGTCCGGCTTGTGCCACCAGTTCCTGGCCAACGGCGAGCAGACCCAGAAGTTCACGGAAACTATGGCCGCCGTGTTGCAACCCGGCTACAACTTCACCGACACCGCAGCCTTCTGCTCCGACTACATCACGGTCTTCAACCAAGGCGTGCATTTCTCCTTCATCGCCTCCGTGCTGGCTATGGCCATCTCTTTGATCATCTTCCTAACCAACAAGTACAAACTGCCGCAACCAGCCAAGAAAGAGGCCGTCCAGGTGGTGGAATACACCGCTGAGGAGAAACAGGCTATGGCCAAGGAAATCAAACAGCGTCTGTATGCCTTGTTCGCCGTTTTGGGCATCGCCGTATTCTTCTGGTTCTCCTTCCACCAGAACGGACAGTCGCTTTCCGTGTTCGCCCGCGACTTCGTGCAGACCGAGAAGATTGCCCCCGAGATCTGGCAGGCCTTGAACCCGTTCTTCGTGATTGTGCTCACGCCCATCATCATGGTCATCTTCTCCTCCCTGGCGCGCCGTGGCAAGTCAATCTCCACGCCGCGCAAGATTGCGTTAGGCATGGCCATTGCCGGCTGCGCGTACCTCTTCCTGATGATTATCTCCATCGTGAACAACTATCCGTCCGGCACGGAGTTCCGTGCCATGGATCTGGCCCAGATGGCCGCCGCGGGCCTTTCCAAGGCCGCGCCGTGGGTGCTGCTGGTCACCTACTTCTTCCTGACTGTGGCCGAGCTGTTCATCTCCCCGTTAGGATTGTCCTTCGTCTCCAAAGTGGCCCCGCGTCACATGGTGGGCTTGTGCCAGGGCCTCTGGCTCGGCGCCACCGCCCTCGGCAACCTGCTGATCTGGATCGGACCGGTGATGTACAACGCCTGGCCCATCAAGTACTGCTGGGCCGTGTTCGCCGGCGTGTGCTTCCTCTCCATGGCCGTCATGCTCGGCATGGTGAAATGGTTAGAGAGAGTGACGGAATAACCCTCGCCTAAACATACTTTTAAGGCTGCCGCAAGGCGGCCTTTTTTTTTGGCTTGCAGGTTGTCATTATTTTGGGCGAAAATGTCAAAAACACTTTTTTTTTGTACTTTTGCGCCTTATTTTTAACCCAAGGAATCATGCGCAGACACACAGCTTTCTTATCTTTTCTCATCCTCAGTTTCGGCTTGGCGGTTGTGGCCAACGCCCAGCGTGTCACCTACACGGTGATTTCATCCACCCGCACCGATGTGGTCGTTCAAGTTCAATTTCCCGAATACCAGACCTCAACCGTTGAGGTTGACGGGGAAACCATGCAGCACCTGGCGATGAGGGAGGCCTATCCTTTGGAGCAGGCTGGTGCGCCGGAGCTGCTCCAGGCGGCGTTTTCCATCATTGTCCCGGAGGGAAGCCGCCCGACGGCCGAGGTCATCCACGCCGACTACCGGCTCGTCCCGGAGGTCCGGGTCGCCCCGTCCAAGGGGAGGCTGTACCGCAACGTGGATCCGGCCACCGTCCCCTATAGGAAGGGCGCGGCCTATCAGGAGGACCGTTTCCTGTACGACGACACGGTGGCGGTGGGGGACCCCTATCAGCTCCGCGACTTCCACGGCGTGTCCGTCCACTGCTTCCCGTTTGCCTACAACCCGGTGCGGCGGACGTTGAAGGTCTATCGGAGTATCACCGTGAACATCCATCTGAACAGCGCCCGTACGGCGCCGGTTCCGAATCGGGTGGCCAAGCCCTTTGACGCCATCTATGCGGGCCATTTCCTGAACTATCCCTCCTTCCGCACCAACCCGTTGCCGGACGACGGGGACCTGCTGATTATCGCTCCGGCGCAGTTCTGCGCGGCCCTGCAGCCCTATGTGGATTGGAAGACGAAGACCGGTTATCCGACCGAGCTGGTGACGCTGGAGTCTATCGGCTCCACCAACACCGCCGTCAAGAACTACATCACCAGTTATTACAACAGCGCGGACCATAATCTGGTGTACGTCCTCATTGTGGGCGACAACACCCTGTTCCCCACTTTTATAATGGGGGTACAGAGCGCTTGGAGCGGCCAGTATGCCGCCGACAACTATTACGCGGAGATTGTGGGGAACGACAACTACCCTGACATCATTCTCGGCAAGATTTCCGCCGAGACGGAGGCGCATGTGGTCACCCAGGTGGAGCGTTTCCTCCAGTACGAGCGGAATCCTCCTGAGACGGCGCACTTCCCGGTGTTCCTCGGCATCGCCTCCGATGAGGGCGGCAACGGACAGGGTGACAACGGGGAGATCGACTACCAGCATATCCGCAACATCGGCACGGTTCTGTCCAATTTCACCTACACCTCCGGCTACGAGGTTTTTGCAGGCTCGCAGGGTGGTCTCGACCAGCCCGGCGCGACCGCCGCGCAGGTGTCCGCCGCCGTCAACAGCGGCGTGGGTGTCATCAACTATTGCGGCCACGGCTCGGAAACCAGCTGGGTGACCAGCGGCTTCAACGTGAGCAACGTGAACAGCCTGACCAATCACAACAAGCTCCCCTTCATCATCTCCACGGCCTGCGTGAACGGCGACTATGTGGGGCGCACCTGCTTTGCCGAGGCGTGGCTGCGGGCCACCCAGAACGGCCAGCCCACCGGCGCCGTCAGCACGCTGATGTCCTCCATGAACCAGTCCTGGAACCCGCCCATGTGCGGGCAGGACCGGATGGCGGAGCATCTCACCGGCGCCAACAACCAGGCGCATTTGGTCACTTTCGGCAGTATCACCTTCAGTGGCATCATCCACATGCTGGACGTCTATAGCGACGAGGAGGTGGCCCGCACTTGGATTTTGTTCGGAGACCCCACCCTGGCCGTGCGCACCGCCGTGCCCCAGCCGCTGGCGCTCTCATACGCGGACGTGCAGCCCCTTGGGGTCACCGACATATCGTTCACCTCGGCCGTGGAGAACGCCAGGGTGGTAATCTCCAAAAACGGCGGGATTGTGGCCTCGGGGCGTATCCAGAACGGGTCCCTGACTTTGGACATTTCCTCGCTCCCGGAGGTTCCGGACACCCTGACCGTCACGGCCTGGACGCAGAACCACCTCCCCTACGAGGGCAGGCTGTACCGCATACCCACCAGCGGCCCGTATGTGGTCTGCTCCGCCCTGACCGCCCACGACGGCAACAACAACATCCCGGAGACCGGGGAGACCGTCAACTTCAGCCTTGACCTGTTCAATGTGGGCGGCCAGCCAGGCCACAACATCCGCACCCTCATCACCACGGAGGACCCGTACATCACCCTGACCTCCAACGCGACACCCGTCAGCCAGCTGGCGGCCGGAGCCACCGTCACCCTCAACCAGGCTTTCGTGATGCAGGTACACCCCGATGTGCCCGCATTCCATCAGGCCCCGCTGACCATCCAATGTGTTTGCAACGGCGACACCACCACGTCCACGCAATCGGTAGCCATCCATGCCCCGCAACTCTATGTGGACAATATCCGGATAGAGGATTCCGAAAGGGGGAACGGCAACGGCAGATTGGACTTCGGTGAAACCGTTGACATAGTCGTCACCGTAGCCAACCGGGGAGACGCCGACGCCGCATCCGGAAGGGTGAGGGTGTATTGCCGGGATGAGAATTTCGTCCTGGATCCGGGCGAGAACACCGTTGGTCCCCTCGCCGCCGGCGGTTCCTCGGAGGTTTGGCTGTCCGCCACAGTTGACCCGTCCGTCACAGCGCCCACGATGTTCCGTCTTCACGGGAACTACCAGGTAGGGAGTTATGATGCCGGGCTTATGCGTTACCTGAAGGTGGGCGCGTTGGTGGAAGACTGGGAGGGCGGCAACTTCACGGCGTATGCCTGGGACACCACCGGCACCTATCCGTGGGTCATCATGAGCCAGGGGGCTTACGAGGGGACCCACGCGGCCCGCTCCGCGCAGATCGGCAACAACGCCCGCAGCATACTTTCCATCACCCGTTCCAACGCGGTGGGCGATACCCTGTCCTTCTATTACAAGGTGTCCAGCGAGGCCGACTACGACTTCCTGAATTTCTACATCGACAACCAGCTGCAGGAGCAGTGGAGCGGCAACGTCAACTGGACGAGGGCCGCCTACTTCGTCCCCGCCGGCCAGCACACCTACAAGTGGGAATATAAGAAGGACGCCTACGAGTCTTCCGGACAGGACCGGGCCATGATTGACCTTATCGATTTTCCCATCTCCAACGGGCCTTCCGGTGTGGAGGAGGTGGAGCCTTCTGCCATTACCGTGTCGCCGAACCCCACCACGGGTGTCCTTTTTGTCCGCACAGACAATAATTCCGTCAGTCCGGCGTTTTACCGGCTGTTTGACGTGGGCGGACGGTTGTTGCGGCAGGAGAGCCTTTCCGGGGATATGTCGGCGATTGACATAGGGTGCCTCACGTCCGGCGTGTATATCCTGCATGTCATAGACCGGCGGCAGGCTGTCAGAACTTTCAAGATTGTCAAACAGTAATATAATATATGGTATGGAAAACAGGCCTCTGATTTTGGTGGTGAACGATGACGGCTACGAGGCCCGGGGCCTTGAGGCCATGGTGGAGGTTGCCAGGGAGTTCGGTGAGGTGGTGGTGGTGGCCCCCGACACGGTCCGGTCGGCCATGGGGCACGCCATCACGATGAACGTGCCGCTGCATGTCCACCATTACAAGACAGAGGGAGGGGTCCAGTACTGGCGCACCAACGGCACGCCGGTGGACTGCGTGAAGCTCGGCCAGAAGGTGGTGCTCCGGGGCCGGCAGGTGGACCTGGTGCTCTCCGGCATCAACCACGGCTCCAACTCCTCCGTGAGCGTCATCTACTCCGGCACCATGGGCGCGGCCATCGAGGCCTCCTTCGACACCCCCGCCGTCGGACTCTCCGTGCAGGACTACTCGCCCGACGCCGACTTCACCGCCGCCGTCCATTACGGCAAGATCATCGTGAAAGCCGTGCTGGAAAACGGCCTCCCCCCGCATGTGTGCCTGAACGTGAACGTGCCTAAAATCCCGTTTGGGGAAATCAAGGGCATGAAGGTCACCCGCCAGATGGACGGCTACTGGTACGAGGACATGGAAAAAAGGGAGGACCCCTACGGACGCACCTACTACTGGCTTACGGGCCATCTGGTCAGCACGGACGACAAGGAGGACACCTGCGAGTGGGCGCTGCGCCATAACTACATCTCCATACAGCCCGTCCACTACGACCTCACCGCTTACCATGCAATGAACGATATAAAATATTTGGAAAATGCCCGGTAAATTTTCAGATTTTTTAAGAAAAGACACCTACACCATGGGGATTTTGATGGGGATTGTGGTGCCCGCCCTGTTCTTTGGGATACTGTTCGGCACCCTTTGCCTCATAGTCAACGCCCGGCCCGAAATGCTGGTCAACAACCCCACGCTTTACAAGACCATTGTCCCAAAACTGATTCTGATCAGCATGATTCCGTCCCTTTTCATCCTGAGGCACTATCTGCTGAACTTGAAATACGACAAAACCGGACGCGGGCTGATTATCTCCACGTTCGTGCTGGGGCTGGTGTTCGTCATCGTGCAGTTTTCGTTGTAGTGTCTATCCCTGCGCCGTGGCCAGGGTCACCACGCTGACCCTGACATCGGGAATGGCCAGCAGCTGCTGTATGGCGGCCTCCATTGTGGCTCCGGTGGTCAGCACATCGTCGCACACCAGCAGGTGCCTGCCCTCCACGCTCTCGTCCCCCTTTGCCACAAACACCTCCTTCACGTTCTCCCACCGGCTGAAGCGGCTCTTTTTGGTCTGCGTCTCGGTGTACTGCGCCCGCGTCAGGATATCCGTGCGGTAGGGCTTGCCCATGCCCTCGGCCAGCCCCTTGGCGATCCACTCGCTCTGGTTGTAGCCGCGTTTGCGCTGCTTCTTCGGATGCAACGGGATGGGCACGATGTAATCCACAGTCTGGAAGCGGGGCTCCCGGGCCAGTAGATGTCCATAGTACTCGCCCAAAAAGGCCCCGAGTTCCTTTTGTCCCTTGTACTTGAGGGCGTGCAGGATGCGCTGCACGTTATTTCCCTTTTTATAGTAGAGCAGCGAGGCCACCTCCTCCACTTTCACACGACCCGCGAAGATGTTCGTCAGCGGGTTGTCGTGGGCCTGGTGGAAGTTGGTCTCAGGCAGGTGCAACATGCAGTGCAGGCACAAGTGCTCCTCGTTTTGCTGCAATGCGTCCCCGCATCCCACACACAGGCGGGGGTAGAACAGGGACAGCAGGTTGTCCAGTGTTTTGTTTTTCATGGCGGATGTTTGTTAGGGTTATTGTTTCAGAATCTTGAACCTTCCGGTCTGGTGGGTTCCCGTCAGAACCCTGCCCACATAGAAACCGGAGGGCAAGTTTCGCACATCAAGGCGGATAAAATAATCTTTGCCGGGGCGGTCGCTGAAAACGAGCCTGCCGTCAGTGGAATAGAGTTCCACGCGGAGGATGTCGAGGTCGCGGTTGGGGATGATGAGGTGTGCGGTGCAGGGGTTGGGGTACACGGCGACGGGCGGTGGGGTGTGCTGTGCCACCCCATCGTGCGCGTGGGCTGTGTAGGCGGCATAGAAGTCGGGGATGCCATAGCCGAGCGAATCGTTGGGGTTGTGGTGGCAGGAGCCGCTTTCGCGGACGATCCGCATGATCTCGTGGGAGGACTTTTGGGGCAGGGCTTGCCACAGGCACGCGCACAGGCCGGCGGCCACGGGCCCTGCGAGGCTGGTGCCGCTGCCTTCGCCCAGGAAGTCGCCGGGCCAGACGCACGCGGTGTTCACGCCCACGGAGGTGATGTCGGGCTTCACGCGCCCGTCGTACGAGGGGCCGCGTGAGGAGAACGAGCCTATGTTGCCCTCCACATCCGCCGCGCCCACGGCCAGCACATCGACGGCGTCGGCGGGGTGTCCGATGTAGTGCCACTCGTTGTTCCCGTCATTGCCGGCGCTGATGCACACCACCACGCCCTTCTGCCCGAGGATGGTGGCGGCGCGTGAGGCGATGCTCGTCACCCCGTCCACATCCGCGTAGGTGAAGTCGCCCTGCGGGAAGTCGCCGAATGTGGTGTAGCCCAAGGAGGAGTTGATGACATCCGCGCCTATGCTGTCGGCGATTTCGGCGGCCTGCGCCCAGAAGTCCTCCTCAATCAGCTGCTCGCTGTACGGGTTCTCGGAACGGATGAGGAAGTAGGAGGCCTCCGGAGCCGTGCCCACGAGCGCGCCGCCGGCCCTCATGGCCATGGTGGAGGTGACGATTGTGCCGTGATAGTGACCCCGGAACACATTGTCCATGCCGGGGCCGGGGACAAGATTGCGGGTGCCCAGGATCTGCCCGCTCTCAAACAGGGGCCGGAAGAAATCGCTGGTGTCCGCGCCGTTCCAGCCCGCGTCGAACACGGCAATCAGCATACCGTCGCCCCGGAAGCCGTCGTTGTGCAGCAGATGGCCGTTGTGAATCGCAATCTGGGCGCGTCCCGCGCCGTAATCATACGGCTCCAGCGTGTCCCGGACGGCGCGCGCAACCGGCTGCCCATAGAAGTCGTGGGAAACGGGCGCCGCCTGCCCGCTTAAGTCATAATTGGCCACGGGCAGAATGTCGTTCACAAACGGCAGGGCCAGAATGTCGGCAAGTTTCGTGCTGTCGGGACAGTAGATGGTGACTGTGTTCATCCATTTGGATACGCAGAGCAACCGGATACCGTTGTCCAATGCCTTGATTTGTTGCAAATATTGCGGATTCACGGGCAAATCCTGGTCCGTTATGGGGATGTTGAAGCGCGCCCGCTTGGCCAACGCCCGCTCCGACAGGAACGCCGAGGGGTCGCTTACCGAATAGGGACTGCTGTCCTTGTCCGACAACGAAATCCTATAGCAGGTGGGGGGCAGTTGCGCCAACGCCGCAACGCCGCCCAACACCAACACGCATAAAGTCAAAAACCGTCTCATAGTCTTCTGGAATTAACGTCTCAAATTTAACATCCGCTATTGCTCGCCCTGCTCTGTATGCTTCAGCTCCACATTCACCGAGGGGTATTTTTCGCGGAGGTGTGCGGCGGCCTGCTCGGCAAAATAGACCGACCGGTGCTGGCCTCCGGTGCATCCGAAGCTCACCATCAGGTGGTCGAAATGCCGGCCGATATAATTGTCCACCGCCTGGTCGATGATGGCGTGGGCATGGTTCTTAAAGGCCTCCACTGAGGGTGACCGCTCCAAGTACTCCACCACGCACGCATCCTTGCCCGTGTGCTGGGCGAACCTCTTTTCTCGCCCGGGGTTGGGCAGGGCGCGGCAGTCAAACACAAAGCCGCCCCCGTTGGGCGACGGGTCTTGCGGAATGCCGCGTTTGAAAGAGAAACTCTGCACCCGCACGGTCAGTTTGCCGGAGGGCAGGTAGGGCCTCACAAAGTCCGAGGCGACGACCTGCCGGAGCGCCCGGGTCAGTTCGGGCAGCCGCACGGGCATGACCCAGTGGTCCAGAACACCCGTCAAGTTCCGGGCCGCGTAGGGCACGCTTTGCAGAAAATGCGCCTTCCGCTCAAAGTAGCCCCGGTAGCCGTAGGCCCCCATGGCCTGTAGGATACGTATCAGCACAAAACCCTGTAGGTGGGCGGTGAAGCGCGCGCGGTCAACCGGCATTCGGGAGGAAAGCTCGTCCAAGTAAAGGTCAAGCAGGCGGTTCCTCAGCGCTTGCGGGAGGTCGGCCTTGGCGTCATAGAGCAGGGAGGCCACGTCGTACTGGAGCGCGCCCCTTCTGCCCCCCTGGTAGTCGATGAAATGCACCTCATCGTCCGACACCATGATGTTTCTTGACTGGAAATCGCGATAGAGGAAGAAACCGTCCTCCGCCGTCAGCAGGTAGTCCGTCAGGCGGTTGAAGTCGTCCTCTAACCGCTGCTCGTGGAAGGGGACACCCACCAGTTTCAGGAAATAGTACTTGAAATAGTTGAGGTCCCATTGCATCGACTGGCGGTCGAAGGCGGGGCGGGGGTAGGCCACGGAGAAGTCGAGGCCCTGCCTGCCGGACAGCTGCAGGGCGGGCAGGGCGCGGACGGCCTTCTCATAATACCCGATGGTCTTTTCCGACGGCTGCCCGTCCGCCGCGCGGTTTTGCGACAGGTGGTCGTACAGGGTGGTGGCGCCCAGGTCGCTCTGCAAATAATGCTGCCGGTCCGGATGCACCGCTATCAGTTGGGGCACGGGGAGGCCTCTCTCCATGAAAAACCGCGTGTAGGTGAAGAAGGCCTCGTTTTCGGCGATGTCCCCGTTGAAGGCTCCTATCACGGTGCGCCCGTCGGCCAGGGTGATGCGGAAGTAAAGCCGGTTGGACCCCGACGGGGCTATCGGCTCACAGCCGAGCCGGTTGGACCCCGACGGGGCTATCGGCTCACAGCCGGGCGCGTCTTGGCGGAAATGGTCCGCCGCCATTTGCGAAAGGGTCTGCCGGTGTAGGGGGGTCTGTGCGTCTGCCATAGCTCTGTCTAATCGGTTTCAGGGTGCAAAAATAAAAAAAAGGCCGAAATCCATCGACTTCGGCCTTCGTGGTGTCTCAGCTGGGATTCGAACCCAGGACCCCATCCTTAAAAGGGATGTGCTCTACCTGCTGAGCTACTGGGACAACCTTCCGATAATTTATTTTGAGGCTGCAAAAGTACACTTTTTTCCATATCCTCCCAATGGACGGACCTGTTTTTTGCTAAAAAATCATAATACACGGAAATACAGATGTTTATAAAAAAATCAAGACTATTGACAGGGATTATATTTTTTTTATATTTGAACATAACGTTTTGATAGTAAAATTGTTAAAACATGTTCAGAAAAATTGTCACCCAAAAGGTCAGAAAACTTCCGGTTCGGGTCGGAAAACGGGGATTTTCTGCCGGTTGTTCAAAAGCGGGCTGTCAAAAACAAGTTGTTTCCAAAATACAAGAATCATGAAAAAAATCATCATTAGTCCGATGAAGGACACGGTCACGTTGTGTCTGCCGCAAAACTGGATTGGCAGGACGGTCATTTGCACATTGAGGGAGCCGGGGGATGAGGCCGTGGAGGTTATGGGCATGGCCAGTGAGGACTCCATCTTTTACCAGGCGGAGCGGTACCGCAAGTTGGCCAACAGGAGGCCGCGCAGGAAGCGTTTGCGCAGGAGGGGCCTTTAGTGTAGGTCGGCGCCGATGAGGTGCATGAACTCCTGGCGGGTGTTCTCGTTCTTGAGGAAGGCCCCCGTGAACTCGGAGGTGGTCGTCACCGAGTTCTGTTTCTGGATGCCGCGCATGGACATGCAGAGGTGCTGGGCCTCGATGACCACGGCCACGCCGAGCGGGTTGAGCACCTCCTGGAGGCAGTCCTTGATCTGGGTGGTGAGCCTCTCCTGCAGCTGCAGGCGGCGCGCGTAGCACTCCACCACCCTCGGTATCTTGCTCAGTCCGACGATCGTGCCGTTGGGGATGTACCCGATATGGGCCTTGCCGAAGAAGGGGAGCAGATGGTGCTCGCACAAGGAGTAGATTTCAATATCCTTGACCACCACAATCTGCTTGTAGTCCTCGTGGAACAGCGCGGATTTTAGGATCTTCTTGGGGTCCTGGCGGTAGCCGTGTGTCAGAAAGTCCAGGGACTTTGCGGCGCGCAGGGGGGTCTTGGCCAGCCCTTCACGGTGGGGGTCCTCGCCTATGTTCCGCAAAAGGTCGCGGTAGTTGTCCGCAAGGTCGTTCAACGCTTGTTCAGAAAGTTTCGGGACGGTGTTGAGGGAGTCGGTGATCTTCATTGTCTATTGTAAAAAAGGATTATGTGTTTTTTCGTTCCCCACGGTGGTGTTGGGTCCGTGGCCGGGGCAGATGACGGTGTCGTCGGGCAGGGTGAGGATTTTCTCTCGCACCATCCGCAGCAGCAGCTCGTGGTTGCCCGTGGGCAGGTCGCTGCGGCCCACGCTGCCCTCGAAAAGGAGATCGCCGCAGATGAGAATCTTGTGGGTGGCATCGTACAGGCAGATGCTGCCGTCGCAGTGCCCGGGGGTGTAGAGTACGCTGAGGCATTGGCCGCCGAAGCGCACCTCGTCGCCCTCCTCCAGGAAGCGGGAGGGCGCGGGCATCTCGTCCACCGACATGCCGAACGCCATGGCGTAGGCGTACGACTTGTTATAGATGGGCATACCCCCTTCGTGGCACCAGACCGGCGCGTTGAAATAGGTGGCACACCAGTTGTTGCCGGCAATATGGTCGATGTGCGGATGCGTGTTGACTATGGCTTTCACGGTCAGATGGCGCTCCTCCACATACTCTTTGAGTTGCTCGTCCTCAAAACTCTGGCAGTTGCCCGGGTCGATGACAATCGCCTCGCCGGTGTCGTCGTGTAATACTATCGTGTTGACCTGTATGGGATTGAAATGAAAGGTGCGTATCGTCATGGTTTGAAACCTTTGCGTCAGATTCTGTATGAATTCCGTTAGTGAAATGCGTTTTTTCTCCATGTTAGAATGGCCTTTCCGATTTCGGGTCCGCGATGAACACCTCCTTCACCTTCTTGCCGTTGGAGAAGACGACGCGGTAATAGAGTTTGCCATCGGGTTTCCAGCACGACCATTTGCCATCCCTCCGGCGGCCCTTGAAGTTGCCTTGGAAATGCTTGGCCCCGTTGTCGTAGTACTCGGTGAAGGGGCCGTCCTGCACGTCGTTGACGAAATGCTGCTCCCGGACTTTTTTCTCATACATGTTGTAGAAAGTCCATTTGCCCTGTTTCATGTCCCGGGCGTACTTGCCCTCGTCGAGGATCTTGCCGTTCTGGGCGAACTGTTTCCAGCGTCCGGCTCTCAGGTTGTCCTTGTAATTCCCCTGCCGGGCCATCTTGCCGGTCTCCTCCCAATAATACGTGTAGAGGCCGTTCAGTTCCCCGTTCTTGTAGTGCATGCGGTATTTCCGGGCGCCGTTCTCGTACCAGCCGTTCCACTCGCCGTCCATCCGGGCGTCCTTGAAGCTGCCCTGGTCCTGGACCTTGCCGTTGTGGAAATAGGAGGTCCATAGGCCGTTCTCCCTGTCGTGGGCGAAAGGTCCCTCCCGCTGCGGTCTCCCGTCCTCGTACCAGGCTTTCCACACGCCCTCGCGCTTGCCGGCCACATAGCGTCCTTTCCGCCATACCGAGCCGTCGTCGTAATAATAGACCCATTCACCTTCTTGCAGGCCTTTGTTGAAATTGCCCTTGCTGCCTAAAGTCCCGTTGTCGTTGTAGAATTTCCATTCGCCCTGTTGCAGGTCGTCCACGGAGGAGCCTTCCATCTGCTTCTTGCCGTCGCGCGCCCACCAGCAGGCGTAGCCGTTGAGCGCGCCGTGGGTGTAGTCGCCCTCAAAATACTTGTTGCCGTCGTCGTAATACTCCACCACATGGCCCTCCACGCTGTCTTCCACATACGTGACCTTCTTGAACAGTTTTCCGTTGGGATGATAAAACGTCCAATCACCCGTGCGCTTTCCGTTGGCAAACTGGCCTTCGGACTCGGTTTTCCCAGAGCGGAACCAGCTCTTGAACGGGCCGTCCTGGGCGTTGTACTCCTGCGCCGGTTTCCGGTCCTCGTACCACACTTTCCAAACCCCGACCTTCCTGCCGTCCTGATAGTCCCCCTCCGTCCATTTCACGCCGTTGTTATGATAATAGACCCAATGGCCCTGTTCCAAGCCTTTCGACTCCACACCCACCGACATGAGCTTGTTGTTGTTCCAGTAGGTCCTCACCGTGTCCTGGGCGTTCAGGAGGCCCATGGCCGCCAGGCAAAATAGAAAGCAGAAAGTCTTACGCATAAATTCAATATTTTTAGGGGGCAAAAGTACAAAAAAATACTATCTTTGTCCCTCATTTTTAAGAAAAGGATTTTTATGAAAAAACTCGGAAAATTAGCGGTGATTCTTTATGCAGTTCAAATAGTTGCGTTACAAGTATCTTTCGCGCAGAAGCTGAAGCCGGCGGATGTGCCCTCTGAGGTGTCGCAGGCTATGGACTTTCAATACCCCTACGTGAAGGTGTCCTCCTGGCAGTTGGACAACGGGCAGTACGTGGCCACGTTCAAGGACGAGGGCTCCGTGGGCAAGGCCTACATCTCCCGTTCGGGCGAGTGGCTGCGCACCACGTACGACATCAAGAGGGACGAGCTCCCCTCCGTCATCACCGAGTATGTCAAAACCAACTATCCGGACTTCATCATCAGCGGATCCTATCTGGAAGAGAGGGAGAACGAACCGTTGCATTATATGTTGGAGGTCAAACAGGAAGGCATTGGATTCAAGCCGTCCAAACTGACATTCAGCGATAAGGGCGAGCTGATTTCCAGAGTGGACCCCGACAATTTCAAGGACCCCACGGCAACAGAGACAAAGCCTGTGGCGGACAATGTGCCGTTGAAGCAGAACACGCCCCCCAAGCAAACCACCGCCCCGAAACAGAATACAACCCCGAAGCCGGCCAGCGAGCCCAAACCCGCGGCCAAGCCGGAACCCAAGCCGAAGCCGGAACCTGCTCCGAAGCCTGAAAAACCAAAAAAAGAGAAACCTACTCCCGTGGTTACGGACGAACATGGCAATGTGGCCATCGCCGAGTCGGATGTGCCCGATGTGGTGAAAAAGGCCCTGGCCAAGAAAATCCTGCACCCCGAAGACCTGAACTGGTTCGAGATTGATAACCAGTATGTGGCCAAATGCGTCAACTCGGGCAGAAAAACCGCCGCTTATTTCAGCAAGGATGGCGTGTGGGACAAGACTCTAACCTCGCTGCCCGAGGAGGCAGTCACCGGCCCCGTGCTGAAACACCTCAACGACTTTTACAAGGGGTTCAAGTTCAAGGCCGCCCTCAAGGAGGCCCGCGCCGACAAGGATGACAAGACCATGGTGGAGTTTTACGAGAAGGCCAACTACAAAGCCAAGGTGCCCACCACGGTCATTTTCGACAAGACCGGCAAGCTGCTGCGCACCATTGACGCCGACCCTGAGATAACCGATGCCAACACTAAAGCTGACGAGAAAGATGATTTGGACAAATATTACGCCAAGATGAACATGTCGCTGGAGGAGAAGGCCGGAAGCGCGTCCTCCGTCCCCGACAACATCCAGGCGGTGTTCCGGCTGAAATACCCGCGCGTCACGGACGTGGAGTGGAAGACCAACGACGACATGAACTACGAGGCCCACTACTACAGCGCCCGCGGCAAGGAGGCCTGCGTCATCAGCCCCATAGGGAATATCACCGAGACCCGCGTGCAAGGCAAGCCCGAGAACCTCTCCGCCACCATCCAGAGCTACCTCAAGAAAGAGTACAAGGGCTGCAAGGTGGTGGAATACTACAGCGTGAAGCGCATTGCCGAGAAACTGAATCTCTACAAGGTTATCATTCAAGAGAAGAAGTCCACCGAACAAACCGAACTGTGGTTCAACCTCAACGGCAGACCGTTCAACAACTAACCGGCATGAAAAAATCACTCCTGATAACAGCTGTGCTATGCGCGGTTTTCACCGTCTCGGCACAGCGCTTCAACTCATTTTCCAATGACCCTTCCAAGACGGTCGAGGAAATGAAGGTGTATCTGTCCACAGTCTCCAAGGACCGGCAGAAAGAGGCCAACGATATGCTGGACGAGTTCACGGCGTTCTGGACCACCTCCATTGACTACGAGAGCCAGCTGGCGTTCATTCAGGAGGCCAACGCTTTGGTACGGCGCAACTTCCGCCCCATTCCGCAGTTTCAGTCCTACCTGCGCGCCTGCATGGCCTTCGTGACGGGTGAGTATGCTTCCGAAACGGAAACGTGGGTGAAGACGGTGGAGTATCACGCCACTCACAATGTGACACAATTCCAGAAGAACATGCTGCTGTACGAGCGTTTCTTCAAAAGCAACATTCTCAATCAGGAGGACAACGTGAAATGGGTGGCCGATGGCCAGGCCGAGGTGATGGGCTTCGATCAGGAACCCTACTTCGACTTCAAACGTGTGGATCTGATAGGCTATTCGGTCAAGGACAGCCTGATGGTTATGGGTGTCACGGGCAGATATTTTCCCGCTAAAACCCAATTCGAGGCCAAGCAAGGCATTACCTATTGGGAGCGTGCCGGACTTCCCGACAATGTGAAAGCCGAACTGAAGGATTTTAACATTGACATGCGCTTTCCGAAGGTGCAGGCCGAGAATGTGGCATTCCATTACCCCAAGCTTTTCAACCATCCCATCATAGGCACCGTGATGGACAAGGCGGTGTTGCCCTCCTCGGAGGAAAAGGCCACTTACCCGCGTTTTATCAGCAACGACAAGACCATTGCCATCCACAATCTTTATACCGATGTGAACTATGTGGGCGGTTTTGAGCTGCGCGGAGCTTCCATCTATGGTACATCTTCCGGCGACACCCTCTGTAGCGTCACCATTATGCGCGACAAGGATGTCATCATCCGTGCCGCATCCCATAGTTTTTTGATCCGCCCCACTAACCTGCTGTCTGAGGACGCCAAGGTGAGCATCTACATCGAGGAGGACTCCATATTCCACCCCGCCGCCAACTTCAGGTTCAACAACGAGACCAAAGAGCTGCTCATCTCCCGACCCAAACAAGGGGTGGGGCGTTCTCCTTTCTTTGATTCCTACCACAAGTTGGATATCACGGTGGAGTCCATCCAGTGGAACACCAACGAGCAGCGCATCGAGTTCAGGCCCATTGTGGGCAACACGAGCGAACAGCCGGCCTTTTTCGAGTCACAGAACTATTACGACGAGTCGGTGATGCACGAGATCGCCGGTGTCAACACCGTGAACCCGCTCTATACGCTGTGGCAGCTGTTCTACTCCGCCGGTTATGAGGATGTCACCATTGAGGATGTCATCCGCTGGTTCAACAAGCCGCCGTTGGACATCAAGGCCATGATGATAGACTTCGCCGCGCGCGGTTTTATCGAGTATGATGTGAACCACAACCGCATCCACTTCCGTCCTAAGATTTCCCAATATCTGAACAACCAGGTTAAGAAGAAAGACTACGACTACATCCGCTTGGAGTCCAAGACCCATTATGCCTCCATGGACCTGCTGACCAACGACCTGAAAATCACCGGTTGCGAGTTCTTCGTAATCAGCGACCCGCAGATTGTCAATGTTTATCCCATGAACGAGAGAGTTACCGTGAAGAAGAACCGCGACATGACCTTCTCCGGGCGTGTCATCGGCGGTCTTTTCGATTTTATAGCCCACAACTGCGAGTTCAACTACGACCGCTTCCTGGTGGAGATGAACGTCATTGACACGCTGATCATGTACGTGGAGGACAAGACCGGCCAGATGGACATGTACGGCGACTATCCGCTGCGGCAGGTGCGGGGCAGAATCGAGGAGCTGTCCGGCACCCTCTATGTGGACGCCCCGGGCAACAAGTCCGGCATGACCGACTACCCTGACTATCCCATCTTCGAGGCCCGCAAGGGCGGCAAGGTGTTCTACGACCAGCCCTACGTGCTGGGCGGCGTATATACCCGCGACCGGTTCTACTATGCGGTCAACAAGTTCCGCATTGTCAACCTGGACAACTTCGTCATAGATTCCATGAAATTCACCGGCTCGCTTATATCCGGAGGCATCTTCCCTGACATCGCGGAGCCTTTGAAAGTACAACCCGACTACTCCTTCGGTTTCACACACCATACCGACGGCCTGCCGATGTATGGCACCAAGGGCTCGTATAAGGGCGTGATTGACATGAGTAACCGGGGCTTGCGCGGCAACGGCCAGATTGACTATATTACCTCGCACACTGTTTCCGACAGCCTGGTATTCTATCTGGATTCCACTAACGGCGCGGCCAACCACCACGTGGTGGAGGAACGGCAGGG
>FLNW01001307.1_pt1 | contig 18769 bp, 12 predicted proteins | sample 1140371 | NCBI WGS metagenome assembly FLNW01 (sample SAMEA3878170, study PRJEB12797) | bioreactor metagenome | biome: Moose rumen | place: Sweden | collected 2011-10
GATGACCGGTTGTTTGTCCAAATCTATACACACGCACGCGGGCGTGGTATTTAACAAAAGAGCTGGTCAGCTGGTCACATGGTCACATGGTTCGTCAAAAATTGCCCAAAATTAACGAAAACTTTTTCTTTTTGAACTTTTTTTGATAATTTTTGATAATTTTGGACCAATCTCCCCCATCCGCGTAGCGGCAATTTGTTTCATTTGTTTAATTTGTGAACTATAATTTTCTCTATTTTTTGGGATCATTTTGGGTTGTTTTGGACGAACTCATTAGTGTCCACTAAAAATCAGTCAATTTCTTTGTATATTATTGATAGTGTGTCCATTATAATAATAAATCATGCGCGACGATTTGATTTAACCATGTTTTTTATGTTTATTTCTTTGAGTTCTTTCGTTCCACTCTCGGCATACATGCCGAGTTCTTAGTAGCTATTTGTACAAGTTGCCCTGCAACAAAAGCACTCAAAGGGTTTTGTTGGTCTTTGTTACTTTTTTAGTGGACAGTAGTGATCCGATTTTAAGAATCGGCTAAATCAGAGATTATTGTATCCGATTTTAAGAATCGGCTACACCTTGTTATTATTCGCCCGCGCGAAGAACAAAAAAAATTGCACAATTCAAAGATATATATTAATTTTGCACCTGTTTTTCGGCTCAAAACAATGCCAAAATGTCGAATCATCTTAATAATCGTACATTTTGCAAACCGGAGTTGACAAACAGTTGAAAAAGAAAATATGAGATACTATCTGTACATAGATGAGTGCGGAGATCAGAATCTTGCTAATTTTGATGAGCAGTTTCCGATATTTACTCTCTGTGGTATAATAGTATCTGAAGAAAAGAAAGAATGGCTCGAAAAGCAGATACAGACTCTTAAACAGGAGTTCTGGGGAAACCAATATACAATATTACATTCTCGTGATATCCGCAAATGCCAAAGAGGATTTGAGATATTATTTGATTTGGATGTGAAGAAACGTTTTTATGAACAAGTGAATGCTATATTAGGGGCAAAGGATGTATATACTATAGTAGCATGTTGTATATTGAAAGAGCCATATATACGCAATTACGGAAAGCTGAATGATGTATATGCGCAGTCGCTTTCATTTGTCTTAGAGCGCACAGTTTTTTATTTGGATAGCGTTAAGGGCGAGGATGAAATAGAATTACATACTATAGTAGAAATGCGCGGTAAGAAGGAAGATAATGCGTTGCGTTTGTATTATGGTCAGTTGTTAGACAAAGGGACATATTGGGTTCGCTCTGAGCGGTTGAAAGAATATGCAAAAGCATTTACAATGTTGCCAAAGAAAGCAAATGTGATAGGATTGCAAGTGGCTGATTTAATCGCCTATCCTGTAACACGACATATATTAGATCCTAATGAACCGAATATGGCGTACGATATCATAAAAGACAATATATTCGTGGAAGACGGAAAACAGCGGGGAATAAAGATTGTTCCTAAGGAATAAAAAAAGAATTGCCAGAACTGACAACTCTTCCCAACCGGGGACACCCCAGTCCAAATTCCGACTCGCGGAATGTTCGTACTGCAAAAGTACAACAAAAAAATGAAATACACAAATAAAAAGAAAGAAAAATACATTTTTTCTTAAAAAGATATAGAATTTAACGAATATAAATTACAAAAAAGATATGGAAACAGTAAAAAAACATGTTTTGTTTGAACAATGAAGTTGTCGCGAAAGAGTCCGGCAAAAGTCGGGCAAATCGTATAGGGTTGCTATACCCTTGCTATACCCTTACTATCCTCTTCTGCCTGCTGGCGTTCATGGGAATGAGCACACAACAAGCGTGGGGAGGAGGAAATACGTGGACGGCCGATGTGGGTGTGGGACAAGGAGTCGGTACCGTTTATGCAGAAATATATAGTGATGCTACTTGGCCAGCAAATGGAGTGAAAAACACTTCTAACAAGACGACAACATCTACGACAAAGCAGGCAACATGGACTTCAACTTCCAGTTCTACAAAAGGACATGCCATTTTCCATGCCACAGCCGGGACAGGTTATTCATTTGCAGCATGGTATACCAATAGTGCATGTACCAAAGGAAAGGTGACATCCAATCCTTATAGTACGACTTCTAACACCGGTGGAACTTATACCTACTATGCAAAATTCACTCCCAAGACTTATACTGTAACATTAGATATGCAAAGTGGAACGGGTGGATCTGCTTCCGTAGAGGCTACTTATAATTCTTCTAATAATCTTACCTCCTCTATAACCTGTCCGACCCGAACCGGTTATACATTTGGTGGGACACCGCTGCACAATCTGCTGTCCTCTGTACATACGGAAATAATATCCGTCTTTCTTCAGTTGCCCTTTCAGGCTCTCAATCGGTAGAATCAGTTTTGCTTTCATTTTTATTGATTTTTGTTTACTACTGGTGCGATATTTAAAAAAGAATAATTTTTGGTTAATTTTTGGAAATTTTGGACCTGTAAACAATCATAATCTTTTGGCACACCCTCTTTCTCTCTGTGTTCTCTCTGTGTTTTCCCTTTGTTTACCGTTCGCATCTCGTTCGCATTACGGACATCTACGTCCCCTCTCTTTCGTATGTTTATTCCCCGGCATTCTATGCCGTCTCTTTCGTATGTTTATTCCCCGGCATTTTATGCCGGCTCCTCGTCTTGCATTTCTCGCGCATATTTGCGCGAGGTTCCGCCTCTCTCCTCGTCTTGCACTTCTCGCGCATATTTGCGCGAGGATCCGCCCTTTCACCTCGTCTTGCACTTCTCGCGCATATTTGCGCGAGGTTCCTCCTCTCTCCTCGTCTTGCACTTCTCGCGCATATTTGCGCGAGGTTCCGCCTCTCTCCTCGTCTTGCACTTCTCGCGCATATTTGCGCGAGGGTTCTCCCTGTCCCATCCCTTTCCCCAGTCCCGCCCCCATCCGCCTCGCGGGTTATTATTGTTTCCTTCGGCGGCATTTTTGCCGCCGGTTACTTCGCGTCACTGCATCGTGCATTGATGCACGATTTGTTCTCCTCTTCGTCGCTGGGCTGACGGCTGACAGCTGACGGCTGACGGCTGACAGCTCTTTTTTATAATCTCCCGCCCGCGCGTGCGTGTGTATATTTTACGGAAAGGGTGTCAGCCTGTCAGCCGTCAGCTGTCAGCCTATTCCTCCTTTTATATGTTTTTGTCCAAAGCCGGCAAGTACTCCGTGCTGAGCAAAAAGGTCTTTTTTTAATCATCGGCTAAATCAGAGATTATTGTATCCGATTTTAAGAATCGGCTACACCTTGTTATTATTCGCCCGCGCGAAGAACAAAAAATTTGCACAATTCAAAGATATATATTAATTTTGTGCTCGTTTTTGAGCTGTATTTGTGCAAAATTTATAGTATTGTCTTAATAATCGTACATTTTGCAAACAGCACTTTACAAAAAGAAACATTTTAGAAGTTAAGAAAATAGAAACTCTGATATAAGTAAATGGAATCGCAGACGGTGGAATATAAACAGCAGTGGGATGACAAATACCTGCGTTACATCAGCGGCTTTGCCAATGCGCAAGGCGGCACACTCTTTATAGGGGTGGATGATAACGGAGAAGTGGCAGGGTTGTCCAATGCGGCTTATCTGCTGGAGACGATTCCCAACAAGGCTGTTCAAGCTACCGGCATAGCACCGGCTGTGGAAATCCTTACTAAAAATGACAAAGAATATATAGCAATTCATATTCAGCCTTCCGAGCAACCTGTTTCGTGTCATGGCAAGTTCTATCTCCGTAGCGGTAGTACGTTGCAGGAGTTAAACGGCATAGCATTGTCGGATTTCTTGCTCAAACGCAGTCATAGAACATATGACATGCATATTGAGGAAGAAGCTAAGATGAATGATATTAGTGACGAGGCGGTGCGGTATTTTGTGGAGCGTGCCATCGAAGCTAAACGCTTGGATACAAGTGCCCGTAAGGACAGCAAGGAGACCATTCTTCGCGAGAAGTTTATGGCTATCAACGGACAAGACACCACTCGCGAAAATGCTGGTAATAATGACCAAGTAAATGACCAAGTAAATGACCAAGAAAACATTGTGCAACTAACTGAAAATCAAAAGAGAGTGTATCTGGTTGTTAAGAGGGGTGATAAGGTAAATGACCAAGTAAATACTGATTATATTGCAAAGCAACTGAAACTCTCCTATACGACAGTTAAAAGATGTTTGCAAATATTGAAACAACACCAACTCATACATCGTGTAGGGTCGGATAAAACCGGTCATTGGGAAGTGATGAAATAAATATAGAAAAATTTTAATGTACAAAAAAGATATGGAATATTTTACTGAAAATCAATTATTTACACAAAGTGTGAAAAGTGTAAAGCCTCGGATTGAGTCGAATTGCCCTCGGCTTGCCCTGCACTTGCCCCGCATTTGCCTCCTCTTCTGCCTGCTGGCGTTCATGGGAATGAGCACACAACAAGCGTGGGGAAATACAACTGAGCAAAGTGGTTCGGCATGGAATAATATCAAAAGCAATACGGTAACTTGGGATGGCTCTCATGTAACCTTCAAAATAGCCGGTAGTTCTATGTCTTACGGTTCTACATTGAAATGCTTAGAATTATCTAAAGATGTTTCATATACTGTTAGTTGGACAGTTAATACCGGTTGTACGATTAATGTTACATCTGTAGCTGCAAAAATTGGGAATAGCATTATGTCATCTTTTACAGCTTACGTAGGATCTCAAAGCGAAACAGTAAATGGTTGGAGTACAAAGACGGTAACAGCCTCCAGTCTTTCTCTTGGGAATAGTTCAACTATAACAGTAAAAGCATCAAGTTCTTATGCAAAATTGTATGCTTTAACCATAACCTATACTATCACTCCTGATGCACCGGGATTATCATCCACTACGGCTACGGTGAATGTAACTTTGGATGAGAATAAACTATCGCAAAATCCGCCTCAAACGGTAACGCTGACAGATTATTTTACCACCAATGATCACTTTGGCAGTTATTGGAACTATAAGATTAGCACGAACCCCAATAGCGGTGGAAAGATTTCCGGAAATACTTTCTATGCAACCAAAGCCGGAACCTATAAGGTGAAGGCAAATATTAACAAAGGGGATTGCCATGCCGCTTCTGGAGCGAGCAGCGAGTTGTCGATTACAGTCAATCGTTTGAGCCAAACCCTCTCGTGGACAAATGAGTCGAGTATCAATACAGCGATGAAGGTGGATGAGACACAAACTATTGGTGCTACCTCCACCTCCGGCAGAGCTGTTTCGTATAGTTCGAGCAACGAAAGTGTGCTGACGGTGGATGCCAACGGCAAACTGACTGCCAAAGGCGAAGGAACGGCTGTGATTACGGTTTCCCGTGCACAGGATGACCAGTATAATGCAGCAACGTCTATCACCAAGACCTTCACAGTTACCAAGCATGCACAAACCCTTTCTTGGAACAACGAGGCAGCCATAGAGACCAGTATGCTGCTGGAGGCTACGCAGCTTATCGGAGCTACCGCTACTTCTGGACTGGGTGTTAGTTATTCGTCCAACAACACGGATGTGCTGACGGTGAATGCCGACGGCAAACTGATTGCGAAAGGCTTGGGAGAAGCTATCATCACCGCTTCACAGGCAGGTAACTATAAGTACGCCGCAGCAGACTCAATTACGAAGACTTTCCAAGTAAAGACCAAAGACACACCGTTCTTCACTCCGAATGGCTTTAGCAAAGACACTACGAATAACCTGAAGGTGGACGATGTGGTTACTTTGGACGTGAATTATGTAAGTGCCGGCTTGGATGGAAAGTTCACCGCCATTCCTTCCAAAGAAGATGTGTTCGCAATCAGTCGTGAGGGTAATACCATCACTATTGAGGCTCTCAAGGAAGATGATGCTACAATAACCTTTGTTCAAAAGGAGACGGATGCTATTTTTGCTGACTCTGTGACTTATTCATTCTCTATTACCCGTTATGATAATACATTAGCATTGACGACTGAGGCAGAAACCAAATATGTAAACGAGAAGATTACAGGCATCCTTGATTTAACGACTAAGAACAGCGATGCTACGGTAGAGACTTCGAGCTCAGATGCCACAATCGCTTATTATGATGTAGCGCATGACCAGATTGTTATCCCGAACAGCGAAGCGCAGTCGTTTGACTCCACCGAGGTAACTATCAGAATCTGGCAGGCTCAGAACGTCAAATACACTGCTTCCGGCGAGAAAACCATCACCCTGACGGTAAAGAAATATACCAATACATTGGATGTAACCACTCCCACACACACAATGTATGTGGGCGATGAGTTAGGCGGCATCATCAATAGTGGTGTGGCTATCAAGGATCGTAATAATAACGATATGCCTGTTAATGTGGCAACCACTGCTGCCGACATTTTGCGTTATGACACGGAGTCGGACAAAGTGATTGTTCCTAATGAGGATAATGCAGCGTTCGTAGATACCGTAGTGACACTCACTTTCTCGCAGGCTGAGACCTATAAATACACTGCTGCAGAAGAGACGATTGATGTGACGGTGAAGAAATATGTTCCTACTTTTGCGTTGAACAAAACCAAACTGGAGTTGGAGCAGACTGCCACCTTGACGCTGACGGATGTCGAAAATGCAGAGGTGACGATAGAGCAGGAGGGCAATGTGATCAGTTATGCTGATGGAACGGTGACTGCTAATGGTGTAGGTACTGCTAACTTGGTAGTGACACAACCCGAGACGCGTTCGCACGCCTACAAACAGCAGGTTTATGAGGTTGAAGTGATTAAGAAGACCCCGAGCCTGAGTGTACAACTCAATGGCTACACACGTACCAGCTTAACGCTTAGTTACAACCAAACGGCGACTTTCGGCTATACCGGCAAAGTGTCCGATGCAGAGGTGGAAGTGCGTCAGACAGACGGGTCGGCATATGTGACGTACGCAGATGGTACGTTCACCACTTACTATGGTGCAGGTACAGCGCATTTCGTGGCTGTGCTGCCTGAGACAGATACGTATCAGCGCAAAGAGTTTGCTTTCTCCATTAACGTCACTACTCCGAGTGGCTATGTGCCATTGACAAACAGTTCGGGTTATACCTTAGGAAATCCAAGTTGGGATAAAGGATTCAACTGGGTTGATGAATCGCAAACATTATCGTTTAATGGAATTCCTGACAAACTTTCATTCGATTATCGCTATTATTCGGGCTCCACAACGCTACAAAATGCAGAAACAATGATGTCTGTGGAAGAGAGCTCGGATAATAGCAATTGGAGCAAAGTATGGGATAACTCAGAGCCGAACGGAAATACCGCATCTTCAGGAGAACTCCAATTGCAGAAAACAACCCGTTATATACGTTTTAGATATACTGCCAACTTTGGTGGATACTATACTAACATCAAAGTGACTGAATTAAAATACGTAGACGATCCGGATCCCAATACCCTCCATCTGGGCACTGCGGCAATCAACTCGGGTGAGGTAAGCGCAACATCGTTAATCAACTGGTGTAATACTGCTCCATTGACAGTGACAAGTAGCAACCCGCGCTTTGAGGTTGCACCTGCTACCTTTGGCAATTATCTAACCTATGGCTCGCAGAATCTGACTATTAGTTACACGCATGGCAACGAAGTAGGCGCACAGGAAGCCGATATTACAATCAGTAACGGTGTTTACACCAAGACTGTTCATGTGACTGCGGAGACAACCAAACGCCCGCAGACAATTATTTGGAACGACCTTCTGACTTCTACCGGCTATGCCATGAATGTGGGAGAACAATATCCGGACGAGGCTGTCGGTTATGTGGCAGCTGTGGCAAATGGCGAGCGAGTGACATTCCGCTCTCTGGCTCCGGAGAAAATAGAGGTAATCGCTGACACAGCATTGCTTGCCAAGGAAATAGGTTCTGTATCCATAATCGCACACCAGGCAGGTGATGCGGAGTATGAGGAAGTGTATGACACCGTGCAATTTGTAGTAACCAATCTCCAGAAACAGACCATCACTTGGGAGCAAAATTTGACCACATTGCTTACTACTTCTGCAAATCAAGAACTGACAGCTACAGCTACCAGCGGCGGTACGATTGTCTATACCTCGGCTGACGAGAAGGTGGTACGTGTGGAGGGAAATACGCTGATAGTGGTAGGCGAAGGTGAGACTACGCTTACGGCTACTCAGGAAGGAGGAGAGATTGGAGACAAAGAATATATAGAAATATCGCAAACCAAAACAGTCATTGTTCGTGACCCTGCTTCGCAATGCGACAATCGTATGTTGTCCGGCGAGTCAACTACGCTGAGTAGCAGCAAACTATCGCAGGAATATTCGTTGTCCGGCTATCCTGATGTATTGACTTTCTCCGCTTTGCATGGAACAAAGAGCGGCTCGTTTATAGGTTTCAGTCCTGTCTATTCTTCGCTGATAGTAGAACAATATGCATATATCAACGATGTGTGGGATTGGTACAAGATTTATGATGAAGTGGTAGGTACCAGTGCAACCGGTTCCGGCAATATTACATTGGACGAGACTGCAAAGAAGATACGCTTCCGTACGACCGAAACAGGTACTACCCATACGATTAGTTCTATCAATGTTACCCGCAAGAAATTCATGCGTGCAAATATTAGTGCGATAGATTTGGAGGTAGAGAGCAATTCTATCTGGAGACAAGACATTACCGTATCGCACTCCAGTATCGATGTTATGTCTGTAAGCAGCAAACAGGGCTTACTGACTCCGAGTACCGCATTGTTAGGTGACGGATGTAATGATTATGGCGACGACGCAGTGACCGTTTCGTTCACTCCGATGCAGAAATATGTGTACTACTATGATACTATCGTGATTACCGATGCAAAGGCACAGCCTACTACTATCGAGATACCTGTACGCCTCTATTCCAAAGGTTTGAACCAATCTATTCTCGGCTTCGAATTGCCGGAGACATGTGTGGCAACACGTGACGATATTACATTCTCTGCTACGGCTTCCAGTGAACTGGAGGTGGTTTACCTTAGCTCGGATTCTGCAAAAGCTTATGTGGACGGGGAAAACAAGCTTGTCATTCTTTCCTCCGGAACAGTTAGTATTACTGCTCGTCAGCCGGGAGACAACAAGTATGACCCTGCTGAGATTACCCGATCAATTGTGATTACCAAAGCAGAGACATCTGTGACTACGAATCCTGTAGCAGCAGATATTACCTACGGAGAGGCACTGAGTGCATCGCAATTGACGAATGGCGCAGGTAGTATGGACGGTACATTTGCTTGGCAGAATGGTGCTGAAAAACTGAATGCAGGCACGCATACCGAGACGGTTGTCTTTACTCCTGTTGATACGGCACGTTATGCTGCTTCAACATCACAAGTGGAAATTACAGTTGTCAAGGCTGCCTCTTCGGCTGAGGCACCGACGGCTGTAGCGAACCTTGTATATAACGGCGGGGCGCAAGCACTTGTTGCAGCCGGAACCGCCAATGGTGGTGAACTGCAGTACTCGCTGGACGGCGGGAACTGGAGTACTGAACTGCCTACCGCAACTAACGCAGGCGCGTACGCGGTATATTATAAGGTAGCAGGCGACGCCAACCACAACGATTATACAGCCGAGGAACCGGTTTCTGTTGTGATAGCCAAAGCAGCTCTGACTGTCACCGCGGAGGACAAAGAGGTGGTTCACGGCGACGTTGCACCTGAGTTTACCGTTGCCTATGCCGGTTGGCAGGGAACAGACGAGGCTTCTGTCCTCACGGGTGAACTGACTTTCGCTTGTGACTACGAGGCAGGCAAGGGAGTAGGCGAGTATGCAATCACACCGAGTGGATTGACTGCCGACAACTATGCTATTGACTTTGTAGCCGGTACGTTGACCGTAGGCAAAGCTAACGCGACGGTTGAGGCTCCGACGGTTGTGGAGAACCTTGTATATAACGGCGAGGCGCAGACACTGATTGCGGCCGGAACCGCCAATGGCGGTGAACTGCAGTACCGCCTTGGTGAAGAGGGCGAGTGGAGTACTGAACTGCCTACAGCCATCAACGGAGGCGTTTATACTGTTTCCTACCGCGTAGCAGGCGACGCCAACCACAACGACATTGAGGCTGCATCGCTGAACGTAACGATCTACAACACCATCACATGGGTTGACGGTGACGACCATACGCTCCAGACCGACGTGCTGGCTGTAGGCGCAACACCAGCCTACACAGGCGAGACACCGACCAAGGCTGCTGATGCGCAGTACACCTACACGTTTGCAGGCTGGACACCGGAAGTAGCCGCCGTAACGGGCGATGCGACCTACAAGGCAGTGTTCACCGGCACTGTGAATGAATACACCATTACCTTCCAGAACGAGGACGGCACCGAGCTGCAGAGCAGCGCAGTGGCTTACGGCGAGACACCTGCCTACACAGGCGAGACACCGACCAAGGCTGCTGATGCCCAGTACACCTATACGTTCAAGGGTTGGGATGTAGAGATTGCCGCAGTAACGGGTAATGCCACTTATACTGCTACTTACAGCAGCACAGTGAACACCTACACGATCACATGGCTCAATGCAGACAGCACACTGATAGACGAGACAGAAGTAGCGTACGGCGTAGTGCCTGAGCATGCTGACGCAGAGAAAGCCGCTACGGCAGAGTACACCTACACGTTTGCAGGCTGGACGCCTGAGGTAGTGGCTGTAACAGGTGTGGCTACCTACAAGGCTGTGTTCACCAGCACTGTGAATGAATACACCATTACCTTCCAGAACGAGGACGGCACCGAGTTGCAAAGCAGCGCAGTGGCTTACGGCGAGACACCTGCCTACACAGGCGAGACACCGACCAAGGCTGCCGATGCGCAGTACACCTATACGTTTAACGGCTGGGATGTAGCGATAGCCGCAGTAACAGGTAATGCCACTTATACTGCTACTTACAGCAGCACGGTGAACACCTACACGATTACTTGGCTGAATGCAGACAGCACACTGATAGACGAGACGGAGGTGGCATACGGCGTAGTGCCTGAGCATGCTGACGCAGAGAAAGCCGCTACGGCAGAGTACACCTACACGTTTGCAGGCTGGACACCGGAAGTGGTAGCCGTAACGGGCAATGCTACCTACAAGGCTACGTTCGAAAGCACTGTGAATGAATACACCATTACCTTCCAGAACGAGGACGGCACCGAGCTGCAGAGCAGCGCAGTGGCTTACGGCGAGACACCTGCCTACACAGGCGAGACACCGACCAAGGCTGCCGATGCGCAGTACACCTATACGTTTAACGGTTGGGATGTAGAGATTGCCGCCGTAACAGGTAATGCCATTTATACTGCTACTTACAGCAGCACGGTGAACACCTACACTATTACTTGGCTCAATGCAGACAGCACACTGATAGACGAGACAGAAGTAGCGTACGGCGTAGTGCCTGAGCATGCTGACGCAGAGAAAGCCGCAGACGTGCAGTACACCTATACCTTCACCGGCTGGACACCGGAGGTGGTAGCCGTAACGGGCAATACTACCTACAAGGCTGAGTATGCAAGCACGGTGAACGAGTACACCATTACCTTCTTGAACGAAGACGGCACCGAGTTGCAGAGCAGCGCAGTGGCTTACGGCGAGACACCTGCGTACACAGGCGAGACACCGACCAAGGCTGCCGATGCACAATACACCTATACGTTTAACGGCTGGGATGTAGAGATTGTTGCTGTAACAGGTAATGCCATTTATACTGCTACTTACAGCAGCACAGTGAACACCTACACGATCACATGGCTCAATGCAGACAGCACACTGATAGACGAGACGGAGGTGGTATACGGCGTAGTGCCTGAGCATGCTGACGCAGAGAAAGCCGCTACGGCAGAGTACACCTATACGTTTGCAGGCTGGACACCGGAAGTAGCCGCCGTAACGGGCAATGCTACCTACAAGGCAGTGTTTGACAGCGTGGCAGTGGAGACACCCGAACCGGAGAAACAGGCACAGACGATTAGTTGGGAGAAGGCGTTGCCGGATTCGATTGAGGTGGGCTATGACCTGTTGCAACTGGATGCTTATTCCAGCGTATGGGAGCTGACGGTTTACTACACCAGTTCGGACAGCGCGATTGCTTATGTGGATGAGAACAACTATGTAGTAGCACTGAAAGCCGGTACGGTAACTATCACTGCCCGTCAGGACGGCAATGAGACCTACGCAGCCGCCGAGCCGGTGAGCAAGACGCTGAAGGTGGTGGCCAAAGCACAGCAAGGCGGCGAAGGTTCTGCTACAGATGTGGATAATGTACAAGGGGGCAATGCTCCATGTACCAAGGTGCTCCGCAACGGCCAGGTGCTTATCATCCGTGAGGGCAAGACCTATACCGTACAGGGACTGTTGGTTGAATAAAAGCCTCACCCCGGCCCTCTCCCGCAGAGAGGGGGAAGTAATAGCAGAAAGGAGTAAAAGGAGCGAAAACACAAATTTTCGCTCCTTTTACTGTTTCGGGTGGAGAGTGGGGCCCTCGCTCGTCTTCTGCTTGCTACGACTGCGCTACTGCGTAGCTTGAAAGTAGCCGCAGATACTCGCTCTCCCCAAGAATTAGAAATTCTCGGGAACCCCGGATGATTGGCTTCTCGCCCGTACATTCCACAAAAAAAGCGGCGATACCAAAAGGTATTTCCGCTGTTTTTCGGGTGGAGAGTGGGGCTCGAACCCACGACACTCGGAACCACAATCCGATGCTCTGCCAACTGAGCTATGACCACCATGCGCGCTTGCGCGCTTCACTGACGCATTTTAACATTTACCATTGGGGGTATTTGTCAAAAGCGGATGCAAAAGTACTGCTTTTTTTTGATATGACCAAATTTTTTTGCCGTTTTTTATAAAAATTAGTCTATTTTGCGCAAAATAAAGTGTAAGAAGGCGGAAACAGTCGGTCAGGATGGGTTGTTAATATCCTTCATCAGTTCTTCAGCCCGGCGGAGGGCAACGTGGATGTTCGGACATATATTGTCCGAATTCATCATTTGCTCGATACCTCCGTTGAGCAACTGGTGGTGAACATGTTCGTTAACGCCGGAGAGTATGATGGTCATGCCCTCACGGTGTGAGCGCTGAATGAGCATCTCCAGATTGTGCATAGCCGTAGAATCGACAAAAGGCACCTTGCGCATCCGGATGATACGGATAGGGTATTTCTCGGTGGAGACACGTCCCATGATATCGTCAAAACGGTTGGCGATACCGAAGAAATACGGGCCGTCAATCTCATAGACCTCCACACGGTCGGGGATAGTAAGGTGCTCCAGATTAGATTGCACATCGGTATCCTCGTTGGGGTCAATCTCGTTGTGGAACGTACGGATATGCGTTTCCTCGCTTGTACGCATGAGGAAGAGCACGAGCGCGAGGAGAATACCTATCTCGATAGCGACGGTGAGGTCGAAGATGACGGTGAGGAAGAAGGTGATAGCCAGGACGGCGAGGTCGCGTGTAGGATGTTTGCACAATCCCACAATCGTTCGCCAGCCGGACATGGTGTAGCTGACCATGATAAGAACAGCTGCCAGACACGCCATAGGAATCATGCCGACAAGCGATCCGAGGAAAAGGAGTACGAGCAACAGAACGACGGCATGGATGATACCTGCAACAGGTGTCCGTCCACCGTTGTTGATATTGGTCATGGTACGTGCGATAGCACCGGTAGCGGGTATTCCGCCGAAGAATGGCACGACGATGTTCGCAACGCCCTGGGCGATGAGTTCCGTATTGGAATTATGCTTGTCACCTATTACACCGTCCGCCACCATAGCAGACAGGAGGGATTCGATAGCCCCGAGCATGGCGATGGTGAAAGCGGAAGGGAAGAGCCTCTGGATGAGCGTGAAGAAAGACTCGCCTTCCGCCAGATTGAGTGTGGGAAGATGCGGAGCCGGAATACCGTGCGGCAGTTCATACAGGTCGCTGATTGTTTGCAGCGAGGCAATGCCCCATGACTCGGGCGCAAAGGATTTCAGCAACCAGACAATAAGAGTAGCACATACAATCGCTGCCAGAGACCCCGGTATGCGTTTGGTAATAAAGGGCATACCGATACATATAGCCAGCGAGAAAAGGCCTATGCCAAAAGCCCACCAGTTAGGCTGGAAATGATGGACGTAGAAAACCCATTTGTCTATGAAATTAGCAGGTACATCGGTAAGTCCGAGTCCGAAAAAGTCGTTCATCTGGGTAGAGAAGATCGTAACGGCAATACCTGCCGTAAATCCGACAATGACGGGGTAGGGCACGAACTTGATAACCGAGCCGAGGTGCGCCATACCCATGAGGACAAGAATGATACCCGCCATAATGGTAGCGATAGTGAGTCCGGCAAGTCCGTACTGCTGTATGATACCATAGATGATAACGATAAAAGCACCGGTAGGTCCTCCAATCTGTACCTTGCTTCCGCCAAGGAGCGAGATGAGAAATCCCGCAATGATAGCCGTGACGAGGCCTTCTGTAGGTCCGACTCCGGAAGATATACCAAAAGCGATAGCGAGAGGAATAGCCACAATACCGACAATGATACCGGCGAGAGCATCCTGGGCAAACTGCGCACGCGTATAGTGCGCGAGCGTATTAAACAATTTAGGTGCGAATACTTCGCGAAAGGAGAATTGCATAAAATGGTGATTGTTGTACCTTAAAAAACGGGTGCAAAATTACTGCTTTTTTTGCACATAAACAAATAAAAAAGACAAAAAAGTTTAAAAAAATTTGGTCAATTGAAAAAAAAGCAGTACCTTTGCACGAATTTTTGTGTGGATAGGTATGCCCTGTCCGCATTTTTAGGCTCGAAAAAATATAAAATAATATAATACAATGTCAAAGATTTGTCAAATTACAGGCAAAAAAGCCATGGGCGGCTGTAACGTGTCGCACTCGAAGCGCCATACAAAGCGCAGCTTCGATGTGAACCTCTTCCGCCGCAAGTTCTACTGGGTAGAACAGGATGCATGGATCGAGCTGAACGTGAGTGCAGCCGGTCTGAGAACGATTAACAAGATAGGACTCGACAACGCCTTGAAACAGGCAGCCGAGAAAGGCTATCTCTAAAAGGAAAGGAGTAAAACAATGGCAAAGAAAACAAAAGAAGCGCGCGTACAGGTAATTCTGGAGTGCACAGAGCAGAAGGCCAGCGGTGTACCGGGAATGAGTCGTTATATTACGACCAAGAACCGCAAAAATACTCCCGACCGTTTGGAATTGAAGAAGTACAATCCCTATTTGAAGAAGTACACGATTCACAAGGAGATCAAGTAATTAACCACTAAATTGAGAAAGGCTTAGAACTATGGCAAAGAAAGCGGTGGCAACCCTGCAAACAGGTAACTCCGGTCGTGCTCACAGCAAGTGCATCAAGATGGTGAAATCACCAAAGACCGGTGCATATATCTTCCAAGAGGAGATTGTAGCAAACGAGAAAGTCAGCGAGTACTTCAAATAAGAGGAATGAAAGTAAAACGTCGAAGGCCAAAGGCAAAAGACGAAGGACTAAAGCAAAAAAATCGACATACATTTGCGTATGTCGATTTTTTTGTGTAACTTTGCACTGGAATTTCGAGAGGCTGGAGTTCCGGAGTAAAGCAATTAATACCATGTTAGGAATAATCATCAATCCCAAGTCCGGCAAACGTGCGTTTCGTGCGCAACGTGTGTATCTGTGGCGATTATTGCGCAAACGCCATGAACCCTTTTCCTATCGTGTAACGAAATACCCCAAGCATGCCATTGAGTTGGCACGTGAGTTGGCGGAGAAAGGGTATGACGAGATTCTTGTGCTCGGTGGGGACGGTACGCTCAGCGAGACCGTTAACGGCATCATGCGTGCGGAGATAAGCGCAGAGAAGCGGGCACGGATACAAGTGGGGCTGATGCCGCGCGGAACAGGAAACGACTGGGGACGGTATTGGAATCTGACCAAGGATTTCAAGGAAAGTCTCAGACGATTCTTTGAAGGCGAGGGGCATCCGATAGATATAGGATGCGTGACGTATTGGCGGAACGGTATTGCGCATCATCGCTATTTCATCAATTCGGTGGGTTTCGGAGTGGATCCGCTCACCTGCAAGAAAGCCGAGGCTCTGAAATACTATATCGGCAGTCATCATGTGAATTACCTGTTCGGACTGATAGCCGCAATCATTCAGCACAAACCGCAGCATATGATTCTTACCGTGGACGGGAAAGAAGCGGTGAATGACCATCTGTTCACCATGAATATCGGCAACGGTCCTTTCTCGGGAGGCGGTATCAGGCAAAATCCCGACGCCGACCCGCAGGACGGAGTTTTTCACGGGATGTTTGTCCGCAAACCGACCTTCAAGCAGATTGTCGAAGCGCTTCCCAAGCTTTATAACGGCCGGTTAGCCGAGCTGCCGTTCATCTATCCGATGGTAGGCAAAGAGATAGAGATCAGTTATCACAAGCATATTCTGTTTGAGACAGACGGTATCCTGGAGAATATCATCGGTCCGTGCAAGGTGACGTGCATGCATCACGCTTTGCAGTTCAGAGTTTGAGAGAGGTGAAAGGTGAGAGGGTTATGGGGAATATAGTACAACAAGGGAGCAATCGCGTTTATACGCGAGAGAAAGATGCGGACGGGCGGAGTATCATCCGCGTAGAGGGAACGAACCGCGATGAGAACCGTGCGTTTGTTTACCTTGCCCGACATTTCCGTACCAAGGGACTGCCGGTTCCGGAAGTGCTGTGGGTGAGTGAGGATGAGATGAGTTATACTCAGGAGGATTTAGGCGATACGCTGCTTTTTGATGCAATCAAGCACGGACGCGAGACCGGGTGTTTTCTGCCGGAAGAGAAAGCACTGCTTGAGAAAACCATCCGTGCGCTCGCGCATATACAGACAGAAGGAGCACCGGGGCTGGACTGGAGTGTCTGTTTCCCTGTACCCGCCATGGATGAACGCGCTATACGATGGGACCTGAACTATTGGAAGTACTGCTTTCTGAAAGGCACAAAGATTGAGTTCAGCGAACCGAGGCTGGAAGATGATTTTGACCGGATGGTGGAAATATTAATGGCGGATGGCGGATGGTCGAAGGGCGAAAGTGCAAACAGCACTTTTCTCTATCGGGATTTCCAGAGCCGCAATGTGATGATTAAGGACGGCGAGCCCTATTTCATTGATTTCCAGGGAGGACGAAAGGGAGCGACACAGTATGACGTAGCATCGTTTCTATGGCAGGCGAAAGCGAATATCCCGCAGGCGTTGCGCGAACAACTGGTAGAAGCGTATCTGGATGAGTTGGAGGCCGTCAGCCGTCAGCCGTCAGCTATCAGCAAGAACGAATGGAAAGCGGCATTGCCGCATTTTGTGCTACTGAGGACATTGCAAGTGCTTGGTGCATATGGCTACAGAGGTTATTTCGAACGCAAAGCTCATTTTATAGAATCCATTCCCAATGCCATCAGGAATCTGGCGGAATTGTTCACCATGCACGGGGCATTGAGAACCGAATATCCCTATATCTATGCTATCAGTAACGATTTACTCCTTCTCATATAAACGCGGCATACCTGCGGACAAGAGCGGAAACGGCGGCGGTTATGTGTTCGACTGCCGCAGTACTCATAACCCCGGCAAATATGAGGAATACAAACAGCTAACCGGTTTGGATGAGCCGGTGATTGCGTTTCTGGAAAAAGACGGAGAGATACTAAGCTTTCTGGAATCGGTGTATTCGCTGGTGGACCACCATACGGAACGGTTCATAGAGCGCGGATTCGAGCATCTGCAAGTTAGTTTCGGCTGTACGGGCGGTCAGCACCGATCGGTCTATTGCGCCGAGCACCTGGCGATGCATCTGAAAGAGAAGTACGGGGTCAGGATAGAGTTGATTCACCGCGAGCGCGGGGTAGAAAAGGTGTTATGAGAGTATGAGAGCAATGATTTTTGCGGCGGGTCTGGGGACAAGGCTCAAGCCGCTGACCGATAACATGCCCAAAGCGCTTGTGCCGTTAGGCGGTAAGAGTCTGCTGGAATGGCAGGTGGAGAAACTGCGCGAGGCGGGTATTACGGATATAGTGGTGAACGTGCATCATTTTCCGGACATGATTATTCATGCCATAGAGGAACATGAAGGGTGGGGGTGTAACATACAAGTGAGCGATGAGAGAGACTGCCTGCTGGATACGGGAGGCGGATTGCGGAAAGCAAGCGTGTCGCTGTCCGGCGATGAACCGGTGTTGGCGAGCAATGTGGATATATTGAGCAATATAGACTTGCAGGCGTTGACAGAAGCCTATTTCAGGAGGGGAGTGAGCCAGCTGGTGGTGAGCGAACGTGAGACACAGCGGTATCTCTGTTTTGATGCGCAGAACCGGCTGTGCGGCTGGACAAATGTCGTAACCGGAGAGATGAAGGGAAGGGACGGCCGGCATCTGGCGTTCTCGGGAATGCAGATCCTGAGTCCGAAGGTGTTGAGACGTTTGAGCGAAAGGGAGGAGGACAAATTCTCGCTGATTCCATTCTATCTGGATATCATGGGAAGTGAAGAGCTGCAAGCCTATGTGCCTCAGAACTATAAGATGATGGATGTTGGGAAGATTGACCAGATAAAGCAGGCGGAGCAGTTTGCAGGGAGCTTAAGTTGAGAGGAAATGCACCTTTTTGCAAAAAAAATGCAGAAAAATTTGGTCATGTCAAAAAAAAACAGTACCTTTGCA
>FLNW01001308.1_pt1 | contig 18704 bp, 16 predicted proteins | sample 1140371 | NCBI WGS metagenome assembly FLNW01 (sample SAMEA3878170, study PRJEB12797) | bioreactor metagenome | biome: Moose rumen | place: Sweden | collected 2011-10
CGAGAATGAGAAAGAACTCAAGGTCTATAATATTATTATGCAGGATAGCGTAGCGGCTGAGGTAGGCGACCAAGTATCTGTTTTCGGTAAAATTCAGAAATACAATTCCGACATCGAAATCATCAGTGGTACTGCAAAAGTACTGGAGAAGGGCGATGTGAAGATTGACACCATCCATGTTTCTGTAGCTGAAGCAGTAGCTGCCGGCAAGGAGCTGGAGAAAGGCAAAACTTCTGTTAATGTTTATATCGTAGAGGGCTACTGCGATAGTATTGCTTATAAGTTTGATGAGTCAAAGAAGAACATGTCTTTTTACATGTGCGATGATCTGGCTGATCCCCAATACGAATTTGAGGCATACAAAGCTTCTACCGAAGTAGATATCCCTGTTGGCACCAAAGTTCAGGTAATTGGTAATCTTTACCACTATTACAAAGCTGCAACCGAGGACAAACCGGAGGTAGAGACCATCGAAATCTCTGAGGGCAAGGCTATTATCGTAAATTCTGAGACTATGAGTGGTACTTGCGGTGATAATCTTATGTGGAATTTAACAAACGGTACGTTGACCATCAGCGGTACAGGGGCGATGATAGACTACTCTTATGGTACTCCCCCCTGGTATTCTGATAAAAATTCTATTTTATCAGTGGTTATTGGGAATGGAGTCACAAGTATCGGAGATTTTGCTTTCCATGAGTGCAGCAGTTTGATTTCTGTGTTGATTCCCAGCAGTGTCTATAGCATTGGAAAGTGGGCTTTTCCTGGTTGTACTAGTTTAAAATCTATAACCAATTATGCCACTATTCCGCAAGAGATAAGCAGTGATGTTTTCTATGCTGTGGACAAATCCACTTGCACGCTCTTTGTGCCTGCGGAGAGTGTAGATGCTTACAAATCCACAGATGTGTGGAAAGAATTTGTCAATATATTCCCGATTCAAGACGGACCGCAGGTTGAGCCGGAATTGATAGAAGGCGATTACACCATCCAATATCTGGACGATGATGATCACGAACTGCACAACGAAATAGTGACGTTGCATGTCCCTGTAGCGCCGGTAATCGAAGACTTTACGTTTATTGGATGGCAGGCATCTGGAATATTGGAGGATGGTATTATCCTTCAGGCCGTTTACCAAGCCAATGAGTCCAGTTCTGCCCCTGCTGTTTATACCAACCCTGTCAACCCGGCGCAGAAACTGATTAAGAACGGGAATGTATATATCCTTACGGACGACCACACTTACACCCTCACAGGACAAGAAGTGAAGTAAAGTGGACAGAGAAAATTGTGGACTTATATAACCACGGGCGGCACTTTGGAATAGAATCCGAATGCCGCTTGTTTTATACTATCCTCTTTGCTATCCTGTGTTAATGCTGTGTTAATGCTGTGTTAATCCTGTGTTGGGATATGCAGACATAAAGAGAGGGAAAGAGAGGAGGGGGAGTGAGTATAGTTTTGTAAAAAAGGTGCTTGGTACATGTAGATGGTAGAGTAAAACTCTACTTTTTCTAAAATTCCGCAACTAAAACTTGCATATGTGCAATTTTTGTTGTACCTTTGCACCCTAAATCGGTCTTTGTATATCGTACATCGTCCATTTGTATATCGTACATCGTCCATTTGTACTTTTATTATGTACTTATTCTATTGTCCGGACATAGAAACCAAGCATTGTCTCCCGGAGGAGGAGAGTGCGCATTGCGTGCGGGTGCTGCGCTATACCGCAGGCGACGAGATAATCATCACTGATGGAAAGGGTACCACTTATACCGCGCGAATCACGAATCCCCATCCCAAGCATTGCGATTTTGAGATTATTGCGCAGGAGAAGCAGCAGCCGCTGCATGATTTTCATCTGCACATAGCCGTTGCGCCGACGAAGAACATCGAGCGGGTGGAGTGGCTGGTGGAGAAATGTACGGAGATAGGCGTGGACGAGATCACGCTGCTCCTCTGCCGTTTCTCCGAACGCAAGCAGCTGCGCACCGACCGTCTGGAGAAAATCATCCTCTCCGCCGCCAAGCAAAGCCTCCGGGCTTATCTGCCCAAACTGAACGAGGTGACGCCGTATGACGAGTTTATCAAGGTACAAAGTGACAAAGTACAATGTACAAAGGGGCAACTCTTCATTGCGCATTGCTACAAGGAGGACAAACGCGAACTGAAAGACGAGATAGAGCGTGGCAAAGATGTATTGGTGCTCATCGGGCCTGAAGGAGATTTCAGCGAGAAAGAGGTAGCCGATGCTCTTGCACTCGGTTTCCGTCCTGTGAGTCTGGGCAACAGCCGCCTGCGCACAGAGACAGCAGCGATGGTGGCGTGCCACACGGCGGTGCTGGTGAATGAGTAAATAACCTCTCCCTAACCCTCCCCTCAAGGGAGGGAACAAAGATGCAAGAAATAGACAGCATTATACTCCTTTGGATCAACGGTCATTACAGCGGGTGGCTGGATACGCTCATGTGGTATATCAGCGCCTCGCGGACATGGATACCGTTGTACGTATTATTGGTCGGGCTCATCATCTATAAATACCGTAACTGGAAAGCGGTGCTGCTGATATTAGCGGGCTTCGCGGTAGCCGTCGGTCTGGCGGATTACACTACGAGCGGCATCATCAAACCTCTGGTCTGCCGCCTGCGTCCGACGCATGAACCGGCTATCATGGACCAGGTTCATCTGGTGCGCGGCTACACCGGTGGTTTGTACGGCTTTTGCAGCAGCCACGCTGCGAACACGATGGCTTGCGGTCTGCTGTTCAGCCTGCTCTATAAGAACAAATATGCCACCGCGGGTCTGATGATCTGGGTGGCTCTGAACTGCTACAGCCGTATGTATCTGGGCGTGCACTATCCGCTGGATATACTCTGCGGTCTGCTTATTGGGGCTCTGTCAGCGGTGCTTGTCTGTTGGGCTTTGAGGCGTTGGGTGCTACCACGCTGGCACCTCTCGGATGACGCGGCTGCTCAGCAGGGTGGTTCATAAACCGCTCGAACTCCTCAGGCGTCAGCAGCAGTTTGAGCTCGGCATAAATGGCGTTCATCCGATCTATGTTCTGCGCCCTGGTGAGCCCGTTCTGACGTACACGGGCATACTTGAGATGCATCTTGTAGATAGTGTCTATACGCACGGAATCCTGAATGCTGAGTTCGCGTACCAACCGCTCGGTCTGCTTGCGAGCCTCTTCTTCGGGAGTGCGTTGCGGACGCTGAGCCGGCTCCTGACCAACAGCCATGCTGCTACAAACAGCTGCCAACAAAATAGAAAAGAAAATACGTTTCATATACCAATACCATAACAAAAATTATGCCAATTAGTCCCGAAATACAGTTAGCCACGCGACTTTATTTTTCCCGGCATGGTGAAGAGCGTCAATCGCGCCCTGCTGTGCGTGTGGCGTTAGCGGGGATGATTATCGGCGTGCTGGTGATGATTGTCACTGTTTGTGTGGTGGTGGGATTCAAGGAGACGATCACACAACAGGTGGCGGGGTTCGGCGCACATATACAAGTTGTTTCGTTTGACAACAACAACACCTACGACCTTCAGCCTATTGAGGTATCCGATTCTCTGCTGGCCGTGCTCGGCAGTTATCCGCATGTAGCCGGAACGGCTCCGTTCATTACCAAACCGGGAATGCTCAAGACAGATAGTGCGTTTCACGGCATAGTACTCAAGGGCACCGACCACTGGGATTTCTTCGCACGCAACCTGCGCGAAGGCGCATTGCCTCAAAAACCGCAGGAAGTCCTCATCTCTATGCCCGTGGCCCGGTCACTCGGTTTGCATACAGGGGATGCCGTGAATGCCTATTTTGTGGACGAAACAGATGTCCGCGCACGGCGTTTTGTCATCAGTGGTTTGTATGAAACGGGGTTCGGACAGTTTGACGATCTCTTTGTGCTCACGCCGTTTGCTACTGCCGGACGTCTGCAGGGATGGGATGCACATACATGTTCTGGCGTGGAGATAGAGGTGGATAATATCGCTTACCTGAATGAGGTGGCGGATCGTATCTATTTTGCTACGGTCAATCATTTCGACGAAGAAGGCTGTCATGCCTATTACGTCCAAACGCTTCAGGAGCAGAATCCTGCAGTCTTCGCATGGCTGGATCTGCTGGACATGAATGTGGTTGTAATCATCATTCTTATGCTGCTGGTATCGGGCTTTAATATGGTGTCGGGGCTGATTATACTCATTCTGGACGGGATTCAGTTTATTGGTGTGCTGAAGGCTCTTGGAGCGGACAACCGGTTTGTACAGCGTATCTTCCTCACGCAGGCGTTGATGCTGGTCTGCAAAGGATTAGTGTGGGGCAATCTCATCGGTCTGGCATTGGTGGCGCTCCAGTATTTCACGCATCTGATTCCGCTCGAAGCAGCCACATACTACGTGAGCTATGTGCCGGTTTCCTTCGCATGGGGATGGATTATCCTGCTGAATGTGCTCACCGTTGTTGTCTCGTTCCTGATTCTGCTGCTGCCATCGGTCATCATTACGCGTATCAGTCCCGCCAAAGTGATGCACTTTGAGTAATCTGAAAGCTGAAAAATGAAAGGTGAAAGATGAAATTGCAAACACAAATAGAGATTACTCCATCGCCGTGGCAAATCGGTTATGACGACCGGATTTTGCTGCTGGGCTCGTGTTTCTCCGACGAGATGGGCCGTAAGATGGAGGAACACAACCTGAACGTCACGTGCAATCCTTTCGGCACACTTTATAATCCGCTCTCTATCGCTCAAGCGGTACAAATGACGGAGGTGCCGCCGCTGGTGGAATACGAAGGCTTGTGGCACTCGATGGCGCATCACGGCTCTTTCTCCCGTCCTACGGAGAACGAGACGCGTGAGGCAGTCTCTCAGTCTATACAAACCATGCAGCAGGCTCTTCGCGAGGCTACGGTAGTCATCAGTACTTTCGGTACCGCGTGGGTCTATCAGATGAACGGAGAGATAGTAGGAAACTGCCATAAGATCCCTGCACGCGAGTTCAGCCGGCGCAGGCTGTCGGTAGAGGAGATTGTCGCAGCATGGCAACCATTGATAGCCCGTTACCCCGACAAACACTGGATATTCACCGTCTCGCCTATCCGTCATGTCAAGGATGGCTTGCACGGGAACCAACTCTCCAAATCCACTCTCCTCATGGCGGTGGAGGGATTGATGAATACAGACCGCTGCGCTGACAGAGTACAGACTACAGACCGAATTAGTTATTTCCCGTCCTACGAAATCCTGCTGGACGAACTGCGAGACTACCGTTTCTATGCCGACGATCTGGTTCATCCCTCTTCGATGGCTGTCGATTATATATGGGAGCGGTTCATTGAGACCTTCTGTGCGCCTGCTACGCGCAACCGCATGAACATCGAACACAAGCAGTGGAGATTCGCTCACCACAGGCCTTTGCACCCAGACAAACTATAAATTCGAGGAAAAACGGCATATGCGTTTGCATATGTCATTTTTTTTTTGTACCTTTGTAGCCGATTTTTGATGCGCTGCTATGAAAGAGTTGAAATGTCCTAAATGCGGAAGTACGTTTGCCGTGGATGAGGCGGACTACGCCTTGCTGTTGAGTCAGGTGAAAAACAGTGAGTTTGAGACCGAACTGGCGCGCCGTTTGCATGAGATGGAGCAGGCGCAGACCTTGCGTCTGCAGGCAGAGCGGCAGGCTTACGAAGCACGTCAGCAGGCTGATGCGGCATACCGTGAGCAACAGTTCGCACGGCAACTGGCGCAGCAGCAGCAGTTATTGCAGGATACCCAAGCCCGGCTCCAGCAAGCCGAGCAGCAGAAACAACTGGCAGTTGCGCAGGTGCGCCAGAAAGCCACAGAGGAATACCTGAAAAAAGACCAGGAACTGGCAACCGTCCGCACGCAAATGGCAGAGCAACTCAAGGCCGCCCAAGAGCAGATAGCCTATTACAAGGAGATGAAACTCCGCCTTTCCACCAAGATGGTGGGCGAGACGCTGGAGCAGCATTGCGCCACCGAGTTCGCGCGTATCCGTCCGCTTTTCCCAAATGCTTATTTCGAGAAAGATAATGAGGTCGTCGAAGGTACCAAAGGAGATTTCGTCTTCCGTGACAGTTCGGAGGATGGAGTGGAGTATATCTCTGTCATGTTCGAGATGAAGAACGAGAACGACGAGACCGCTACCAAACACAAGAACGAAGATTTCCTCAAGAAACTGGACGACGACCGCCGCAAGAAGAACTGCGAGTACGCGGTGCTCGTCTCGCTCCTGGAGCCGGATAGCGAACTGTACAACGGCGGCATTGTGGATATGAGCCATAAGTTCGACAAGATGTATGTCATCCGTCCGCAGTTCTTTGTGCCGATAATCACGCTCCTGTGCCAGACCAGCCGCAAGTCTCTGGATGCCCGCCGTGAACTGGCTCTCATCAAAGCACAGCAGGTGGATGTTACCAATTTTGAGGAGAAACTGACGGCATTCAAGGAGGGCTTCACACGCAATGTGCGGCTTGCCAACGACCGCTTTGCAGATGCCATCGACGAGATTGACAAGACAATCGCCCATCTGACCAAAGTGCGTGAGAACCTCATCAAGTCCGGTGACAATCTCAACCAGGCGGACAAGAAACTGCAGGAGGTTACTATCAAACGCCTGACCTACAACAACCCCACCATGAAAGCCAAATTTGAGGAGGCAGATAGCAGTAAGGTAACGACTAAATAACTAATATACAATGAAAAAAGAAATCCAATTCTCGCTCGTGTACCGCGATATGTGGCAATCGAGCGGCAAGTATGTACCGCGCAAGGACCAGCTGGCACGCGTGGCGCCCGTGATTATCGACATGGGATGCTTCGACCGTGTGGAGACCAACGGCGGCGCCAGCGAGCAAGTCAACCTTCTCTACGGCGAGAACCCCAACACCGCCGTACGCACTTTCACCAAACCATTCAACGAGGCGGGTATCAAGACCCACATGCTCGACCGCGGTCTGAATGCTCTGCGTATGAATCCTGTGCCGGCAGACGTGCGCCGGCTGATGTACAAAGTGAAGCACGCGCAGGGCACAAATATCACCCGTATCTTCTGCGGTCTCAACGACCCGCGCAATATCATCCCGTCTATCAAATGGGCGAAGGATGCCGGCATGACCGCACAGGCGGCTATGTGCATCACCTATTCGCCTATTCATACCGTGGAATATTACGTCAATCTGGCGGAGCAACTCATTGAGGGCGGAGCCGAAGAGATATGTCTGAAGGATATGGCGGGTATCGGTCGTCCGACGATGTTGGGACAGATAGTAGCTGCTATCAAGGAGAAACACCCCGGTATCATCATCCAGTACCACGGTCATACGGGGCCCGGTTTCTCGGTGGCTTCGATGCTGGAGGTGGCGAAAGCCGGAGGCGATGTGCTGGATGTGGCAATCGAGCCGCTGAGCTGGGGTATGGTGCATCCGGATGTAATCACTATTCAGGCGATGCTGCGCGAGGCTGGATTCCTGGTAAAAGATATCAACATGAAGGCATATATGGAGGCACGCAACCTCACGCAGGAGTTCATCGATGACTTCCTCGGCTACTGGATTGATCCGCGTAACTCCAAGATGACGTCGCTGCTGGTGGGCTGCGGCTTGCCCGGCGGAATGATGGGGTCGCTTATGGCGGATCTCAAGGGAATGCACGCCGCCATCAACGCCAACCTCAAGAAACGCGGCGAGAAAACACTCAACGAGGATGAACTGCTCGTCGAACTGTTCCAGGAGGTACAGCGCGTTTGGCCGATGCTCGGTACACCGTGTCTGGTGACACCGTTCAGCCAGTATGTCAAGAACGCTGCGCTGATGAACCTGTTCAGCCGCTCGATGGGAGAGAAACCGTTCACACGCATGGACCCCGCTATGTGGGGTATGATACTCGGCAAGTCCGGCAAACTGCCCGGCACGCTGGCTCCGGAGATTATAGAACTGGCGAAAGAGAAAAATCTGGAGTTCTATACCGGCGATCCGCAGGCACTCTATCCGGATGTGCTGCCGCAGTATATCAAGGAGATGGAGGAACTCGGTTGGGATTGTGGTCAGGACGACGAAGAACTATTCGAGTTCGCTATGCACGACAAACAATACCGCGAGTATAAATCCGGTTTGGCGAAAGAGCAGTTCAACAAAGACCTGGCAGAGCGTATCCAAAAAGCCGGCAAACCCGTGCCGGAGAACCTCCGTCAGTACTTGCCGCAACAGGCTGCTCCGGCTCCGCAACCTGCGGCTCAGGCGTCTGAGGACGAGAAAGCAGCCATCGCGATGGCGCTCTATAAATCCCGCAAACCGGGACCGAACCCTGCAGCTGCCACACTGCCGGTGGTGCACCATACACAATGGAAACGTTTTGATCTGTAATTTAAACCTTTATATAGTTTATGAAGAAGTATAATTTCAATGCGGGACCGAGTATCCTGCCGCAAGAAGTGATCAAACAGACCGCTGAGGCTGTAATCGATTTTCAGGGCGAAGGCCTTTCTGTCCTTGAAATCTCTCACCGCGCTAAGTATTTCCAGCCTGTTATGGACGAGGCGGAGACGCTGATGAAGGAGCTTTTGAATGTGCCGGAGGGTTACCGGGTGCTCTTCCTCGGCGGTGGTGCCAGCCTGCAGTTCTGCATGGTTCCGTTCAATCTCTTGGAGAAGAAAGCCGCATACCTTAACACAGGTGTTTGGAGCAAGAAAGCACTCAAAGAGGCTAAGGGCTTCGGCGAGGTTGTGGAGGTTGCCGCCAGCACAAACTCCATCCCGACGGACTACGAGATACCGCAGGATGCCGATTATTTCCATATTACGACCAACAATACCATCTTCGGTACCGAGATCAACGATGACAAACTGGCGGAGATATACCGCAAAAAAGGCAACGTGCCTTTGGTTGCGGATATGTCGTCTGATATCCTCAGCCGTCCCGTTGACGTCAGCCGGTATGACATCATCTACGGCGGTGCGCAGAAGAACCTGGCTCCTGCCGGTGTCACCTTCGTCATCATCAAGGAATCGTGCCTCGGCAAAGTGAGCCGTTATATCCCTACGATGCTCAACTACCAAACACATATTGACGGCGGTTCCATGTTCAACACACCTCCTGTGCTGCCTGTTTACACGGCGCTCCTGACCCTCCGCTGGCTCAAGGCAAACGGCGGTGTCAAATGGATTGAGGCGCGCAACAAAGCGAAAGCCGACTTGCTCTATAAATGTCTGGACGAGAGCAAAATCTTTACGCCTACTATCCTCGACAAGGAGGATCGCAGCCGCATGAACATTTGCTTTGTCTTCAAACCCGGCTACGAGGATCTGCAGGACGATTTCTTCAAGTTCGCTACCGCAAAAGGCATGGTGGGAATCAAGGGACACCGTCTGGTCGGAGGCTTCCGCGCTTCATGCTATAACGCGATGGACATCGAAGGCGTGCAGGCACTCGTTGATTGCATCAAGGAGTACGAGGCTTTGCACTAAATCTTAATAATCGTACACTTTTTGACGCGATTTTTATATCGGTTTAATATCGGGGTCATATCGGAGGCAAATCGGGTATAAGTCGGATTCAACCGAGATACCCCAAATCTTAATAATCGTACATTTATGAAAGTATTAGTTGCAACAGAAAAACCCTTCGCAAAAGTGGCTGTGGACGGTATTCGCGAAGTGGTGGAGGGCGCAGAATATGAACTCGCGCTGCTCGAGAAATATACCGACAAACAGCAGTTGCTGGACGCTGTAGCCGATGCGGACGCACTTATCATCCGTTCGGATGTGGTGGATGCCGCAGTGCTCGATGCTGCCAAACAGCTGAAGATCGTTGTTCGTGCCGGAGCAGGGTATGACAATATCGACCTGGAAGCCGCAACGGCTCACCATGTAGTGGCGATGAACACCCCGGGACAGAACAGCAATGCCGTAGCTGAGCTGGCTTTGGGGCTGATGGTATATGCCGTCCGCAATCTCTATAACGGCACTGCGGGAACCGAACTCAAGGGTAAGAAACTGGGTATTCACGCCTTTGGAAACGTAGGACGCAATGTGGCACGTATAGCGCAGGGATTCGGCATGGAGGTGTATGCCTATGATGCCTATTGTCCGGACGAGGCGATGACTGCCGCTAATGTCACACCGCTTCACTCGGCTCAGGAGCTCTACAAGACCTGTGACATCGTGTCCCTCCATATTCCTGCAACGCCAGAGACCAAGGGCTCGATCAACCACGATCTCGTCAATCTGATGCCTAAAGGCGGCATTCTCGTCAATACTGCACGCAGAGAGGTCATCGACGAAGAAGGACTTGTCACGCTCATGCAGGAGCGCACTGACCTCAAGTATATGACGGATATCATGCCGGTAGCTGATGTGAAATTTCGCACGCTCTTCGAAGGACGCTATTTTGCCACGCCTAAGAAAATGGGTGCGCAGACTGCCGAAGCGAATAGCAACGCTGGTATTGCGGCTGCCAGGCAAATCGTGGATTTCATTCAGAACGGCAACGCCCGTTTCCAAGTGAACAAATAAATTGAAAATTGAAAGGAAAAAGGTGAAAGGATGAAAAGTGGAACGAGACATAAATGGATGTTGTTAGGGCTTATTGTCCTTTCAACTTTCAATTTTCAACTTTCAACTCTCTGCGCCTCTCCCATTGAGTGCGTAGGCACGGCTACACAAGTGGTGAACGGCAGGGACACGCTGTTTGTCTTCAAGGACGAGATTCATCTGCGTTCTACACGCGGCGATGTGGATTGGTACAGGACCGACGGCGCGGCGGTGGCTACAGCTACGGATGAGATATATCCGGATGAGGGAGGCTATTTCACGGTTCTGGCAGGTGATACTTCTGCGCCGTGCTACGTGTTTCTATACAACTGGCCGGATGACCTGTTTCTGTCGCTCGCGCCGGATTGCAATGCCACTACACTAACCCTCTCGGGCGATGCGATGCCTTTCCGCTATGTGCGTCCGGATGGCACATCCGGCTCGTACGCACGTGCGTGCACCATAGATTACAATACACTGTCGTGGAATGGAGAAGAGTGGACGGATTCGGCTGCGCAGATAGTCTCCGATTTGCGCACGGGCAATTATACCCTTCCGGTGCTCTATGCAGGCACGGATATCCGCGTCTGCTACGATGCCGATATACGTAGCAGGTTCGGGATGGACTCAGCGTGTATTGCTGCTACGCTTGAACCCGATGACGTGCGGGCGGTGAATTTCCAACTCACCTCCTTGGTCACTTCGCGGGGAACAGAGGGTGAAAAATCCAATGAACGCAATCGTCCTACCAGCCAGGACCTGATCGAAGGCTCCGAATACAGCGGACCGCTCGAGGTGGCTTTCTATAGCAATCCTACTCCCGAGGTGAAATTCTTCCGCTGGGCTATCTATCAAAGCACGAATCTGATAGCTACACGCCAGGACCAGGATATACGCTATACCTTTTCTGAGCCAGGCAGCTATCGCGTCGTTTGCTCGGTCAATAACCAATATTGCGCAGCCGATTCGATGGAGGTGACCGTGAATATATCCGAATCTTTCCTTGCAGTACCGAATGTCTTCACACCCAACGGGGATGGACAGAACGATGAGTTCCGCGTAGCCTACCGCTCGCTTAGGGAGTTCCACTGCTGGGTCTATAACCGATGGGGACACCTCGTCTATGAATGGGACGATCCCGCTAAAGGATGGGATGGTAATATAGGCGGCAGACCGGCGGCTGAAGGAGCGTATTTCTATGTCATCAGGGCGCTGGGAACAGATGCCGCCAAGGATGCCGGATACATAGGACTCAAAGCTTCCTACAAGAAGAAAAAAGCCAATTCCGATGAATCGGTAATTGGTGTTTACCAGCTTTCCGGCGACATCAACCTCATCCGGGGAGGCAAATAAATGCGAAAATAAATAAATGAGAAAATGAAAAAATCCCTATTAACCATGGCTTTAGCCACTACCGTTATGGCCGCATCTGCTGCCACCAACCCGTTCTTTGATTACAAGAACTGGAAAACACCTCATGGTACGTATCCGTTCAACGAGATTCATGCCGAACACTATATGCCTGCCTTCGAGGAGGCTATGAAACAGGGTCTGAAGGAGATTGACGACATCGTCAACAATCCTGCGGCACCCACTTTTGCAAACACTATCGAGGCTTACGAGGCTTCCGGCGAGATGCTCGGCATCGTAGCAGGATGTTTCTACAATCTCACGAGCGCAGAGACCAACGACACACTCCAGCAGATCGAGATGGAACTGAGCCCCAAGATGTCGGAGTATTCGGCTACCATCCGTCTGAACGATGGCCTCTTCCAGCGCATCAAAGCCGTCTATGAACAGCGTGACCGGCTCAAACTCAACAAGGCGCAGTACAAACTGCTGGAGGATATCTACGAGTCCTTTGCCAACAACGGCGCTAACCTCTCGCCCGAAGACAAACAAACGTACCGCGAGCTCTCTGCCAAACTGAGCCGCCTGACACTTCAGTTCGGTCAGAATGTGCTCAAGGCTACCAACGCATGGACGATGCTCATCACCGACGAGGCATTGCTCTCCGGCCTGAATGACGATACCAAGGCTATGCTGCGTGCTAATGCAGAGAAGAAAGGGCTGGAGGGATGGCTGCTCAACCTCAAACCTACCACCACTATTCCGGTGATGCAGGATCTCGACAACCGGGACATCCGCCGCGAACTCTATATGGCTAATGTCGGCAAATGCGTGGGGGGCGAGTTTGACAACACCGCCAATATCATTGAGATTGTCAACACCCGTCTGGCGCTCGCCAAACTGTTCGGCAAGAAGACTTATGCCGAGAAATCGCTCTACAAAACGATGGCTGAGAAACCCGAAACCGTTTACAGCCTGCTGGATCAGCTGCGTGACGCATATATGCCCGCAGCACGCGAGGAAGTGAAGGAGCTGGAGGATTACGCTCATGCACATGGTTTCTATGCCGCGCACGTGCAGCCCTGGGACTGGAGCTATTATTCCAAGAAACTCAAACAGGAGAAATATGCTATCTCCGATGATGATCTCCGGCCGTACTTTGAACTGGAGAATGTCAAGAAAGGAGTTTTTGGCTTGGCGGAGCGTCTCTACGGACTCAAATTCAAGGAGAACAAGAATATCCAGGTCTATAACCCCGAGGTGACGGCTTATGAGGTCTTCGACGAGAAGGGCAAGTTCCTGGCCGTCTATTATGCCGACTTCCATCCGCGGGACGGCAAGCGTGGAGGGGCATGGATGAACGACTTCCAACCGCAGTATATCAAGGGCAAGAAAGACCATCGGCCCCATATTGTCAATGTGATGAACTTTACGCGTCCCACAGCGGATAAACCGGCACTCTTCACCTACGACGAGGTGCGCACCTTCCTCCACGAGTTCGGTCACGGCCTGCATGGTATGCTCACCCGCTGCCAGTATGCCGCCCAGAGCGGCACCAATGTGCCGCGCGACTTCGTGGAGCTGCCGAGCCAGTTCAACGAGAACTTCATCGACGAGAAAGAGTTCCTTGACACGTTTGCCAAACACTATCTCACCGGCGAAACTCTGCCGCAGGAACTGCTGGACAAGATGCATGCTTCGCAGACTTACCATGCTGCCTATGCCTGCGTTCGCCAGCTCAGCTTCGGCTATCTGGATATGGCTTGGCACACGCTCGAGCGGCCGTTTGTTGAGAACGAAGAATTGGGTACCGTGGAGTCTGTTTGCCGGTTCAGTGACGAGGCGATGACGCAGGTGCAAGTGTTGCCTACCGTTCCCGGTACACAGATGGCAACAGCTTTCACGCATATCTTCTCCGGAGGTTATGCAGCCGGCTATTACAGCTACAAATGGTCTGAACTCCTCGATGCCGACGCTTTCTCTGTCTTCAAAGAGGCACAGGCTAAGAATGGGGGCACTATCTTCGACAAAAAAGCCGCCAAGCGTTTCCGCGAGAATATCCTGGAGAAGGGCGGCACCGAGAAAGCCATGGACCTGTATGTCCGTTTCCGTGGCGGCGAACCCACCATCAACGCCCTCCTCGAACGTGACGGCATCAAATCCCGCGAAATCAAGTAAATTCTAATAAAAAACACATTTTTTGCCCGATTACTTGCGTATGTCAAATAAAAGTGGTACCTTTGCAGTTGCAAAAGTGAAAAGAAAGGAATTAAACTATGCAAACAACGTTACAAAGGGAAGACGTTTTAACGCTCAATGAACAAGTCATGGGCGAATCTCTCATAGATCCCAATTGGCGAGACAGACCTGCGCGTCCATGGGAGGAGGTTTATGACGAAATGTGCAAAGACTTAGGTCAGCACTACGGATTAATTGACATCAGAGAGGCTCAGTAATGATTCGTTTCGAGGTTAAAGTAACAGACAAAGCGCAAAGCGATCTTATGAATTTGCGCAATGCTATTGAGGAATACTACCGTGCTCCGTTGACAGCGAAGCGCTATATAGGTGAGTTAAACACCAAAATGCAGTAGTTGGCTAATGGGGCTGATTATTTTCCTGTTGTTCCTGAATTGTCGTACATGTATGAATATGAGATACGCCGTTTGAATTTCAAGAAGATGGCGATTCTATATTCAATCGAAGATAACATCGTTTATATCCAGCGCATTATTCCTCAAAGTATGATTATTTACTAATCATCACTACAAACACACCATCAAAGCGGTAAATCCAATATGCGGTTTACCGCTTTTTGTACATATATATGCGCGTATGTTAGGCGTATGTTAGGCGTATGTTGCGCGTATATGTGCGCGGACAATATATTATATTGTTAATGGGAGGTATCGGAGAGTTTGAGACAGAGAAACAGTAGTAATAGGAACAGATAACTAAACATTGCACCTGACACGAATAAGGGTAAAAATTACAGCATTTTGTGTAAAAAATGAAATAAAATGACATATCTCTTGCATATGTCATTTTTTTTGTGTACTTTTGCGGCGCAAAACGGGAGTTTTGCCGTTTCTAACCACTTAAGTGTGGTAGAAACGTTTATCTCAGCCCACGTCAGGGATATGTCCATTAACGCGGGATTAGGGATAAGGACATATTGAAAAAAGGCGTCTTACGCGCTTTGTTTTGGCGATTCGGAATCTGGTAAATTCATAAGTTCCAAGACATTGCGACACAAGATGCTCATGGTGTGTATAAATTAATGTACGCGCGTATAGGCGTACACGCAACTATACATGCGGCGTGGGCTACGTGTTGCTGTTTGGAACGAAAGGCAATACCAGAGCCTCGAATCGCGGAACAGCAAGATTGCAGTCCCGCTTTCGTTTTATATATGCGGGACAAAAACAGCGCTTAGCAGTGTCCCGCTTTCGTTTTATATGCGGGACAAAAACAGCGCTTAGCAGTGTCCCGCTTTTAATTTTGTGCGTTGTAACAGCCTTATTCTCAGTGTGCTACAAACACCTTATCGGGGTAATCTTGGAGTAACATCGGAAGCGCATCGGAGGCAAGTCGGGGGATAACACACAAAAAAGCAAGTAAACCATACATGAAATAGACAACACACAATATAACCATTTAACCGTTGCACCCGACACGAATTTTGGGAATAAATAGTAACCATTGAATAAACGAATAACATAGCTCAAAACGCTATACATAATCAACTCATTTTTTAACAATCAAAAAACACTAAAATCATGAAAAATTTCTTCAAAATTAATCGTGCCCAAAATGGGCAAAGAAAAACTTTCTTTTCCCTTGTGGCTAAGAAAAAGATTTTTACTTTAGCCGCTGCCATGCTGGCAAGCTTTAGTTTGTGGGCGGCGACAGCAACTTATGTTCCATTGGGAGTGAAAACTATCACTTCTAACACAACAGTTTATTGCACAGACATCACCAGTGCGGGAACTCCTGCTACTGACTGGGTTGTGGTTCCTACCTACGGAACATCTTCAAAGGGCTACACACAAATCACCTCTACAACAGATAATGGTAACCCTCAAGGAATTACAGATAATCTTTCGTCGACTTCAAGCAATGTTGCAATGATCCAAATCAAAAAAGATGGAAATACTTATTCCGATGCAAAACGTGTAATTCATATGCATGTAAAGGGAGTAAGTGGTGTTATTGCACATGGTAATACCAGTTCGGGGTATGGTCTGTCGATTGCTGTAGCTGAATTTTCAGAGGACCTTTCTACATTCCCATCAGACATTACTTCAGGTGTTCGCAAGTCTAATAGTGGATCTATTCTAATACAAAAAACAGGATTAGATGCTACAAAAGAATACATCATATCAATCTATTCTAGTGGTGGAGATATTTATTTCTACGCAGCTGAGCTGATTGCTGGCGAACTGCCTACATACTCTGTAACATACAAAGCAAATGGAAGTGGAGAGGACGATATTGTTGCTGCGGAGACTTCAATTGTTGCAGACAACACATTCGCCTATGATGGATATAAGTTCATCGGCTGGAACACATCTGCTAATGGAGAGGGAACAGATTATGCTGCCGGCGACATTGTATCCTCCAACCTCGAACTTTATGCCCAGTGGGCAAAACTCTATTCTGTCACATATAATGCCAATGAGGCGACAGGAACTGCTCCGACAGAAGAAGACCACATCGCAGGTGAGACATTTGAGATTGCTGCACAAGGTTCATTAGTTACGCCCGAAGGCAAGGCTTTCAATGGATGGATTTATAATGAAGAGACTTATGCAGCAGGCGTAGAGTTTACTATGCCGGAAGAAGATGTAGAGTTTGAAGCCAACTGGATCAATGCTTATACCGTCACCTACAAAGCTAATGGTGGCACAGGTGACGATGTAGTAGAAGAAAATCCTGCTACAATTGCTGATTGCTCTTTCACAGCTCCGGAAGGAAAAGAGTTTAATGGTTGGAAAGATGCGAATGGCACTCGCTACGAGGTGGGTGCTTCTATTTCGGAAACTGTAGTTCTTTATGCTCAATGGAGAAATCTGCCTGTAACTATTTTCCACTGGAGAGCAAATGAGACTACTACTATAGATAATGCTAACGGAACAACTACAGGTGGTACAGTTACATTGCGTACTACTGATACTTCCAAATCATGGGCGACAGAAAATGCTACTTATGTAGCAGGTGTTGCGGATGATATGAAAGCGACTACCGGCAAAGAGTTAAAAGCAGGTAGTAGCGCACTCTATTTGGAACTTGCTCTTACAGAAGGCACTTTCAAAGAAGGCGATATTATTTTGGCTACAGGCTACCTGCCATGGGGTGTCTACACTACTACCTCTTTCAATCCTGCGATTGCTACTGTTACCACAGGAACAGATGCAAAAAACGTAGCTACTGGAAGAGATACTATTGCATCTGGAGTAAATGCACAAACATTGTATGTTCGTCGCGCTCAGGGAAGTAGTAGCGCCATAGCAGCCATCAAGATTATTCGCTATGAGAAGAACATTGTTTCTGCTGATACCACGCTTACTGCTGTTACAATTAATGATGTAGCTATCTCCGCAGCAGATTTGGCTACTTTGCTGGCAAGTCCCTATACTTTGGATTTGGCTACCAAATATGTGGAAGCGCCGACCGTTAAGTTTACAAAACACATTGAGGTTCTCTATGATGATGATTCAGAGAAAATTGCAGACGAGGTGGAGACTGTCGTAGCAACCTCCGCTGATACCAAATGGCAGGCGCAACTTACTATTGACGAAACAACATATACCATTAGTGCTGTTAAGCCTGTTTCTTATCAAGTAACATACATGTGCGGTGAAGAGGTGTTGGGCACAGAAGCTGTAGAAGCTGGTGAGGCACCTGCTACTTATGCTTCCTACCAATCTCTGGCACTGGCAACCTTCAACGGCTGGTACAGCGATGCAGATCTCGCAGACGAACACGCAGTGACCATTGCTTCTGCCGCTATCGTCAAAGACACCACTTTCTACGCTTCGTTCACCTACCACCACGCTTCCTCGGTGAACATCGAGGGATTGATTCTCGCTGACAACAAGACCAACATCAAAGGTAGTGTGCTCACCGGCACAAACGGCTACGCAAGCAACTTCTCTTCCGGTGACATCTCGAATGACACACTGAAGAATCAAAGTGATCGCAACTACGCTTATCTTGGTCTCAAGATTAAGGTATCCGGCGCAATGCTCAACTTCCGTCTGGCTGAGGGAAGCGTTCTGAAGATGAAATTCGGAAATGTAGGTACCACTCCGAAAGTTTCCATCAACGGTAGTGATTATGCAAACATGACGATTACCGATGATGTTTATACGCACACCGCAGAGGCAGAGGAACTGATTAGTTTCAAGACCGCTGATGCCAAAGCTGTTGTGCTCAAGCAGATTGCCATTGACGAGGAACTTGCCAATGTAGTATATGACATCACCTGCGCTGCTGCTGAAAATGGTACCGTTGCATGCGGCTGGGCTCTTGCTGTCCCGGGTGAGACTGTCGCGCTGACCGTTACTCCGGCTACCGGATATGCTATCGCTTCGGTTACCTACAACAATACAGTTATTGTTGCCGACGAGACTACCGGCAAGTACTCTTTCACGATGCCTGCCGCGAACGTAACCGTAACTGCTACGTTCAGCGATGCTACCGTCCTCGACAACACCGATGCAGCCGCAAAAGCCGTTAAGCGTTTGGAGAACGGCCAGCTCATCATCGAGAAGGACGGTAAACTGTTTAATATCC
>FLNW01000011.1_pt1 | contig 18665 bp, 16 predicted proteins | sample 1140371 | NCBI WGS metagenome assembly FLNW01 (sample SAMEA3878170, study PRJEB12797) | bioreactor metagenome | biome: Moose rumen | place: Sweden | collected 2011-10
CCGGATCGGGACTCGGCCCCGGCACGGGTGGCGGATCGGGCGGCGGTATCGGTTATGGAACCGGTACTCGCGGATTGGATAAGCAAATCAACACAAATGTTGATGAAGAAGGTCAGGTTTGCGTGGAAGTTCATGTTTTGGCCGATGGAACCGTATCTGAGGCTCGTGTAATAAACAACAGCAATCATAAGACGACCATCACGAACCGGCAAATACAGCAACAGTGCGTGCAAGAGGCTAAACGGGCCAAATACAAACCCGGCAAAGAAGAATTGAGAATAATCGTGTTCCACTGATGATTCCCTTTGTGTTCTTGGTGTTCTTGGTGTTTTTTTTAACACAAAGGGCACAAAGAACACAAAGGGCACAAAGGGCACAAAGACGCGCTACAGATTTCCACTGATAACTCTTCTTATTCCACCATCCTTCATCCGTTCGACATTGAAATTCAACAGCAATCCCAACTTATAGCCTCCTAACCGAAGATATGTCAATGTTTGCGCCAAATGTATGCCCAACAAGGTTGCTACACTTTTTGTTTCTACCACGACCTTTTGCTCTACTACCAAATCCATCCTGAATGCGTGCTCGATTCGCATATCATAATATACTATAGGTAGATACTTCTCTTTCTCAACCCGTAAACCTCGGCTATACAATTCGTAAAAAAGACACTCCTGATACGTTTTCTCTAATAATCCCGGACCTAAAAATTTGTGAACCTTTATCGCAGCATCCACAACTATACGAGCAATTTCGTTTTCATTCATGACCTAACTATATTTTGTTAAATGATTTGCAAAAATACAAAAATCAATATTGATTAAGTTACAGTAAAAAATTATTTAATAAAACAACCAAAACCGTTGCGCCCTTCGCGCCCTTTTTGTCAAAATGTATAATTCCCTCCTCGAAGAAATATTCCACGCCTACCCGATGTACCATAAGATCGGGACGGCAGCCTACAAGGAAGGCCTCGAAAACATTGAGGCCCTGCTTGATATTGTGGGCAACCCCGAAAAGAAACTCAAGGCCATCCACATCGCCGGCACCAACGGCAAAGGCTCCGTGGCCCACCTCACCGCTTCCTATTGTCAGGAACGCGGGCTCAAAACCGGCCTGTTCACCTCTCCGCATTTGGTTGATTTCCGCGAGCGTATCCGCATCAACGGTAAGATGATTGCCGAAGAGCAGGTATTGGCGTTTTTTCAGCGGTTCAAACCAGAGTTTGACAAGCTGGAGCCATCCTTCTTTGAGATGACAACCACACTGGCCTTTTGGTTCTTTGCCGAACAAAAAGTGGACATCGCCGTAGTGGAGGTGGGCCTCGGCGGACGGCTGGACGCCACAAATGTGCTGCGCCCATTACTCACCGTCATCACAAACATTACGCTGGAACACACGCAGCTGCTGGGAAACACGATAGCCAAGATAGCCTTTGAGAAGGCCGGAATCATCAAAAAGGACACTCCTGTTGTAATAGGGGAGTTCCACCCTGAAAGTTTTCCGGTTTTCACCGACATTGCAGAGAAAAACAACGCCCCGCTGTTTTTGGCGGAGGACAATTTCACGATTGATGGCGAATTGTCCGATTGCACAATTATTGACGTGATGGGTGGAACTTTGTACCAGCACGTGCATGTGCCAGTGCAAGGGGAGTACCAGCGCAAGAACCTGCGCACGTTCCTGCAGGTGGCAGATATACTGGACCAACTGATGCCAGCTGACAAGGATGTAACCATGGCCGCCATCGAAAAAATGGTGGAGAACACCCACCTGACGGGCCGCTGGCAGGTGCTCCGGCGCGAACCGCTCGTCATCTGCGACGTGGGGCACAACGTGGGCGGCCTGTCGATGACCATGGGACAACTGTCCGCAATGCCCTGCCGCCAGCTTCGCATCGTGTTCGGGATGGTGGCAGACAAAGACATTGAGCACATCCTGCCCCTGCTGCCGCAGAAAGCTATCTACTACGTGAGCCAAGCGCACATTGAGCGAGCCCTACAAGGCGATACGCTGGCAGGGATTCTGTCCGCAGCGGGACTGAACACGCGCACCTTTCCCTCCATCCCATCCGCATTCCGCGCCGCCCTGTCCGACTCTTCCCCGGACGACCTCTTGTTTGTCGGCGGCAGCTGCTTCGTGGTGGGAGAGCTGCTGTCAGCCCTATAAAGGGTTCCTCCACCTGCAGCCAACCCTCCTCTGTTATCCTGCATTTTCCTTGAAAACAATTTTTCCCATCCTTGGAAATATGAATAAATTTTATACTTTTGCAACCGCTTTTCAAAAGCAAAAAAAAGTTTTACAACTATCCTAAATTTTTAAATTTCAATAATATGAAAGTAAATGACATCATGGCCAACCTGGAGGCCAAACATCCTGGTGAGAATGAGTATTTGCAGGCCGTGCGCGAGGTCCTGGAAACGATTGAAGAAGAATACAACAAGCACCCCGAATTCGAGGCTGCCAAGATTGTGGAGCGCATAGTCGAGCCCGACCGTATCTTCACGTTCCGCGTGACCTGGGTCAACGACAAGGGTGAGGTTTGCACGAACCTTGGCTACCGTGTCCAGTTCAACGCCGCCCTCGGCGCATACAAGGGCGGTCTCCGCTTCCACAAGGCTGTCAACGTCTCCATGTTGAAGTTCTTAGGTTTCGAGCAGATTTTCAAAAACTCTCTGACCAACCTGCCTCTCGGCGGTGGCAAGGGCGGTTCCGATTTCGATCCCGTCGGCAAGAGCGACGCTGAGATTATGCGTTTCTGCCAGGCCTTCATGTATGAGCTGTGGCGCAACATCGGCCCGGACCAGGACAGCCCTGCCGGCGACGTGGGTGTGGGCGGTCGTGAGATCGGCTACCTCTATGGCGCTTACAAGAAACTGGCCCGCGAGCACTCCACCGGCGCGCTCACCGGCAAGAGCTACGGCTGGGGCGGTTCCCTCATCCGTCCGGAAGCCACCGGCTTCGGCGCCATCTACTATGTGGAGCGCATGGTGAAGGAAAAGGGTGACAAGATGGAAGGCAAGCGCGTCGCCCTCTCCGGCTTCGGCAATGTGGCTTGGGGCGCTGCCATCAAGGCCACCGAACTCGGCGCCAAGGTTGTGGCCCTCTCCGGACCCGACGGCGTGTGCGAACTTCCGGAAGGTATCACCAAGGAAATGATTGACTATATGCTCGATATGCGCGCCTCCAACCGCAACAAGGTTGAGGATATGGCCACCAAGTTCCCCGGCAAGGCCGTCTTCACCCCCGGCAAGAAGGCCTGGATGGTGAAGTGCGACATCGCTTGCCCCTGCGCTTTCCAGAACGAGCTCGCTGAAGAAGATGCCAAAGAACTGATCGCCAATGGCGTGAAGTACGTTGCTGAAGTTTCCAACATGGGTTGCCAACCTGGTGCTATCGCTGCTTTCCAGGCCGCCAAGATCCCGTTCGGACCTGGTAAGGCTGTCAACGCCGGTGGTGTTGCCACTTCCGGTCTTGAGATCTGCCAGAACGCCGGCCACATCAACTGGACGGCCCCAGAGGTGGACGCTAAACTGCACAAGATTATGAACGACATCTATGACATGTGCGTCGAGCACGGTCGTCAGGCTGACGGCACCATCAACTATGTGAAGGGTGCCAACATCGCCGGTTTCATGCGCGTGGCAAATGCTATGTTAGCTCAAGGTATCATCTAATCTTTTTGACTTTTCCCAAAAGGCCGCCCCGATGGACGGCCTTTTTTTTATATCTTTGCGGCCTGACAGCCTGCACATGAAAAACCGCAACGAACACACAATCCGGGAACTGGCCTTGCAATTCGTGAACCAATCGGGGAAACAGCACCTCCACGCTGAGCGCACGGTCATGGCCAAATGGCCGGAGTACATCGGCGAGCTATGCGCGGGACAGACCCGGTGCGTCTCCATCCATAACGGCGTGCTGAAGGTGAAAGTGCCTAACGCGGCCCTTCGTTTCGAGCTGACCGGAAGAAAAACCATGATTCTGGAAAGGATAAACGGCGACTACGCCGTTCCCGTGGTTAAGGACATCCTGTTTTTTTAGCCATTCCAAATCCGCCACGCGGCCTCGGCCTGCAAACGCAGCATCTCCAGTCCGTTCTGCACCCGCGCCCCGCGCCGCCGCCCCTCCTCCAAAAAGGGAGTGACTCCGGGGTTATACACCAAGTCGTACAGGTAATGATTCGGGGTAAGGGCCTCGTATGGTAGCGACAACAGGCGCTGCGGCTCCCCTCGCGTGCCCACCGGCGTGCAGTTGATGATGAACGGACAGTCCTCAATGTCCTTGGCGGATACCCGCGTTATCTCCAGCTGCCCCCCCCCACCCTTTCGGGACACCTGCCTATAGGGGATGCCCATCCCGCGCAGGGCATACATGACCGCAGCCGCCGCGCCCCCCGCGCCTATGACCATGGCTCTGTGGGGTGCGCCATCTGGGGGGAGGGATTGTATAAAGCCTTCAAAATCAGTGTTAAAACCCGTGAGCAGGGTGTCGTTTCCCTCACGCGCTACGAGTACCGTATTCACTGCCCCTATTGCGGCAGCCGTCTTGGAAAGGGCGTTGAGGTGGGGCAGGATACTCATTTTGTAGGGGATGGTCACATTGAAGCCGCGCAAATTGGGGTGACGGGCAATGAGTGCGGGGAGTTCCTCAATGTCGGACAACTCGAAAAGGTCGTAACGGCAATCCTCCAGCCCCATCTTTCGGAATTTCTCATCAAAATAGGCTTTTGAGAAGCTATGGGACAATGATTTCCCGATAAGGCCGAACTGCATCATGGCTCCGTGCTCGGGTCTGGAGATTCGGTCTTGGAGGCGCGTGATGACTTGACACCTTTATATATAAGGTAGCATACGAACAGAACCCCGATGCCCCAAAGCAGGATTTTCAGCTCTCCGTTGTATTTTTCGATAAGGTCCTGTTGGCCATGTGCAAGGTAGCCCAGGAATGCCAGAATGGTATTCCATAGAGTGGCTCCAATGGCCGTGAAGAGGGTGAACACGCCGATGTTCATCCTGGACAGGCCGGCCGGGATGGAAATGAGCTGTCGGATGGCCGGAACCAGCCGTCCGACAAGGGTGGAGCTCCTGCCGTTTTCGATGAAGTAATCCTCCGCCTTCCTGATCTTCGCGCTGTTGAGCATCAGCAGATGGCCTACCTTGCTGTCGGCGAACCAATAGACGACGGGACGCCCCAGCACAAGGGCAAGGAAGTAGTTCAGCAGCGCCCCCAACAATGCGCCGAGGGTGGCGAACAGGATGACGAGGAGGACGTTCAGCGCCTTCGAGTCCGTGCGATAGAGGTCCTCATTGTCGGGATTGCATGCCTGATAGGCGGCGGGGGGCACAATCACCTCCGAGGGGAAAGGGATAAAGGAGCTCTCGACGGCCATCAGCAACGCGACTGTGCCGTAGTTCAGATGGCTGTGGTACCAGTATATCACTTTGTCCGTGAAAGACGTGTCCGCCTTCCGGTCCGCGACATTCCGCTCGGTTTGTCCGTAAAGGGCCATGCAGACCAGCAAGGGCAATGAGGCGAGCAAGCATCTTTTCATAGGGAGGATTGTGTGTCTGATAAAGAGTCGGGGGCATAGCGTTCCACAAGACGGGCTACCTCAGGGAGGTCGCGCAGGCTTGGGTCTATATCCAAGAAGTCGTCCTTGAGCCGCTGGCTGTCCGTCTGGAGCGCGAGTTCCAGCTGTTCGCATCCGCGCTCCACCTGCCCGCTCCGGAACAGGAGCAGTGCCAGTTGGTAACAGATGCTTTGCTGAAGGTAGGGCGCGTCACGGAAGTTTTCCAACAGCTTGAGGCCGATATCCGTGCAATGGTTGTAATAGCAGTAGGAAACGATGAAATAGAAGAAGTCGCAGCATTCCGAGTCCGCCGCGTCATGCAGGACCGTATAGCAGAGTTCCAAAATCTCATCCGTATCACAACCGGGGTCCAGCAGGTCAATCAGATCCTCGGTGGCGACCACATCCTGGGGTGATTTTTGGAGATGTCCGCGCAGGAACTTGCGCGCCTCGTCGTAGCGTCCCTGCACATTCAACACCCTGACGATGTCGTGCGAGACATACCAGGCATAGACCGGATCCTCCTCGTATGCTTTCAGGAAGAAGCGCAACGCCTTGTCGAAATCCTTCAACTCATAATAGCATGTGCCCAATGGGTAGTTGAACTGCATCACCTCACAATTGTCCGCGGCCTTGGTAAAGTACTCAATGGCTCGAGGGTAATCGGACATGGCAAAATAGGCTTCCGCGATATTCGCGTAGGCCATCGGGTCGTTGTCGTCTATGGAAAGCTGGAATTGGAAGGCATCGTTGGCGTTTGGGTAATCACCGGCGCACAGATACGCCAGGCCCAGCCCGTTCCACAAACTCGGGTTGAGCGGCATCTCTTCCGTAAGGACTTTGAAGAAGTCCACCAAGCGCCTGTCCTCCTCCGTCTGGAAAGAGAGGAACAGGTTCTTGAGGTCATCCGCCGCATACGGGTCGAGCTGGATGGCGCGTAGGGCGCTGCTGACGGCCTGGTCAATCTCATCGCTCCGGATGTACTCATGGGCCAGCAACAGATGGATCTCGGGGATGTCCCCGTCCAGTGAAAGGGACTTTTTCAGCAGCTCGATGGCGTTGATCTGTTTGTTGTTGATTCGGGCGAGAATCACCTTTTCGATGTACAATTCGGGAAAAGGGGCGAAATGGGACTCCACGTAGTCGAGCTCCCTTTCCGCCTCCGTGAATTTGCTCTGCGACGTGTAGAACTTGGAGCGCAGCAGCCGGATATACGGGTCTTTCGGAAAGGTTCTCGTGGCATAGTTGAGGGCCTTCTCCGCATAATGCAGCTCACCGGTGTCGATAAAAAAGGCTATGACATCCTGTATGTCCAGACTGTCATAATATACCGCCGTTCCCGCGTCCGCCGCATCCCGGAACTTCTGCGCGAGTTCCTCCACGTCTTGGTCTTCACTGTCCTCAAACGGTTCCATCTTCTAATAATTTTCGGAGTGCAAAGGTACGCAAAATACCTGAACTTTACACACAGGCATAAAAAAATGTAGAGACGGGACACCCCGTCTCCACAAGTAGGTCGTTGCGGCAGGATGCCTATCGGACTTTGATGTTGTCAATCACGATTTTCCTGTCCTTAGCAGCGTTGAGGCCATAGACACCCTGGGTGGAGCTCCTGTCGGAGTTGTCCTTCACCTCGCCGGAGGGGTTCTTGTATATGGAGAGGCCGCTCTTCTCGCCGTTGATGTAGGGGGCGAGGAACCCGCCTTCTGCCTGTTTCATGTAGTTCAGCACGCTTTCGATGCGGCGGGCGGAGAGGCGCTGATTGTAGTTGCTGTTGGCCAACGGGCTGGCGTAGCCGCTGATGTCAAAGGAGACGGCACGGCCCTTCTTCAGGGCGTTCGCTATATATTGGGTCACCTTAGTCAGCCTTTCCTTGCCGCCATAGACCTCGTCGTCGAAGAAGCTGGCGATGGCGGACTTGGCCTCGTTGCCAGCGGACTTCTGGCTGTATTCGCCCTTTTTGTTTTTGTAACTCTCGTAGAGGTCCATGTACTGCTTGTCCGTGGTCTCCTTCACGGTGCGCGGATCGGGCTGGTCGTTGTCGAAGTAGAGGGCTATCGGGCTCACCGCGTCAATCTCATCCTGCAGGGCCTTGATCTCGGCTTTCTCAGCGGCTCTTCTGTCGCGCTCCTCCTCCTCCTCGATGCTGAAGTTCACCGGGAACTGGACAATCATGTCCTGGGCCTCGCAACTCTGGGTGCTGGGCACCATTTTCGGGAAGGACTTCACCAGGCGAAGGGCCTCGTCGTCGAATTCCTGGTATCCGGAGCTGGACACCACCTCGATGTCCGTCAGGGTGCTGTCCGCCTTTACTTTGGCTTGAATGGTGGTGGTTCCAGACACCCGTTGTCTTTTTAGGTTGGCGGGATAGACCAATGTCTTGCTGATGTACCGGCACATCTCCTTGTTCCCGCCCTTGAAATGGGGCAGGGTCATGGCGGAGGTGGGCGTGACATGCTGTCCGTTGGCGTCGGCAATCACCAGGGCGATGCCTGACTTGCAGGTGCCCTTGCCTTTCCCGGGATTGTAAATGAAACTGGCGTTGTCACCATCACATTGGGCATATCCTATTGTTGCACAAACAGATAAAACCAATGCGCCCAAAAGACTGAATAACGTACTCGTTCTTTTCATAATATATTTGTGTTTAATTTATTTCAGGCTGCAAATATACATTTTTTTCATTTAGTTGTGAAAAAGTATTTTTATTCCGGAATAAAATGAAAATTGTATATTTGCGCCCTAATCAATAACCTATAGTTTTTAAAGAAAAAAAATGACAGTTGAAGAGATTACCACATTGGTACACGGGGAGATTCTCTGCGGCCTGAGGTACAAAGACCGCCAAGTGGAAAAGGTGTTCGCCTCCGACTTGATGAGCGACGTGCTCACCTTGAAGGACTATGACAACCTTATGCTGGTCACGGGCCTCTGCAACATGCAGTCGATCCGCACCTGCGAGATGTCGGACATCCAGATTATCCTCATCGTGCGCGGCAAGGTGCCCACGCCGGAGATGCTGGAGCTGGCCGAGGAGAACGAGACGGTTGTGGTCCGCACGGACTTATCCCTATACAAGACCGCCGGCATCCTGTACGGGGTCGGCGTACCACCTGTTTACTAAACCAAACTCACACTATGGATTTTATCTATCATGTAGAAGGAGGTGACTTCACCAACGCCGGTTCCACCTCCAGCGAGGTCAAGAGAATGCTGAAGAAAATCGGGGTCAGCCCCGAAATCGTCAAAAAGACAGTTGTGGCGTTGTACGAGGCCGAGGTCAACATTGTGGCGCACGCCTACCGGGGCGACATCCGCGTCGATCTTCAGGACGACAAGGTGCGCATCGTGCTCGCCGATGAGGGGCCCGGCATCCCCAACATCGACTGGGCCATGCAGAAGGGCAACTCCACCGCCTCACCCAAGGTGCGCGAGATGGGCTTCGGCGCCGGCATGGGCCTGCCCAACATCCAAAACAACTCCGACGAGCTCGACATCCGGTCCGAGGTGGGCAAAGGCACCACCATCGAGTTCGTCAATTATTTCAACCAATAAGCTCCTTGCACTATGGCTGACGTACAAGATTTCCACCACGCCCTCAAATTCAAATACGACCTGTGCATCGGATGCGCCCATTGCACGGGCGTGTGCCCGACAGGCGCCATACACGTGGAGGACGGGCACCCCATCCTCGACCCGAACCGATGCGTGGACTGCGGCAGATGCTACCAGTCCTGCCCCGTCAACGCCATATACATCGAGCAGGACGACTTCCAGACGGTGTATGACTGCAAGTATCCGGTGCTGCTCCTGCCCTCCATCTTCATCGCCCAATTTGAGGAGAAAATCAAGGAGAAGACCATCCTTTCCGCCCTCTACCACATTGGTTTCAAACACGTTTTTGAAGTGGAGAAGAGTGTGGATTTCATCAAGGAGGAGATGCTGAAGACCGTGCATGAGAACAACGGCTACAAGCCCATCATCTCCACGTTCTGCCCGGCCATCGTGCGCCTCATCCAGGTGAAGTTCCCCGTGCTGGTGCCCAACCTGTACCTGTCCAAGCCGCCATTGGACCTCACCGCTTTATACATCCGCAAGCTGCTGACAGAAGAGGACCACATCCCTGCCGAGGACATCGGCATCTTCTACGTCACCCCGTGCGCGGCCAAGATCGCGGCCATCAAGAGCCCGGCCACCGAGGAGGAGTCGCCAGTGTCGGAGGTCATCAACATGAACTTCCTGTACAGCAAGGTGATGCGGGTCATCAAGCAGGGCGAGTACCAGTTGTGTGAGGACTCACGCACGCGCTACCACCGGCTCTCCAAGGCCAGCGTCAACTACACGCTCACCGGCGGAGAAATCAGCCTGCTGAAGGAGGGCCGCAACTTAGCCATCGACGGCATCCACAACGTGGCCGAATTCCTGGAGAAGTTGGAGGACGAGGACATCCAGGACATCGACTTCCTGGAGCTTCGCGCCTGCGACGAGAGCTGCGCCGGAGGCATCCTCTGCGCCAACAACCGCTTCCTCATGGCCGAACGCCAGCGCAAGCGGATGCAGAAGTCGCCCGAGGAGGTGGACTCCGAGGACAACGACCTGCTCAACTACACCGACTATCTGGCCCAGCACAAGCGCGTGCTTGGCACGGTGGAGCCGCGCTCCATGGACAAGATGGACGACAACCTCACGGTGGCCATGCAGAAGATGCGCCGCGCTTTCGAGATTAACCAGAACCTCCCGCAGGTGGATTGCCGCATCTGCGGCTACCAGTCGTGCAAGGCCCTCTCCGAGGCCGTGGTGAACGGCGCCGCCGAGGTGGAGCAGTGCATCTTCGTGCAGCGCGCCCTGGAGCACTCCGAGAAACTGACCTTGCTGGACACCCAGCGCATCAACACGAAAATCTGGGGGCTGAAGAAGAACGACCCCTCCATCGCCAAGAACCTGAACCTGTAAAACCCGGCGCGCCGTGACTGACCTCTCCGTTCTGTGGCCACGCCTCTGTGATGTGCTCGTTGACTCGTTGGAAATCACCGGCTGGGTGATGCTGATGATGAGCCTTATAGAGGTCGTCAACGTGTCTTCGTCGGGCAAAGTCCTACGGAAAGTGCAGGGACACCCGTTCCTGCAGGTGCTGCTCGCGGCCCTGCTGGGCGTCATACCCGGATGCGCCGGCGGGTTTGCCGTCGTCTCCATGTTCACCCACGAGGTTATCTCCTTCGCCGCACTCATGGCCGGCATGGTGGCCACCTTCGGCGACGAGGCCTTCTTCCTGTTTGCGCAAAGCCCGAAGTGGGGGGCCATTCTGTCCGCCACCCTATTCGGCATAGCCATCGCCACAGGCGCTCTCCTCATGCTGGTCTCCAAGAAGTGGAATTTCGCCATCGAGCCTCACGACTTTGCCATCCATGAGGACGTTGACGCGGGCGGGCACGCGCACACATCCGCCCCGGGCACGGGATTCCGGGCCAAGACCGTCCATTTCCTCAAGGAGCACATCTGGGAGCATGTCATCCGGCAACATCTGCTGAAAATATTCCTCTGGTCATTCGGCGTCCTGCTACTCCTGATGGTCATCGGGCTGTTTGTGGACGTGGAGCAGCTGCTGCAAGCCAAGTCATGGGCCAAATACGCCATGCTTCTGCTGGCCGTGCTCGTCGGCTTCATCCCCGAGTCGGGCCCCAACCTCATCTTCATAGCCCTGTTCATGAACGGCACCATCCCGTTCGGCATCCTGTTAGCCAATTCGATATCTCAAAACGGACATGCCGGACTGCCGTTATTGGCACAATCTCGCAAGAACTTCTTCATTGTCAAGAGCCTCACGCTGGCGCTGGGATTGGTCGTAGGGGCGATGTTGATATAACGGGCAAAAGAGGATTTGGGGACTTTGAACTTTGAACTTTGGATTTTGGATTTTGAATTTTAAATTTATAAAACTACTTTTGCAATCTAAAAAAATATCATCATAATGAAAAGATTATTTCTCGTAACATTTTTGTTTATTGCCATTTGCAGCTGCTTTGGCCAGACAAAGGAGATTACGGTCGAGCGCATCTGGGACGACTTCTACTTTTATCCGCGCGGCGTGGCCGGCTACACCGCCATGCCCCAAAGCGACTATTACACCGTCGTGAAACGCGCCGGCATCGAGCGCTACAGCTTCGCGACGGGCGACCGTATGGACATGCTGGTCGCCAACAGCGACCTGGATCGCCTGAGCAAAGGCTTTGTCAACATCGGCAAGCTGAGCAGTTACGAGTTTTCTTCCGACGAGAAGAAGGTGGTGCTCGCCATAGACGAAGAGAGCATCTGGCGTCGATCGTCCCTCGCCTACTATTATGTGTATGACATTGCGAACAAGACACTCACCTTGGTGGCCGACACCAGCGCCAAGCTGCACTTCGCTTTTCTTTCAGAAGACGGACAGAAAGTGCTCTTTGCCCGCGACTGTGACCTTTTCTACCAGGACCTCAACACAGGTTCCATCACGCAGATCACCCATGACGGACAGGAAAATGCCATCTTCAACGGGTACGCCGACTGGGTGTATGAGGAAGAGTTGGACATGTCGAGCGCGGCTTCCTGGTCACCCGACGGCAGCAAGATTGCCTTCCTGCGCTTCGACCAGCGCCGCGTGAAAGAGTACAACTTCGCTTTGTACGACGAGCTCTACCCTACCGACTTCAAATACAAATACCCGAAAGCTGGCGAGGATAACTCATTGGTGGATGTCTATATTTACGACCTTGCTTCAAAACAGCTTACCAAAGTGGATCTGGGCGATAACACCAACTGCTACTTCCCGCGCGTGTATTGGCTGCCCAACAGCCAGGACGCCGTGATTCTCAAGCTTAACCGCCATCAGGACCAGCTTGACTTCATCCGCTACAACACTATCTCCAAGCAACAGGATATCGTCTATACCGACCGTAACGACAAATGGTTAGACGTGACCGACAACTACTATTTCCTCAAAGATGGTAAGACTATGATTGTCACTTCCGAGCGCGACGGTTTCAACCACATTTACAAAGTAACCTTGGGCGGAGAAATCAAGCAGCTTACTTCCGGCAATTGGGAAGTGAATGAAATACAATATGTGGACGAGACAAAGAAACTCATCTATTACCTTTCCAATGAAAGCGGCGTGTTGAACCGCGACCTCTATGTCATCCATTTTGACGGCAAGAAGAAACAGCTTCTGACCAAAGGCGACGGATGGGCGAGTACGGAGTTCAGTCCGAACGGCAACTATTATCGCCTGCAATATTCTGACTTGAACACCTTGCCGAAACACACCATCAATGAAAAGGGCGGCAAGGAGTTGCGCGTGCTCAACGACAACAAGAATGTGAAAGAGACGATGGACAAATACGGTTTCGTGAACCGCGAAATCATCCATTTCACCACGGATGACGGCGCCGAATTGTATGGCTGGATGATGAAGCCTGCCGATTTTGACCCGGCAAAGAAATATCCGGTGATGATGACCTGCTACGGTGGCCCGGGCAGCCAGCAGGTGATGAACGCCTACAGCGGCGCACAAGATTTGGCTTTCTATCAGATGCTTGCCCAGAAGGGCTACATCTGCGTGTGCGTGGATGGGCGCGGCACGGCCACCCGGGGCGATGCTTTCAAGAAGGTCATCTACCAGCAGATGGGCAAATACGAGGCCATCGACCAGATTGCCACGGCCAACTGGCTGAAGAAACAATCCTACGTAGATGGCGACCGCATTGGCATCTGGGGATGGAGCTTCGGCGGCTATCTTTCAGCTTTGTCGCTGTTCCGTGGCGACGGGGCCTTCAAGATGGCCATCTCCGTGGCCCCGGTCACCAACTGGCGCTACTACGACAACATCTACACCGAGCGGTTCATGCGCACCCCGCAGGAGAACCCCGACGGCTACGACCTCAACTCGCCGACCACATACGCTAAAGACCTCAAAGGCAAGTATTTGCTCATCCACGGGACCGCCGATGACAATGTACATTTTCAGAACGCCATGGAGTTGGTGAAGGCTTTGAATGAGGCCGGCGTGGAGTACGACCAGTTCTTCTTCCCCAACAAGAACCACTTCATCATGGGCGGCCACACCCGCACCTACCTGTACCATAAGCTGGCGAAATATATTTTGGAGAATTTGTAAACATAACCTGCAAAAATCATGAATATGCGTAAATCTTCCGTTCTAACCCTTTTGTTCGCGGCCATTTTCGGCCTTGCCCGCGCCGACGGCGGCATGTGGCTGCCCCTGTTCCTGAACTACAACGAAGCTGAAATGCAGTCGCTCGGCTTCAAACTCACCGCCGAGGATGTCTATAGCGTGAACCACCATAGCATGAAGGATGCCGTGATGCTGTTCGGCGGCGGCTGCACCGGCGAGCTCATCTCCTCCCAAGGGCTGGTGCTCACCAACCACCACTGCGGCTACTCCTACGTGCAGTCGCACAGCACCATGGAGCAGAACCACCTGCAAAACGGCTTCTGGGCCAAGAGCAAAAGCGGGGAGATTCCCATGGAGGGCCTAACCGTCACCTTTCTGGTCTATATGCAGGACGTGACCGAGCAAGTTCTTCAAGATGTAAACGGCCAGATGGACGAGGCCGAGCGGAAGATCATCATTGACAACCACATAAAAGATGTCATCAAGAAAGCCATCGAAGGCACCACCTACAAAGCCTCCATCAAGCCCTTCTACTATGGAAACCAGTATTTTATGTTCGTAACGGAGACCTACAGCGATGTGCGTCTCGTGGGCGTGCCGCCGGAGAGCATCGGCAAGTTCGGCGGCGACAGCGACAACTGGATGTGGCCGCGCCACACAGGCGACTTCTCGCTCTGGCGCATCTATACAGACAAGGACGGCAAACCCGCCAAATATTCTCCCGACAACATCCCGATGAAGCCCAAGAAATATTTTCCCATCTCCATCAAAGGATTGGAACCCAATGATTTTACGCTGGTGTTCGGTTACCCGGGCACCACGCGGCAGTTCCTGCTTTCCGACGGGGTGGATGTGGTGGCCAACGTGCAGAACCCCATCGCCATAGACGCGCGCACCATCCGTCTGGATGCCATGAAACGGCAGATGAACCTCGACCCGCGCATCCGGTTGATGTATTCCGCCAAGGCCAACAGCATTTCCAACGGCTGGAAGAAGTGGCAGGGCGAGAGCAAAGGCATCCTCGAATGCGATGTCATCGGAAAGAAAAAAGCCCAGGAGGCCGACTTCCAACGCTGGGTGGACGCCCATGCCGACCGACAGAAACAATATGGCAGCCTGCTCGCCGACATGCGCAACGTGTATAAGGACTACGCCGAACAGACCGAGGCCAGCACCTTCGTCAACGAATGCGTCTTCGGCCCGGAAATCATCAGCAATGTACTCCACCCTTATTATAGGCTGCTGGTGAAGCCCGCACTGGAGGGCAATGCCGCCAACATGGAGACCAACAAGCAGAAACTCCTCCAAAGCAACCCATCCTTCCGTGAAAACTACTGCCCCGCCATTGACAAGGAGGCTTTTGTAGAACTATTCACCTACTACTTCACGAAAGAGAAAAAAGAGCTCATCCCCGCCGAATTGCACAAATACGTGCAGGACGAGGCCACCGTGCGTCAGATGATGACCGCCCTGTGGGACAAGCAGGCCACCACCGCACCTTACCTCACCGACGACACCAAGTTCACAGACTTTGTGAACAAGGCCAACGCCAAGCAAATCGCGAAAACCGCCAACTCCGGGCTGATGAAGATCTACAGTACCGTCATGGACTCCTACTGGCGCGTGCGCGACCGCTATTTAGCCGACAACAGCCGGTTGGACGCCTACTACCGCACCTACGTCAAAGCGTTGATGGAAAAAGACACGGACCGTGTCTTCTATCCGGACGCCAACCTCACGTTGCGCGTCACGTACGGGCAAGTGAAGGGCTTTGAGCCTGCCGACGGTGTGGAGTACAACTACTACACCACCTTGGACGGCATCATACAGAAGGAGAATCCGGACATATATGATTACAAGGTGGATCCGAAGTTGAAACAGTTGTGGGAAAAGAAGGACTACGGCCGTTACGCCAACAAGAACGGCGAGCTGCCGGTGGCTTTCATTGCCAGCAACCACACCACGGGCGGCAACTCGGGCAGTCCGGTCATCAACGGCAACGGCGAGTTGGTGGGCACCAACTTCGACCGTGTGTGGGAGGGTACCATGAGCGACATCTGGTACGACGTGAGCCGCTGCCGCAACATCAGCCTCGACGCCCGCTACTTCCTTTTCATCGTCGATAAGTTCGCGAATGCGCAGAACCTCATCAACGAGATGACGATTGTTGAATAAAACTGTTGCGGGATGATTTCCTTTGACAAAATAGACCAATACGACTGGTTGTACGATTTCTACATGAACTATCTGTGCATCATGCACAATCACATCTACTACCGTCATTTTTACATTCTCAACCAGGAGAACATCCCTGAAAAAGGGCGGCCCACCATTGTGATTGCCAACCACCAGAACGGGCTGATGGACGCGATGGCCATCCTGCACACCATGTTCCGCGACCGCCGGCAGCCGGTGTTCATCGCGCGCGGCGACATCTTCAAAAAGGACGGCGTGGCCCGCATCCTGCGTTTTCTTAAAATCATGCCCACATTCCGCAGCCGTGACGGGAACGTGAGCGACGTGAAGAGCAACATAGCCCTCTACAACCGCGCGGCCCGCGTGCTGCGCAAGGGCGGCACCCTCGTCATCTTCCCCGAAGCCACCCACCAGCACGGCCACTACATGAACACCTTCAAGAAAGGTTTCGCCCGCATCGCATTCGCCGCCGAAGAGCTCAACAATTTTCATCTTGGCTTGCAAGTGCTACCTCTTAACATCCACTACTCCAACTACTTCAACTTCCGCAGCGACCTTATGGTCACCGTGGGGAAGCCCTTCACTTTCGAGGAGCTTTTCGACACGTACAGGGAGAACCACGACAGGGGCTACCTCGCTCTCAACGAGAAGGCCCGCGCCCGGGTGAAGGAGCTCACCCCCGACATTGACATCCCCGAATACTACAACGAGATTGACGCGCTCACGCAGATGATGAGCCAGCCGCTCCTGAAGTCGAAAGGACTCAACCCCAACAACTTGCCCAACCAGAAGGACGCCGCCATGACCATCATCGGCAACATACGGCAATACCGCACCGATGAGCCCGACAAATTCGAGCAACTCATGCTCAAGATGCGGGAATACATGTCACTTTTGAAGAAACTAGGATTGCAAAACTGGGTTGTGAACCGAAGGCTGTCGCTACTCCGCCTCACACTGCGCATCCTATTCATGGTTGCCACGCTCCCGCTTTTCATTTTCGGCTACCTCAACAACTATGTGCCCCGCGCCATCACCAAGCATTTCACCCACAAGATCAAGGATCCCATGCTGCACTCCTCATTCCAGTACGTGATTGGCACTGTGGCCACCTTCCCAATCTTCTATCTGCTTATTTTCGCCACAGTATGGATTATCAGCAAGCATTTCTGGATCGCCGCCGTGTATATTGTGCTGACTTTCCTTACGGCGTTCTTCGTACATGCCTATAAGATTTCCTTCCGCAAACTGCGCACTTTCTTCCGCGCACGGCATTTCCGCAAGACCAGCGACTACCAACGTCTGTGCCAACTCAATACGGAAATCCATCAGGAAATGGAGGGGATTATTTTCTGAACGTCATCTGGCTTACAATCACCCCCAGCACCACCAGCACCACGCCCACGCATTTCTGCGCGGTGATGGTCTCCTGGCCTATGATTGTCGCACAGACAAGTGTGACAATCGGGATGGCATTGGCGAAGACGGACACTTTGGTCACCGAGATCTGCCGGGCAGCATACGAATAGCACATATATGCTCCGGCGGAACAGAACACCGCCAGGCAAAGCAGACACAGGACCAGGTTACAGGTCCACGGCAGCCCGCCCCACTGCCGCAGGTCGAAGATGCAGACAAAGGGCAGATAGAACGGGATGGCCAGCAGGTTCTGCATGGTGGTCACCGTGACGGGGCTGTAAGTCTTAAGCAACCGGCTCAGCATCACGGAGTAGCTGGCGGCGGCCAGCACGGCCAGCATAAGGATGGCCACGCCCTTGAAACTGACATGGAGGGCACCGCCGAAGCCGAACGTCATGATGAAGACACCTATTATGGAAACGATCGTACCGATAAAGAATTCAGAACGCAAAGCCTCACCCTCCGCAAAGTGCATCGTAATGGACACGACGATAGGAATAAGGGCAATCATGACGGATGCCACGCTGGCTTCCACGAACATCATGCCGAAATCCTCGCCGATGAAATAGAGGAACGGCTCGAAAAAGGCCAGCAGGAAAAACCATTTCCAATCGCCCTTTTGGATTTTTTCAAGTTTGTGCTGGATTTTGAACAGCGTGACGAATATGGCGGAAGCGATGACCAGACGGAGAAAAACAATCGTAAACACGGGGAAACCGGCATTCAACAATTGTTTTGTCCACACGAAACTCATGCCCCAGAAGAGCATGGCGAATGTGATGGCAATATAGCCGGCCAGAGTCTGTCGTCTCTCCATACCGGTCACATTTTGGAAGCTGCCTGATAAAGGATAATAGAGGTGGCGACGGCGGCGTTCAGCGACTCGGCGGCGGAGCCCACCCGTGCTGGCGAGGGGATGGTGATTCTATGGGTGACTATCTTCTCCACCTCGGGTGAGATGCCGTTCGACTCGTTGCCAATCACGATAATGTCCGATGGCCTGAACTCGAATGAGCCGACGGGCTCTCCTTGCAGGAACGCGCCCAAAACACGGCGCCGGCCCAGCCTGTCCCGCAGGAAACGCTCGATCACACGCACGTGTACATGCACGTGCGCGAAGGAACCCATGGTGGCCTGGATAGTCTTGGGGTTGTAAAACTCCACGCAGTCGGGCGAGCAGACGATGTGGCGGAAGTTGAACCAGTCGGCGGTGCGGATGATAGTGCCGAGGTTGCCGGGGTCGGCGATGCGGTCGAGCACTATCAGTGGCTCGTCATCGGGAATTTCCGCCGGAGGCTCGGCCTGCCG
>FLNW01000012.1_pt1 | contig 18577 bp, 19 predicted proteins | sample 1140371 | NCBI WGS metagenome assembly FLNW01 (sample SAMEA3878170, study PRJEB12797) | bioreactor metagenome | biome: Moose rumen | place: Sweden | collected 2011-10
AGGCAGTCCTAACGGACTGCGCAATTATTGTGATTTCCAGCGATTGTTCTATTGATGTTGCATAAATCCTGCAGGCCGTCAGGTCTGCAGGCATGTGTAGAACCATGGCGAGGGACGTGTTGTTTTTATCGCAGGCCGTCAGGCCTGCGGGCACAGGTAGAACCATGGCGTGGGACGTGTTGTTTTTATCGCAGGCCGTCAGGCCTGCGGGCAATATTTTCATCCGCAAACCAATTCCCACGTGTGCGGTATTGAAAATTGTGTGTATTTGCCCTCGTTAATCCAAAGGCAGTATTGCATAGGGTTGACGGTTTTTATTAGACATATTGAGCTTGACGATCTTGTTCTCCTATCGCAAAGTCTGGAAAACTTTGACCAAATGCGAGAATAAGATGGCGGCAAGTTCCCGTTTTAGGATGCGAATTTATCGTCCGGTTTTACACAAACAGCAAATAAAAATCCCTGAGGTCACGGTGGCCTCAGGGATTAATGGTAAAGATATGCCGACCACTAATGCTGAACAATGAATTTTCGGCGCATACCCGTGTCGGTTTGCAGGAGGTAGAATCCGTTTGGCCAGTCTTTGGTGACAATGCGCAGTTGCCCGTCCAAGTTCTTGTATTGGCCGATTTGTCTGCCTGAAAGATCGTACACGAGGCAAGACGTTGTGCTCATGTCTTCCAAGGTAATGAACCCATCCGCAGGGTTCGGATATAATTTGCCCTCACTGGGTACTTGTTCTGTGACCCCCGTAGTGCATTCATGTTCCTGAATCCCGAACGGGGCAAGGGCATTGATGATGGATTGTGCAGATGAGATAGGCCACAAATCAGAAATGGCGAACGAACGGTCCGGCGCGATCAGGATGACGGTGGGATAGGCCGAGATACCGTATTGGTAGTCAATGGTCATACCGCCGTTTTCCCTGCTGATGGTGGGATATTCCACGCCATATTGGTTGCACCAGTTGGTTGCGGCAGAGGCATTGTCCGTATAAGTGACTTCCATGAAGAACACCTCGTGCTGGTTACAGCCCAAGCGCTGGTAGGCCTGCACCATACTGGGCTGAATGTCAATACAGCCGGAGCAGGTGGTGAAGAAGAAGTCTAACAACACATACTTCCCTTGATCCAACAAATCGAACAAGTGAATCTGGTTGCCATGAATGTCCGTGGCTGTGAAATCAACCGCCTGACTGACACTAGGTTGCGCCGCCCCGCTGCCAGCAAGGGTGAATAACGCAACGATGAGGGTGATGATTTTTTTCATAATGACAACGAGGCTTGGTTATTTCTTGTAGGTATAGGTTTTGTTGCCGGATTTGGCTTTTTCGTATGTTGGGGTCTGCCAATAGCCGTCCATGCTGATGGAGATAGGTTTATAAACCTCTTGGCCTGTACTCTGGTGGGTGGTGATGTCCAACAGCTGGCCGGTGGCGGAAAGTGAAATCGTTCCTGCCGTCAGGTCAATGGCGGAAACTGTGATGTTGACCACCCCGTTGAGCGCCGTACCATAGTGAGGGTAAGTTACCCCATTGGCATTGGTGTAGTAGTCATCGTCTCCAAAAACCAAGGAGCAGGAGGTGTAGGTGGTGCCGTTGGCCACATAAGTGCCTGCCGCAGGCGGAATGGCCACGAAAGCCGTGGGCTCGGTCGGGCCGCCCTCTCCCGTGACCACGCCGAGCAACATCACGCCGTTTTCAGACATAAAGTTGACAAGGGCAATCCCCTGATAAGTGACACCGTCAAAATCGAAGACAGCCGCAAATTCACCGGGGGTGTCGCCACCGCCGCCACCGCCAGGCTCGTCACCGCCGCCGGGTTCATCGCCGCCGCCAATAGCCTTGAAATAGGCCGTGTAGGTGATGTCGCCGTCCACCGTGATGGTGCGGGGATTTTCGGAGTTGCCATCATTCCAATGGTCAAACTGGTAGCCCAACTCCGGGGTGGCCCAAATGCGAGTGGTATCGTTCGGGTCAAATTGGCCGCCACCATACGCTTTGCCCATAGTTTCATCCGCACTTTTGACCGTAACGGTGTATTTGTCGGGAGTGATGGGGTCAGGCCTGCATGCCGCAAAAGTCAAAACGGACACAATTGCGAAGCATAGAAATTGAAAAATGCTTTTTTTCATACTAATTTGATTTTTGTTAATGAATATAAGTTTGGTAAAATGGGGATTAGTCGTTAGGGGACAAAACCTCTCATCGGGAATGGTCTGGAGGATCGGTTTTTTTGAAAAAGAGCCAAATAGTACGGTTCTCATGGTCGGGGTTCACGAAATAGGCCACGTTTTGGTGTTTTTTCGTGAATGTGGCCATCTGCTGGTGGTTATACATTTTATCCGAGGGCGCTTCTTCGGGCATGCTGTCAAGATTCATGACCATGACCGAGTGCATCCTGGCCTTCGCGACGGAGTCCCCGTAGGCTTCACGCAGCATCTCAAACACCATGCTGTCGATATAGGCCATGAACTCGGCCGTGTCCTTGAACTCCCGAGTGGAATCGATTAGGATGGCCCCCATCATTGCGCCCTGGGGCTGATCGGGTACACCCGCACCATTTCCTGGCGTTTTGATGACCGACGAGTCTTGGACCATTTGCTGAATCTCCTCGGCGGTGAGCACCCCGAACTCCTTCTTGAGCCATTCCCATTCCGTGCTGTCCGTCGTCCGGAACATGACCGCATTGTACGTCTGGCCGTCTGCCTGGTAGTCACCGACAAAAGCCACCGTCAGTGTCTTCGAGTGGTCAGCGTACTGGCTGTAGATGTCCATGGCGGCGGATTCCACATCGTCATACCGAGGCGCGCAGGCACTGAAGAGCAATAGGACAGCTAATATGCAATGCAATAGTTTCATAATTTTTCTCATAATTTTTCAATATAAAGATTCAGCGCATCAATCACAGTTTCCGCACTACAATCGTTGTTGCTGATGAACTTGACGGACTGGCCGTTGTATTTCACTTGTTTTGGGGTTGCGTGGTAGTGCATTGTGACAGGGATGGCTACGGCGGCTACGGCGGCTACGGCGCCCACCGGAATCCACCGGCGGCGAGTGTTTCGCGGCCTGAACTTAACCGGCGCCACAACCGCAGGCGGTTCCATAGCGTGCGCAATCATGCGTTCCATCTGAAGGCCTGTCAACGGACAGGGGCTTTCATGCCTTGTTTCCCAAAGGGTTTCAAAATCCATATTGCTATTATTTATCATCGTTATACTGTTTTTTAAGCCATTTCTTTGCCTTGGCCATACGACGGGCCACCGTGGGGAGCGAAAGTCCCATCATTTGGGCAATCTCCTGCTGTTTAAAGCCGTGCAGATGGGCCATGACAATCTGCGAGTCTTTGTCGCCAAGGTTTCCTACAAGCTGTAGTAAGTGCCGGTATTCGGTGTCAAGAGGATCCGTCGGATGAGTTCCGCATTCCATCTCATGCACATCAACTGTCTGCTGCGGCTGGTTGCTGGCCTTGCGTTTGAGCATCAACAGCGTGTTGGTGGCCACCCGATAGACCCAAGTTCGTTCGGAACTGCGCCCGTCGAAACTTTCCAGATCCCTCCATAATACACTGAGAATCTCCTGGAAGGCATCTTCCGTTTCCCAAGCGGCGCTCAAGCTGTACGATTCGCAGACGTGCCATATCATGTCACGCTGACGCTCCACCAGCTTTCGGAACAAGACCTCTCTTTCCTTCTCTGTCATGGTTTGAAATGGCGGTTAATGGATTTGGTGGAAGACGGTCGGACCGCCTACAATCTGGGGCTCTTCTTGTGAAAAGCCCGTGGTGATGCGTAAGTCGATGGTGAACGTCCGGTTGACAGGATCCACCTCGAAAGGATCGCGCTGTATCTCGCCCTCTTCCTCGCTGATAATCTCACCCCTCAAACCGTCGTATGTGTAGGTGCAAGCTATATCCTGAGGTTGTTGTGCCTGTCCGCCCGTAGTCATCTCGCACAGGATGCTGACATTGGTTTCATCCACAAAATCAAGTGTCCACGTGATGATACAGGGAAGCGTTCCTGCTTGAGGATGTTGTACAGCGCCTTGATAAACCCCTTGCCATGTGCTGTGGAGAATATCCAAAGTGGTAGGAATTTCAGGAGTGTCGGTTTCGGGTTCACAGTCGTCACAACGGTTGCAGGCACACATCATCAAAACGGCAACCGTAATCATGGTAATGGTGAATAATTTTTTCATAAGATTCATTAAGGTCTAAATTTTAAAATTTCATGTATTTCCTTGTAATTTCCCCTTTATCCGTAAACGTTCGGAGAATATACAATCCTGGAGACAATTTGTCAAGGGGGATGGGAGATGGAGTGGTATAGAGCAACTGGCCATTGAAGTTATAGAGTTCTGTCTTCAGCACGGTGGCATCTGTCGGGATGGTGTCGCTGGCTATCGGCTCGCAGGGAGTCTCCAAGAGATGCGATCCGCCGTTTAGGAAAGCATATTCCACATGCACAAGTTTTTCGCCGAACTGATTGTAAATACGGTATTTAATATAGCGGTCAGTGCCGCCACCGTGATGGAAAACTGCTCTAATCTGTTGGGGTGGCACCCCGACGGCAACAGAATCGTAGTTGCCGGAAGCGAGTTCGGCCGTGTTATAGACATATCCCGATGCGCTCTCGAAACTCAGATAGGCGCCGTTCTCCCAACCGCCGTTCTGGGTATTCTCCATTACCACGTTCAAGGGACAGTAATCCTCTTCGGAGTAGTGGGTCTGCACCACGCGGACGAGAATCCGCTCGTCGGCTTGGGTGAATGTCACCGTGGCATAGCGTTCGTTGCCCGTTGTGTTCTCGCTTGCCGAAACACCAATCGTCCCGACGTGTGTGACACCGTTGCTCTCCACGGTGACCCAAGGTTGGTCCGCACTGACGCTCCAAGGCTGTGTCGAAGTGTCGATGCTACAGAACAACACCTGACCATCTCCGCCGTCGCGGGTGAAGGTGAGCAGCGTGTCGCTGACGTGCATCCTATAATCAGGCACGGCACCCAACAAGGCCTGGTTGCTCTGGTTGAAGTGATAGATGTTCCCTATTTGCCCAGTGGGACTCACATTAGGACAAATGTCGTCTGTCGTATAGTAGCCGTCGCCATTCCCGCTCCAGCCGAAATTGAAGTGGAACCAGACCTGCCCGTCCCTGTATTCGTACCCGTCGCATACGAATCCGTGCCCGCCCTGGGGAGCGACACCGCAATAAACGATAGGATGCAGCAAATCCAATTCGGCAACAAGGCTGTCCGCCCATTGTTGGTCGGTGTAGCTGGATATCTTAAATATAGGATGCAGCTGACGGTTATAATAGAAAACATCTTTCAGAGAATTGTCGATGCTAGGCACACCCGGTTGCCCGGCAAGTCCTGCGGCGCCGCTGCCGCCATCGGCATACCCCATGTGGAGGCTCACGCCGACATGGTACATCAGGGTGGAAACGGCCATCTGCTGACTGTAAGGGGTGGAAGTGGTCACTTGCGACGGCATGTTCGCCCAATCATAGAGTGTGTGTGCAAAATCCGCACTTTGGGCGCCGTATGGCGGACAATTGTAGGTTTCCCGCCCGCAGCCGAAAGCGGGGTAGTTCCAGTAGCGCATCATCTGCGCCTGCGCCGTGGCGGCACAGCCCGTGGGCGTGTGGTTGGGTGTGAGCAGGGCGTAACCGCCGTCCTGATGCCATTGCGTTTCCAACAAAGGGCCGACACGGCTTCCCTCACCGCCTTTGCACGGAACACCCTTGAGCAGTTGTTGCCATGCGACAGCATCTTTTGCGATTGCCTTTACTTGTTGCCGAACCCCTTCGGAAATCCATCGGTTGCAGACCGCCATCCGCTCGGCGAGCGGTATGGGCAATCTGTCGGGATTGATGGTGTTTTCGGGCGAGTAGGCAATAATCGGACGGGCGCAGTCATCGGCGGAGACCATCACGAAACCGCCTTGTTCCCCCACGAAGAGGTATATTTCGTCATATTGCCATACGACTGGTCGCAATTCCCCTTCCCCATGCAACGAAGACCGCCAGAAAAGACCGGCCACACGCGCAGCATCGGCCAAGGACACTGGATTAGCCGTCAATATGCTGACAACCAGACTTATCACAATCAGTATGACGAACCTTTTCATAATGCTTAATACTTCACTATTTTTTTTACGCTCATGTTGCCGTTACCCGTAAGACGAAGATAGTACACTCCAGATTTCAGTTTGGAAATATCCAAGACGGGTTCTTCTGAATGCAACAGTATGCGTCCTGTTGCGTCAAGAAGTTCAGTTCGCATCCAGGAATCCAAGTCTATGTTGAGTAATCCGGTAGTAGGGTTCGGCCACACCCTCCAACCGTTGTTTCTGTCACCCATTTCGTCAATGCCTACAGAGGAACATGGCCACACAATCAGCACATCCTCGCCGTCGAAATAGGCGTTGTTCACCTCCACAAAAACATCCCCGTGTTGCCCTATGACCTTGTAGTTGATGTAACGGTCGAGCGCACCGCCGGGATGCCACCGTACCATCACATCGTGGGGAGCCACGTTGACGGTGGCGGTGCTTGACCCGCTGTTGGCGGTATGCTGCGCGATTCCATACAGAATCCCGCTGGGGGATTCGAAGCTCAGGTGGGCGTCGCCCGCCCATGGCGCATTGTGGGTATTTTCCATCACCACCGTGAGGGGACAATAGTCCAGTTCGGGATCGTAGGGCTCCTGCACCACATTAAGTGTCGCGGAAAGATTCCCCTGGGAGAACAACACCGTGCCGGAACGTTCTGCGCCGGTGTTGTTGGCATTGGCGGTAATTGTCACCTGTCCCAAATGACTGAAATCGGTGCCGCTAACCGAAAACCAGTCGGCACTTTCCGTCACCGTCCAGGGGAGTTCCAGCGTGTCGCATGTGCTTAGCCACACCTGCTTCTGTCCGCCAAGGCGCGCAAAACTGACCGTTTCGTCACGGGTATAGATGCCATATTCAGGATGTATGCCGAGGATGGCATCGTTTTCCTGATTGAAGGTGTACGATCCGTAAGAAATGGCCCCTATCGCATAATAGCCGTCGCCAGCACCATCCTCACCGAGGTTGAAGTGCAGGTGACGCTGCGCGTTATAGCCGTCGCAGACGAAAGTGTGGCCTCCGGCAGGACCGTTGCCTCCATAAATGATCGGACGGTGGCCGTTCAGCTCGGCAATCAGCGTGTCTGTCCAAGCCGCATTGCTCATCTGCCCTTTGCCCCTATAGCGGATATCATGGCCATTGAAACGGAAATAGGTGGGCAAGGCGACCTCGCACTTGTTCATGGTTGTCCCGCTGTTAATTGTCGAATAGTACATGTTGAGACTTACCCCACAGTGGTACATCAGGGTGGCCACCGCCGCCTTCTCTACCGCCGAGGATGAGCTGGTCAGTTTGCTGGGCATGTTGGCCCAATCGTAGCGCGTGTTGCCGAAGTCGGCGCTTTGAGTGCCGTACCCGGAGTCGTCGGTATAGGAATGGCTACCCTTGCCGAAAGCGGGGTAGTTCCAGTATTTCAGCACCTGCGCCATGGCCGTGGCCACGCATCCCGTCATTGTGTTGCCTGGGCAATACAGGTTATAGGGCGACATCTGGTACCATTGTGTGGTCAGCAGCGGCCCCACTTCGTTTCCCTCAACGCCAGACAAGGCATCTCCCGCAAGTAGGAGGTCCCATTCCGCATCTCGTCTGCCGTCGTTTGATTTCCGTATCTCGTTAATTTCTTGTTCATACACATACAAGATATTCTGCATGGCGGCAGGCATGTTCTTCCAGTCAAAAGTGCCCGTGACGGAATAGGCCAGCACCGGGCGGGCGCAGTCGTCTGCCGCCACCATGATCCATCCGCCTTCCGGAACAGTAAAAAGATGCAGATTCCCGTATTGCCAAGACTGCCTTTCAAGCGCCTCGGCGTTTGTGGCGTGTGCTGTCGCCGACCAAAACGCACGGGCCGCTTGGGTTGCCTTCTGCGGACCCACCGGCGAGGCGGCCACCGAAACAACCGTTGCCAAGACAGTCCAACACACAAAAAAATGTCTTCTGCTCATCTGTTATTTTCTGGTCTGGTGCAACGTGACCGGGCCGCCGTAGGTGTAAACCGGGCCGTCCTCTTCATTTTGGAAGCTGACCGTCAAATTGAGGTCTATTGTGCGATTGTAGGGATCGCAGGTGAAAGGCTTGTCGCCAAACTCGTCTGAGATAACACCTGCGTTGTTCTCGAAGGTGTAGGTGAACTCCCAGGAATATGGGTCGGGGTCGTAGTTCTGGCTTTCTAACCAAAACATAACCTCGCCTTTGCCATCCTTGAGGAAATCCACCGTCCAGTGAATCGTAAGCGGATTGCTTGTGTAGCCAGGGTACTGGTCATAGGTGGCGTATGTGCCCTCCCATTCTGTCCCTACCAGGGTTTCGTATGTGGGTTCAACGATTGGTTCGGGTTCCGGTTCGGGAGTCACGGGCGTTCTTTCGCACGATGTCACACACATGCAGGATACGGACACCATAGCCATTACAAGGATTTTGAAGCGTTTTTTCATAATTGTTTTTTTGTTTAGTTGTGAATTGAAATATAGGAAAGAGGGTGTTGGCAAAATGACTTTTTCATAATACTTATTAGGTGCAGTCTTTGACAAAAAAATATCACAGAAAAAATGGCATGTGGGAATCCATGGGGTTGTGTTATGCTGAGTCTGTTTTGAAAAACCAGGGGGGGATGAAAATTTTCAATAGGCCTGCGGGCAATTCGAGAGAGACAAATGTTCAACACACGATACCCTTACTTTCCAAAAAAAAGCCCGACATGACATCGGGCTTTGGATGAATGTATTGCTTGGCGAATGCTCTATTTTCCAGCTTTTGTGCGGTCTTGGCCTGCAGTTCCATAATTTCGGTTAATTTCTGATAGCTCATCTCCTGGAAGGTGAACAGCTGGGCGTAGGCCATATTTTGGTTTTTGCTGTACCAGACTTCCAGTAGAATACAGCCGCCATCATTGCCTGTAATTATTTCAAAATCTGAGGATTGTCCATTCAAGAAGTTGAGGACTGCCTCCTGGCTTTTTCGGCTGAGTTCCAGACTTTTGTGCTTCAATACAGTTCCTTGATTCTCATATTTGTAACCAGTTTTGTAAAAAATCAGCAGCATAACTCCGCATACGATGAGTAATGCGCCAACGCCTTTGTTGACGAAAAACAATCCGATGCCGACTGCCAAAATAATGACGGAAATGCAAATGTCTGTTATGGTATGAACTTTGTTTATTTTATTATCCATTTTTTTACTTATTTGAAAATATTATACACTATATAATGAAACCTATTATCCTCATGAAGCAAAAAACTCCATGAAGAAGAAGGCACACTACAAGAATGAGCCTGAAAAAAAAAGAAAACAGGAAAAGTGTCTAAATTCGGATGCGGCGGATGGCATACAGATACCTGTCCGCAGAGAGGGTTCCAGAAAACGAGGTGATATCCGCAATTACAAAAGGATGATGTAATCCGTCGATGACTTTGCCGTTTTTTATCAGACGGTAGGCTGACTTGAAATGCGAAATGGGACGGAAGTTGCTGTGCTGTGTGTACACGTGAATGGGTGTACCGCCCTCTTCACCAAGGCAGACCAGACTTTGTGCGGAAGAAAGCAGCAAATCCTTGTTGGGTAGCTGGTCGGAAGTGATCTTTTCAGAATATGGTTGTGTGATGTCGGACGGCGCTTTATTCGGTGTACTTCTTTCGGAAGCCCTGATACCCAGTGGCATCAGTGCCCAAACGATAGCAAGTATATAGAACAACCTTTTCATCTTGATTCAGAATTAGTGGTGTCGGGACAAAGCAATGTCTCTGTCCATTCGCGAGTTTTGTTTGTAATTATAATCCGACTTAATTGCAGATGCTCTTTTTGGGCATCTTCAGCAGAGAACGTTACCGTTACAGATTGCGCGCGACCGGAAGAAAAACCTATTATGATTACCAATAAAAGAGGTAATAAGGATCTCATATCTTTGATGTTTACACTGTATTTGATGTTTTCTATGTAATTATTTCTTTCCCGTCAGCAGCTGCTGGATCTCGTTCAGCTTCATGAGCGCCTCCACGGGCGTAAGGCTGTTGATGTTCAGGCCGACAATCACATCCTTCACCTCCAACAGCAGCGGATCGTCCAGGTTGATGAAGCTGAGCTGGTATCCGGGAGAGGATTTCTCGATGAGGTTCTTCTCCCCGTTGGCGTTGTTGCGGGAGGTTTCCAGTTTCTTGAGTATCTCGTTGGCCCGGTTGAGTACTTGCGCGGGCATGCCGGCCATGCGCGCCACGTGGATACCGAAGCTGTGCTCGCTGCCGCCCGGTTCCAATTTGCGCATGAAGAACACTTTGTTATCAATCTCCTTCACCGACACATGATAGTTCTTGATGCGGGGGAATTGCGCCGCCATGTCGTTCAGCTCGTGGTAGTGCGTGGCGAACAGCACCTTGGCGCGGTGATACGGGTTTTCGTGCAGGTATTCGGCGATGGACCAGGCTATGGACACACCGTCGTACGTGCTCGTGCCGCGCCCGATCTCATCCAACAGGATCAGACTTCGGTTGGAAATGTTGTTCAAAATGCTGGCGGTCTCGTTCATCTCCACCATGAAGGTGGATTCCCCGGTGGAAATGTTGTCCGAAGCGCCCACGCGGGTGAATATTTTGTCCACAATGCCGATTTCCGCGCTCCTGGCCGGTACAAAACAGCCCATCTGCGCCATCAGCACAATGAGGGCGGTCTGCCTCAGCAGGGCCGACTTGCCCGACATGTTGGGTCCCGTGATGATGATAATCTGCTGCTTGTCGTTGTCTAACTGCACATCGTTGGCAATATAGACTTCGCCCGGTGGCAGTTGCTTCTCAATCACCGGATGCCGTCCCTCCTTGATTTTCAATGAGGTGCCCTCGGTGATTTTCGGCTTCGCGTAGCGGTTCTCTTTCGACACGCAGGCAAAGCAGAGCAACACATCCAAACGGGCCGCCAAACGCGCGTCCAATTGGATGAGGTTTATATAGTCCAATAAGCTGATTAACAAATCATTGTATAAGCGCGCTTCAATCTCCAACATGCGGTCTTGCGCACCCAATATCTTGGATTCCAGTTCTTTAAGTTCTTCCGTAATGTACCGTTCGCCGTTGGTGAGGGTCTGTTTGCGCGTCCATTCCGCCGGCACCTTGTCCTTGTGTACATTGGTGACCTCCAAATAATAGCCGAACACATTGTTGAAGCCGATTTTGAGCGAGGTGATGCCGGTTCTTTCGGCTTCGCGCCGCTGAATCTCGGCCAACACCTCCTTGCTGTTGGTGGCCAAGGCAAAGAGGTCGTCCAACTCTTGGTCCACGCCACGGTTGAACACGCCGCCTTTGCTGACCACCACCGGTGGGTCATCCTGGATTTCTTTCTCTATGCGGGTACACACCGACAGGCAGGGGTTGAACTGCTCGGCAATTTTGGCCAAAGCAGGATGGTCGGCTTGCTTGCAGTAGCCTTGCATCTTCTCAATGGAACGCAACGCGCGGGCTAATTGCAGCACCTCGCGAGGGTTGATTTTGCCTGTGGCAATCTTCGATACCATACGCTCCAAGTCGCCCATCCGCTTGAGCGTACCCAAAAGGTCGTTGGCAAGTTGCTCGTTTTTAATCAGATACTCTACAATGGAGAGACGCTCGTCAATGAGCACCTTCTCTTTCAGGGGCATCAGCATCCACTTGCGCAGCATACGCGAGCCCATGGGGGTCTGCGTCTGGTCAAGCACTTGCAGCAGCGTGACGGCGTTTTCGTTGGGCGAATGCACCAGCTCCAAGTTACGGATGGTGAAGCGGTCGAGCCACACATAATGCTCTTCCTCAATGCGGTTTATCTTGTTGATATGCTGTATTCTATGATTCTGAGTCTCATACAGATAATGCAGTGCGGCCCCTGCGGCGATGATGCCGTTGGGCAGGTTTTCCACGCCAAAACCCTTCAATGAGGTGGTTTGGAAATGCTTGGTCAGCAGTTCGTTGGCGAAATCGGTCATGAAAACCCAGTCGTCCAAGGTGGAGAGCAGCATTTTCTCTCCAAAGTGTTCGCGGAAGGCGGCTGATTTGCCTTTTTGAATGACCAACTCCGAGGGCTTGAAGTTCTGGAAGAGCTTGTCAATGTAGTCATAGTCGCCTTCGGCCACGTAAAACTCGCCGGTGGAGATGTCCACGAAGGCGATGCCGCAGATTTTCTCGGTGAACTGGATGGCGGCGAGGAAGTTGTTCTCGCGCTGCTCCAGCACCTTGTCGTTCACGGACACGCCGGGGGTCACCATCTCGGTGATGCCGCGTTTGACGAGGGTTTTGGTGAGTTTGGGGTCTTCCAGCTGCTCGCAGATGGCCACGCGCATGCCCGCGCGCACGAGCTTGGGCAGATACACGTCCAACGCATGGTACGGAAAACCCGCCAACTCCGTCTGTGACAACCCCTTGCCGTGCTTCGTCAGCGTGATGCCCAGCACTTTGGATGTGGTGATGGCATCCTCCCCGTAGGTCTCGTAGAAGTCTCCCACCCGGAACAGCAGGATGGCGTCAGGGTGCTGTGCCTTGAACTTGTTGTATTGCCTCATCAGGGGAGTTTCCGCCGACTTTTCCATAGTGCTTGTTTTGGGAACGCAAAAGTACAAAAAAAGCGGTATCTTTGCACCCTGTAAAACTCGGAATATGCAAGGTAAAGTCATTATTGTATCCGCCCCGTCAGGTGCCGGCAAAACCTCCATCGTCCGCCATCTCTTGGATGCCGTACCGGAACTCAAATTCTCCATTTCGGCCACCACTCGCAACAAGCGCGACTATGAAGTGGATGGCAAAGACTACTATTTCATCACCCCTGAACAGTTTAAGGAGCGCCTTGCGAACGACGAGTTTCTGGAGTGGCAGGAGGTTTATAAGAACCAGTTCTACGGCTCACTGAAATGCGAAGTGGAACGTATTTGGAGCAACGGGTGTACGGTGATTTTTGACGTGGATGTGCTGGGTGGTCTGAATATCAAGAAGTTCTATGGTGACAAGGCATTAGCCGTCTTCATCGAGCCGCCTACCATGGAGGAGTTGGTGAACCGCTTGAAGAATCGTGGAACGGAAACGGAGGAGACACTGAAAAAGCGCATCGACAAGGCGGAGTACGAGCTCTCCTTCGCCAGGCAGTTCGACAAGATTGTGCTGAACGACGACTTGAAAACCGCCCAGCAGGAGATGATAGACCTGGTGAAAGAATTTTTGGAGGGGAAATGAAACGCATAGCCATCATCGGTGCGGGCGCCGCAGGGCTTTTTCTGGCAAAGAAGTTGTCGGCGAGGGGCGGCTGCGAGGTGGTTGTCTTTGAGAAAAACAGGCAGGCGGGCACAAAGCTGCGCGCATCCGGCGGAGGCAAGTGCAACCTGCTTAACACACACGTGGCCCCCGGGTGCTACAACAATCCCGTATTTGCGGAAAAGATGCTGCAAAAAGTCACGCCTGTGCGCCTCTTGCAAGAGTTTGAGGAGATGGGCCTGCGGATGGTGGCCGATGAGGAGGGCCGGGTCTATCCGCTCTCCCAATTTTCCCAAACCGTAGTGGACATTCTCTTGGATGATTTGAGTGAAAACATCCACTTTGAGATGGAGTATGAGGTGAGAAAGGTTTTCAGACAGGATGGTTTCTGGCACATAAACGATTATCCGGTGCCCTTTGACAAGGTGGTGTTCGCTTCCGGCACTCCAGCCAATATGATACCGAGGAATCGCAAGGATTACAACGGCTATTTAAAGGATTTTAACATAACGGTAAACGAATTCCAACCCTCGCTGGTGGGGTTTGTCATAAAAGATTATCCCAAAATGTTGTCGGGTTGCCGGGTGAAAGTGATTGCTTCATTGTATCAGCATGAAACACTTATACATAGTGAACCCGGCGAGGTCACGTTCAAGGATGATGGCCTTTCGGGTATTGTCATACTCAATCTTTCGGCATATTACAATCGTTTGGAAGACAAACGGGAGTGCTTTGTTGAGTTGAATTTTCTCTATGTAAATCCAGATTACGATGTGCAGGCTCATCTCCACAAGTATCATTCCTTGCGCGGCCTGCTGCACCCCAAGCTGAACGAGCTTTATGAGCGTCATCCCTTTGATGTTAAAAAATTCAAAATGGAGATAGAAGGCCTGTACGATTTGGCCTTTGCGCAGGTGTGCCATGGCGGCGTCAGCCTGGATGAGATGGACGACGACTTCTCCCTGAAACGCTATCCGGGCGTGTATGTTACAGGTGAAATGTTGGACATGGACGGCGTTTGCGGCGGCTACAACCTTTTCTTCGCATTTGCATCCGCTCTGATTGTATCAGACAATGTGTGATGGGGAATCCTCCTCATTCCTCACTCCTCATTCCTAATTCCTAATTACTTTTCCCGCCGCCATGTATGGGGAAATCCGCTTCTCACGGATTAAAGGCAGCAGGCGCTCAATTTCCCTCGCTTTCGTTTCATCGTTGTAAAAATCATTCTGCAAGGTAAAATTGATCCAGTTGTAGAAAATGTTGACGTTCTGCTCGGTGCGGTTCTTCTCAAACCAGCCGTTCTGTTTGGTCAGTGCTTCGTATTGCCGGATCATCTTCCAAACCTTGTCGATGGCATAGCCCTCCAATGCAGAGCATACTTCCACGGGAACCTGCCAGCGGCTCTCGGTCTGCGGGAACAGTTTGAGTGCGGCGCGGTACTGTGCCTGCGCTCCGACGGCCTTGGCCTTGTTGTCGCCGTCGGCCTTGTTGATGACTATGCCGTCGGCCATCTCCATGATGCCGCGCTTGATGCCCTGCAGCTCGTCGCCGGCACCGGCCAGCATCAGTAGCAGGAAGAAATCCACCATCGACTTGACGACCGTTTCCGACTGTCCCACGCCCACAGTCTCCACGAGGATGATATCAAAGCCAGCTGCTTCGCAAAGGATGATAGTCTCGCGGGTCTTGCGGGCCACGCCGCCCAGCGTGCTGCCGGAGGGCGAAGGGCGGATGAAGGCGTTGGAATCGACCGACAGAGCTTCCATGCGTGTCTTGTCGCCTAAAATGCTGCCCTTGGTGCGCTCGCTGCTGGGGTCGATGGCCAACACGGCCAACCTGTGCCCCATGCCGGTGAGCATGGTGCCGAACGACTCTATGAAGGTGCTCTTGCCCACGCCCGGCACGCCCGTGATGCCCACGCGCAGGGAGTTGCCCGAGTGGGGGAGACAACGCTCGATGATGGCCTGCGCCATCTCAAAATGGTCGGGGTTGGCGCTCTCAATCAGGGTGATGGCGCGGCTCAGGATGACGCGGTCGCCTCGCAAGATGCCTTCCACGTAGTCGTCCAAAGACAGTGTTTGGCGTTTTGTCCGTATGAGATGCGGGTTCACCTGCGAGGGCTGCTCAACGCCTCCGCGCTCCGTTAATGCCGATTGAAAGTCTTCTGCCATAGCCTGTTATTTTCCGAAATTATACTCTACTGCGTCCTTCATGGAGGAGAAGTAGTGGAACCGCATCCCGTCAATGAAGTTCTCCTTGATATCTTCAATATCCTTGCGGTTTTCGTCCGACATCACGATGTCGTAAATGCCGCTGCGTTTGGCGGCGAGTATTTTCTCCTTGATGCCGCCCACGGGCAACAGTTTGCCGCGCAGGGTGATTTCGCCCGTCATGGCAATCTTGTCGCGTAGCGTCTTTTTTGTGAAGGCGGAGATGAGCGCGGTGAGGATGGTGATGCCGGCGGAGGGACCGTCCTTCGGCGTGGCGCCCTCGGGCACGTGTACGTGTACCTTGCTCTTTTCCAGCATCTCTGTTTCAATGCCGAACTCCGATGCGTGTGCTTTCAGGTACTCGTAGGCAATGGTGGCCGACTCTTTCATCACATCGCCGAGGTTGCCGGTCATGGTGAGCTCGCCCTTGCCGGGTGAGGTCAGTGCCTCCACGAAGAGGATTTCGCCACCTACGGCGGTCCAGGCCAAGCCCGTAGCCACGCCCGGCACGGAGTTGTCAAAGGCCTTCTCCAATTGGAAGATGGGGGAGCCGAGCATCTCCTTGAGGTCGCCGGCCTGCACGTTCTTGTCCACTCGGCCCTCTTGCACGAGTGTGGCGGCGCGCTTGCGGATGATTTTCGCGAGGGTGCGCTCCAGCGTGCGCACGCCCGACTCGCGGGTGTACTCGCTGATGAGGCGCTCGACGGTGCTGTCCGGGAAATGGAGCTGCTTTTTCTCCAGCCCGTTCTCGTTCATCTGCTTGGGGATGAGGTGGCGCTTGGCGATCTGCAGTTTCTCTTCGGCCAGATAGCCCGGTATCTCTATGATTTCCATACGGTCGCGCAGGGCCGGGTGTACGTTTCCGAGGTCGTTGGCGGTGGCGATGAACAGCACGCGGGAGAGGTCGAAAGAGGTCTCCAAGTAGTTGTCGTAGAAAGCGTTGTTCTGTTCAGGGTCCATCACCTCCAGCAAGGCTGCGGATGGGTCGCCTTGCACGTTCATGCCCGTGATTTTGTCAATCTCGTCGAGTACGAACACGGGGTTGGCGTAGCCGGCCTTGCGCATGCTCTGGATGATGCGCCCGGGCATGGCCCCGATGTAGGTCTTGCGGTGCCCGCGGATCTCGGACTCGTCGCGCAGGCCGCCCAGCGACACACGCACGTACTTGCGCCCGAGCGCGGCGGCGATGGACTTGCCCAACGAGGTCTTGCCCACCCCGGGAGGGCCGGCCAGACACAGGATGGGCGACTTCATATCCCCCTTCAGCTTCAGAACCGCCAGGTATTCAATGATGCGCTCTTTCACTTTCTCTAACCCATAGTGGTCTTTGTCCAGCGTCTTGCGTGCCTTGTTCAGGTCGAAGTTGTCCTTGCTGTATTCGTTCCAGGGAAGATCCACGAACAATTCAAGATAGTTGAGCTGCACGGAGTAGTCGGGCGACATGGGGTTGGAGCGTTGTAGTTTCTCGAGTTCCTTCTTGAAAAGCTCTGCCGTCTCTTTGTCCCATTTCTTCTTGGCGGCGCGCTGCTTGAGCGACTCGACATCCTTCTCGGACGGGGTGCCGCCCAGTTCCTCCTGGATGGTCTTCATCTGCTGGTTGAGGAAGTATTCGCGCTGCTGCTTGTCCAGTTCCTGCCGCGACTTGTCCTGTATCTGGTTCTTGAGCTCCACCATCTGCAGGTCGCGGTGCAGCAGCTTGTGGACCTGTTTGGCGCGTTCCACGATGTCTTCCATTTCCAGTATGCGCTGTTTCTCCTCCACGGATGCGGAGAGATTGGTGGCCAGGAAGTTGAGCAGGAAGACGTGGCTCTCGATGTTCTTGAGGGCGAACGAGGCCTCGCGGGGCATGTTGGGCGACATCTTGATCATGCGCGTGGCCGTGTCGCGGATGGTGGAGATGAGCGCCTTGAAGTTCTTCTGCCCGAGGATGTTCGGGTCGAAGTCGTTGGAGTTGAACGGAGAGGCCGTACACTTGTAATAGGGGTCCGTCTGGGTGAGCTCGCCGATGTAAAAGCGTTTGATGCCTTGCACGATGATGGTGACGCCCCCGTCCGGCATGGTGATGTACTTGAGGATGTGCGCCATGGTGCCCACCCGGTAGAAGTCCTCTATGGCCGGCTCCTCCACGTCGTTCGCCTTCTGGGCCACGACCCCGATGGGCCGGTTTGAACGGGAGTATTCCTGCGTGAGGCGGATGGACTTCATCCGGCCCACGCTGATGGGGATCACCATCCCCGGGAACAGCAGGGTGTTCCGCAGCGGCAGCAGGGCAATCTCTTCCGGGATACTCTCCTCCCGCAACCGTTGCTCGTCATCTAATGAGAATAAGGGGATGAAGTTGCTCTCGCTGTTCATAAAATCTTCCAGTAGTGATATTTCTTCCATCTTGGTTGTCAGATTTTGAGATAAAAAAAAACTGACCATTTTTGGTTTTCAAAAATGGTCAGCAAAAGTACAAAATATTATGGATTATTTGGATTTGTTTCCTTCTAAATGACGGGCGTATTTGTTGCGGAACTTGTCCACGCGGCCGGCTGTGTCCACCAACTTCATCTTACCCGTGAAGAACGGGTGGGATGTGTTGGAAATCTCTAATTTCACCAGCGGATACTCATTGCCGTCTTCCCATTGAATAGTGTCCTTCGTGGCGACTGTGGATTTGGTCAGGAATGCGTAATCGTTTGACATATCCTTAAATACGACCGTTCTATACTCTTTAGGATGGATATCTTTTTTCATTTCTACAGTGTTTTTTTATGCCTGAATTTTTTGGACTGCAAAAATACATTTTTTTTCATACTCTCAATACCTCGATGAGAATTTATTTCATATTCTCGCTACTTTATCTTAAGTTTTTGACCTTCAGATATTTTATCTGGATTATCCAGATGGTTTAACTGCATGATGCGCTCAATGGTGGTGTGATGTTGGAGGGCTATGCGGTAGAGACCTTCCCCTTTCCGGACAATATGGAAGTCCGAATCGGCCTCGTCCGGACGAGGTGGGGCGCCCAGCCCTGTGGGGGGCTGGGCGGGGCCGCCCTGAGAGGTTGGGCCGG
>FLNW01001309.1_pt1 | contig 18575 bp, 18 predicted proteins | sample 1140371 | NCBI WGS metagenome assembly FLNW01 (sample SAMEA3878170, study PRJEB12797) | bioreactor metagenome | biome: Moose rumen | place: Sweden | collected 2011-10
AATATCGAAATCCAGACTGTGTGCCAGCACGCTCGCTACTGCTTCGTAGTTGCCTATCTCTTCAATCAGGTTGTCGGGATACCGTCCCGAGAAACCTACGCAGCCTAAATCGTCTGTACCGATTCTCCGATAGTCGTATTGGATGCCGTCGCGCAGGTGATAATATTCCTCAGGGCTCATCTTGCCCTCCATGCGCTGTTTCACGTAGTCATAGTTCACGTCTTTCCATACAATAGGCACGCTGTTAGCACCGATGATGCGCAGGAAACTCTGGTCCTCGTCCCCCCATGGTTTCGGGATCACGAATGTGATATGCATATCCTCCTGCTGGGACATGCCGCGGGTCAATCCGTAGCTCGCTGTGCCCAAACCGCCTAAGATATGAGGAGGAAACTCCCATCCGAACATTAACGCTTTCATAGCTCTGCCTCCTTTCTTTCTTGCTCAGCCTCTGCCTCGCGGTAATTCTTTAATGTGTCCAGTACGCTGATCACGGCAGCTACGCTCGGGGCGTAACTCATGCCGCCGTGGCCCTTGTAAGGCGGGTTGCCGTCGTACATCTCGTTCAGCGTGCCGATGGTCAGCTCGCTCATCTCTGCCTCGAAACCTACCAGCAACCGCTCCATGAAACTGATGCCGCTGTACTTGTATACGTTCATGTAGGCTCGCGCATAAGCGGCTATCGTGAACGGCCAGATCGGACCGTTGTGGAAATTGCGGTCGCGCTCCTGCTGTCCGCCGTGATAGATCGGACGGTAGTCGCCGCTCTTCGGACTCAGCGTACGCAGACCCTTCGGGGTCAGCAACTCCTTTGTGCATATATCTACCACCGCTTTCTGCTGTTTCTTGTCCAGCGGACTGTACGGCAGACCGGCGGCCCAGATCTGATTCGGACGAACCTCTTTGTTCGCGTAGTTATCTACCACGTAGTCGTTCAGATAAAAGCCGTTCCAGAATGTCTTGACAAACGCATCCTTGGTGATTTCTGCCTGATATTCCATCAGGTCGGCACTTGTCTCTTTGCCCGTCTCGCGCAGCAGCTCGGCGGTGAATCGCATCGCGTTGTACCACAGGGCGTTGATCTCTACTACGTAACCCGTACGCGGAGTGATCGGCCATCCGTTCTCCGTTGCGTTCATCCATGTAGCGGGCCTCTGTGTGCCGTCCACCCATACCAGTCCGTTCTGGTGAACCCATGCACGGGGATGGTTCTGTTTGCGGTAGTAGGTCACTACATCCAGACACAGCTGACCGTATTTGTCGGCAGCTTCTTTCCGGGTGTATTTGTGCGCGTATTTCTGTACGGCGCGAACGAACCACAGCAACGCGTCCGGCTCGTCCATACCGGTCATCTTCACCTCGTCCGTACGACCGCGCATGAAACTCATCACCTCCGGCACCGCCGTCTTGTCGATGATGGCATCCCAGTATTCCGGACGGTCGGTGTCCAGCGTGCAGCTCGGAGTCGAGAAGAAAGCGTTGCGCGCATCGGCCTGGAACCACGGGAAACCGGCTAACATGTAGCATTTGTCGCCCTCGCGTTTGTAGAACTGGCTCGCACTGTTCTTCAGTGTGGAGAACATGTCCTCGCGTGCAATGCGGCGCTCCATCTCTTTCTTCCATACGCTCTTCAGCTGGGAGGTCTTGCATTCCGTCACGCCGCCGGCGAAAATAACGCTCTCGCCTTTCTTCATCGGCAACTCGAAATAACCGGGCACTAACAGATCCTCCTTGTATGCATACCCGCGTTCACGCTCTTTGCGATACTCGATGTCTTTGTACCAGGTCGGCTCGTGGTGATACTCTACGGCTTTGCTGAACTGCATGTACAGCGTCGGGAAACCCGGATACATGCAGTTGTAACGGCCATTCTCGCACTCGTCCATGTTCGCGTTGGCCAGCGGATTCTCATGCGTCAGCTCGTTCACGTTCCTGAACGCTAAGAACGGCTTGAAACGCAGAACTGTCGGACTGCCGCTCTCCAGCAGCGTGTACCTGATCAGCACGCGCGGCTCAAAGCTGACCAGCATTCGCTCTTTCTGCAAAACCATCGCACCTACGCGGTAGATGGTCTTCGAGATGACCTCGCAGTCAAACTCACGGATGTACTTGTGCCCGTTCGGACTGAAATGATTGTCACCGTACTCGTGCAGACCCAGGTTGAACTCTGCACCGTGTTGGATCACTGTCTCGTCCAGAGAACTCAGCAGCACAAAATTGCCGCCGCCCATCTCCGGCAAAGGCATCACCAACTGACCGTGGTACTTGCGCGTGTTGCAATCAACCAGTGTGGTTGAGTTGTACACGCCCGCACGGTTCGTCCGAATCATCTCTTTCTGAAGCGACCGCTCCAGATTAACAAGCACCGTCTTGTCAAAATTCAGATAACTCATGATGTGTGATTTAATGTATTAAGTAAATTTATTTGTTTTGTATATAATCTCTCTTTTCTTTTCTCTCCATCAGTTTGTGTGGGAGTTTTCCGCCGATGTCACAGCTCGCTCACAAACTGTTTTATCCGCTGTTCTTCAGCGCGTTTGCACACTAACAACGCGCCATCCTGCTCGGCGATGATCATGTCATCCACGCCTTGCACAATCGCTTTCTTGCCTTTCTCTAACACAACGATATTGCCCTTCGCCTCGTAGAAATGTGCCTCGCTGTGCAGACTCACATTCCCGTCTTGGTCTTTCTCGCTCAACTCATACAGGCTGCCCCACGTGCCTAAATCGCTCCAGCCGAAACTCGACGGCAGCACGAACACGTTCTCGGCTTTCTCCATGATTCCATAGTCGATCGAGATGTTCGGACATTTCGGGAATATCTGCTCGATGAATTCTTCCTCTTTGTCTGTGCCCATCAGCAACTCGCCCTCGCGGAAACGGTCTGCCACTTCCGGCAACAGATACCTGAATGCTTCGCTGATCGTTTGCAGGTTCCAAACAAAAATACCGCTGTTCCACAGAAAATCTCCGCTCTCCAGAAACACTTTCGCCATCTCCAGGTTCGGCTTCTCCGTAAACGTCTTCACCGGACAAATATCATTTTTGGTCTGTATTCTGTCAGCGTCAGCGGTCTGTACTCCGTCAGCGAAGCGGTCTTTTAAATATTGGATGTACCCATACCCCGTCTCCGGCCTTGTGGGCTGCATGCCTAACGTGCAGATGGCTTTGTTCTCGCTCACGAAATCAAAAGCCTTCATAATCGTCCCGCGGAATTTCTCTTCTTCCAATATCAGGTGGTCACTCGCTGCAACAACGATATTCGCCTGCATCTCCGGCTTCTTCCAGTCGATGTCCAGATAACTCGGAAGGCTGTCATTTCCTTTCATACTTCCTTCCTTGGTATATCCTTCGTACTTCGTACATTCGTCCTTCGTCCATCCGTTCGCTCTTTGGAGGCACAGTGCCCTGATATGTGCCGTGGCGTAAGCAATACACGGAGCCGTATTCCTGCGTGCCGGCTCGCATAGTATTTGACCTTCTTTCAAATCCGGCACTTGCTCGATGATCAACTGCTTGTATGCCACGTTCGTCACGATAAACATGTTCTCTATCGGCACAATCGGTCTGAACCTGTCCACCGTCATCTGTAGCAAACTTCTGCCCGTTCCGAAAAAGTCCAGAAACTGTTTCGGCTTCTCCGCCGTGCTGTACGGCCAGAAACGGCTGCCTATGCCACCTGCCATGATTACGCAATAGTTGTTCTCTTTCTTGGTCATCTTTGTTTGAAATGTGTTTCTTGTGGTAGATTGCTTCCCCTTTCACATTCGCCATCACCTCCCAATTAGCGTGCAAAGATACGAAATTATTTTCATATACGCAAGCGCACGCGCATATTATTTGAAAAAAAATGCAAAAAACGCCCTTTTTTATGCCCTCTTTCCTCTTTCCTCTTTCTCCTTTCATCTTTATTTACTACCTTTGTACCGTAATTTGGTATAATATGGGCTTTGCATAAGGTATGCGCGCGCAACAAAATTGTTTTTTAGGTGTATGTCCGGCGAACAACTGCTACATCACAGGGGTGCGGTTGTTCGGAGGGGTTTTATATGTTTTTTTCTTTCTTACCCTCGCCTCATGCAACCATGCCTCCGTTCCCAAACCCTACGGCTATTTCCGCATCACCATGCCCGACACCGCCTATACGGATTTCCAACTATCCTTCCATACATCCCCCCTCCCTTACGGGGAGGGCTGGGGAGAGGTTTATCCCTACACTTTCTCCCTCTCCCGCAATGCTGTCGTACAGCCGCGCACCGACCGGAACGAACCTTATTGGATCAATCTCTATTACCCCACTCTCAACGCCACTATCCATTGTTCTTATAAACCCGTCCGTGGCAATCTCCGCGCACTCACGGAGGATGCACTCGAACTGGTCTATCGCAACGCCTCACACGCCTCGGCTATACCCGAACGCGATTACAGCCGGCCTGAAGACCGCGTCTATGGCGTACTCTTTGATCTGGAGGGAAACACAGCCTCCTCGTGCCAGTTCTTCCTGACCGACTCCACGCATCATTTCTTCCGTGCATCGGTCTATTGCAACTGCCCCCCGAATGCCGACTCCCTCGCACCCGTTTATCAATACCTCCGCACGGATGTCATCCGCATGATAGAGACCTTCAAATGGCAATGAATAAAGAACCCGACATATCGTCATACCGACATACCGACATGTCGCGAAAACGGGCCCTGGCTCTTCTTCTCGACCCTGAGAAAGCCGACCTCTCCCGCCTTCCGCTCTCCGCGGAATGTATGCCCGACTATATCTTCGTCGGCGGCTCCACCGGTGGCGACCCCACCGCTTTTATCCGTGCCCTCCGCGAGAAACTCGCAATCCTTTCTCCCTCCCTACGGGGGAGGGATGGGGAGGGGCTACCCATAGTCCTTTTCCCCGGCAATGATTCGCAGTTCACAACCGAGGCGGACGCTGTGCTCTATCTCTCTTTGCTTTCGGGGGACAACCCCGAATACCTGGTGGGGCAGCAGATTCGTTCGGCTCGGCGCATACATGCGTCGTCTGTCCGGGTCATCCCCACGGCGTATATACTCATCGACGGAGGTGTCGTCACCTCTGCCATGCGGGTCACGGGAACCAAACCGTTAAACCCATCAGACGCCGAAGGTATTCAAACCATCCTTGACACCTGTCTGGCTGCCGAACTGATGGGCAAACAGGCCATCTACCTGGAGGCTGGCTCTGGTGCACTGACACCCGTCTCGCCGGATATCATACGTGCCGTTCGACGGCAAACCTCTGTCACCCTCATTGTCGGAGGAGGCATCCGCACGCCCGAAGCCATGCAGGCTGCTTATTCTGCCGGAGCCGATATTGTTGTCATCGGCAACCATTTCGAGTCCCATCCCGAAGAACTGGCGAACTTTGTTCGCACTAAAAACCTGTCAGTGCAACAGTCTGTCGGTGAATCGCTCTGTCAGTCCGGAGGACGGTCTGTCAGTGCAACGGTCTGTCAGTGCAACGGTCAGTCAGCGCAGCGGTCTGCGGATGAGCGTTTTATGCGCCTTGCCCTCGCCGAAGCAGGGAAAGCCCTCGCCGCTGACGAGGTTCCCGTAGGCTGTGTCATCGTTTCTCAGGGACAGGTCATCGGACGTGGATACAACCTCACCGAGACGCTCTCAGACGTCACCGCACACGCTGAGATTCAGGCGATTACAGCCGCTGCCAGGACTCTGGGTGGCAAGTACCTTCCTGACGCTACGCTCTATGTCACCGTCGAACCCTGTACCATGTGCGCCGGAGCTGCCGGATGGGCGCAGATCAGCCGCATCGTCTATGGCGCACTAGATCCCAAACGTGGGTATGCCACCTACGCCCCGCGTGCTTTCCATCCCAAAACACAAGTCACCGCCGGAGTACTCGCCGGCGAGTGCAAAGCCCTCATACAGCGTTTCTTCAAAGAGAAACGCAAATAACCGGAAATCCAGCAATCCAGATCCCCTATGAACAATAAAATCATCAATCGAATTATCCGCATCGGCGCGTTTGTCCTCCTGGCAGCCGTCTTGGTGCTCATCTTCCCTCGTTACAACAACTCCCTTCGCTACCACTACGAGGTGGGCAAACCCTGGGCGTATTCCACCCTTCGTGCCGAATACGACTTCCCTATCTACAAAACCGAAGAGCAACTGGCGAAAGAGCAGGAGCGGATGCGCTCTACGTTTGCTCCCTACTTCCGATATATCCCGAGGGTGCAGAGACAGGTCATGGTCGTCTCGCTCCAGGATATGGAGTATATTCAGGAGAACGGCTACAGCCGCATCGCTGTCGTCCAGAACAGCCTCGCCAAAACCTGTCCTCTCGCGGATGTCTATACACCCGCTTCCGCCTACAAGCATTTCGGGTATGAGTGCGCGCAGAACCTCACTCTCGATACCGCCATGACCAATTCCTATCTCGAGAAACAGCTGGCTACTATCTCGCCCACCCAGGGACTCGTCCAGGCGGGGGAGAAAATCATCGGACAGGGCGATATCGTTACCGACCGTCATTACCAGATTCTCTCTTCGCTCCGGCGCACGCTGGAGGGAGATTCGTTCGGACAGAAACAGCACACCCTCTCTATCCTCGGCGAAGCGATGCTGGTGCTGCTCTTCCTCTGTATGTTTGTGCTCTATCTCTATGTCTTCAGGTCGCAGTACCTCCGCTCCCTCTCAACGGTCCTCTTCTTCTGCCTGCAGATTCTCATCGTCATTGGATTGGCGTGCCTGCTGCTGCGCTTCTCTTCGTTCTCTATCTATATCATCCCGTTTGCCTGGGTACCAATCCTTACGCGTGTCTTCTTTGATTCGCGTACTGCCCTCTTCCTCCATTTCACGACTATCCTCATCGCTTCGCTCATCGCCCCGGCACCGGTGGAGTTTTTCTTCATCCAGATCACTGTCGGCATGGTCGCTGTCTCCTCGTTGAGCGACATGACACGCCGCGCCCAGCTCATCCAGACAGCCGGATGGATACTGCTCACCCAGGTCATTGCCTATACGGCGTTCTCCTTCGCACAGACGGGCGTCGTCTCGGCTATCGACCCATGGATGTACCTCTATTTCCTCATCTGCGCTATCCTCACAATCGGATGCTACGGACTGATCTTCGTCTTCGAGCGCATGTTCCGTTTTATCTCTTCTATCACCCTCATCGAACTCACCGATATCAACTCCGACCTCTTGCATGCACTGGCGGAACGGGCACCCGGCACCTTCCAGCACTCAATGCAGGTTTCCAACCTCGCTTCCGAGGCGGCGAAAGCCGTAGGAGCCAACACGCTCCTCGTACGCACAGGAGCACTCTATCATGACATAGGTAAGATGACGGACCCGCTCTATTTCGTGGAGAACCAGACTGGAGTCGGGAACCCGCTGCTCACAATGGACCCGAGGGATGCCGCACAGGTGGTCATCTCGCATGTCTCCGAGGGAGAGAAGATCGCACGGCGCAACCACCTCCCCGAGGTCATTATCAATTTTATCTCTACCCACCACGGCACTTCCCTCGTGCGCTATTTCTACAACACGTGGAGCAACACCCATCCGGACGAACCGGTGGATACCAAACTCTTCCAATACCCGGGACCCAAACCTTCTACCAGGGAAGGGGCTATCCTCATGATGGCGGATGCCGTCGAGGCACGCTCACGCAGCCTATCCGAGTTCACCGAAGAATCTATCAGCAACGCCGTGGATCAGATGATTGATGCCCAGATAGCCGACGGACAGTTTGCAGACACACCCCTTTCTTTCAAGGATGTCGAGGATATACGCCGTGTCTTCAAATCACGCCTCATCGCCTTCAACCACCATCGTATCAGCTATCCGACACTCAACAATGGAAAATAGTCTATCAGCAAGCAACGCGAGCAGTCTGTCAGCGCAGCGGTCTGTCAGTGCAACGGTCTGTCAGCCCGAAGGGCGGTCGAACCCTATGGGGTCCCCGACGGACGCTAACGTAGTGCGTCCGGTGGGGAACACGGAGGCACAAGTCGCCCCAACGACGACGAGGTCGTCGGTCAATGCGACCTTGTTGCCGAACGTGTATCTCGCTCCCATGGAGGACGTCACCGACCCTGCCTTCCGCGCCCTCTGCAAACGCTACGGCGCCGACCGTGTCTATACCGAGTTCGTCAACGCCGACGCGCTCGTACGCGACATCGCCTCCACTACCCGCAAACTCACTATCCACGACGCCGAACGGCCCGTGGCTGTACAGATATACGGACGAGAACCCGAAGCCATGGCGGAGGCGGCACGCATCGTCGAACAGGCGCAACCCGATTTTATTGACATCAATTTCGGCTGCCCCGTTAAGAAGGTGGCGGGCAAAGGTGCAGGAGCAGGCTTGTTGAGAGATGTCCCTAAGATGCTCGAGATAGCCCGTGCCGTCGTCAATGCCGTTCATACACCCGTTACTGCCAAGACCCGCCTCGGATGGGATGAAGCCGACCTCCACCCACGCGTCAATCCGTTGAATCTTAATAGGTCTGTCAGCTTTAGCGGTCTGTCAGTGCAACGGTCTGTCAGCGCAAGCGGTCTGTCAGGCGAAGCCGGTCGCGAATCGACTTTCATAGTCGATCTCGCCGAAGCCCTCCAAGACTGCGGTATTCAGGAACTCGCCATCCATGGTCGCACACGCTCACAGATGTACCGCGGAGAAGCCGACTGGACCCTCATCGGCGAGGTCAGGAACAACCCGCGCATGCATATACCTATTATAGGTAACGGGGATGTGTGTACGCCTGAACGCGCACGCGAATGTTTCGACCGCTACGGCGTCGATGCCGTCATGATTGGCCGTGCCTCCTTCGGCAACCCCTGGCTCTTCGCCGAAATCAAAGATGCGCTGAACGGTCGTCATGACGACATGACGTCACGACGCTATGACGCTCCGCCGCGGTCTATGGCGGAGAAAGTCGCGGTCTTGAAAGAGCACGTGGAACGTGCGATTGAATGGTGTGGCAACGACGAGCGCAAGGGCATCATCCATTCACGTCGTCATTTTGCCGCCTCGCCTGTCTTCAAAGGGCTGCCGGACTTCCGCCAGACCCGCATAGCCCTCCTCCGCGCCGAAACCGTCGCCGATGTCTTCGCCATCATGGATGAAATAGTGGAGAAATGGGGAAATGACTAAATGCGAAAATGAGAAAATGAGAAAATCCTTCGTACATCGTACTTCGTCCCTTCGTACTTTCTTTGATTCCAACGCCCTCTGGCTCTCGATGGTCATCGGTGTCCTCGGCTATAAATGGCTGCATGTTTTCAGTCCGCTCCTGCCGTCGATGATCTTCCTCATGCTCTTCTTCTCCTTCTGCAAGATCGACCCCAAGGACCTCCGTCTGCACCGCTGGCACTGGGCGGTGCTGGCGGTGCAGATAGTGCTGGCGATAGGCTCCTATTATGCGCTTTTTGCCATCACCCGTGACCGGATTGTCGCCCAGGGACTCATGATGTGTTTCATCATGCCTACAGCCACCGCCGCACCTGTCATCGCAGGCAAACTGGGCGGTTCTATCCAGAACCTCACCACCTTCACCCTCCTCTCCAATTTTGCCACAGCCCTCGTTGTTCCGGCTTTCTTTCCGCTCATTTATACGGTCAATGATATGACTTTCTGGCCGGCTTTTCTGCTGATACTCAGCCGTGTAAGTCCTTTGCTTCTCGGTCCCTTCTTTGCCGCCTGGCTTCTGCGGATAGGCTATAACTACTACCAGCGCCGTAAATATCTGTCAGCGAGTGAAACTCGCGGTCTGTCAGTGCAACGGTCTGTCAGCGGTAGCGGTCTATCAGGCGAAGCCGGTCTGCCATCCTTCTCTCTCCCGGCCTCTCTGGCGCCGCTCCCGTTCTACCTCTGGGTGGGTACGATTGTCTTTCTGATGGCGCAGTTGACGTGGTCCTTTACCAATCACCAATCCCCCATCACCAATACAACCATTGTATGGCTTCTCCTCGGCTCTCTCCTCTCCTGCCTCCTCCAGTTCTTCATCGGCAAACGGATCGGCCGTCGTCTGCCGGCGCCCAGCCGCGGCAAGGACTACGAGGATGTGCTCCTCAATCCCGACGCTCCGCGCGATATGCCGTCTGTCTCGTCCGTCACCGCCGGCCAGGCTTTCGGGCAGAAGAACACCACCCTCGGAGTGTGGATGGCACAGACCTACCTCAATCCCGTCTCAGCCCTTGGCGCAGCGGCGTATATCATCTGGCAGAACCTCTTCAATTCCGTCCAGCTCTACCGTGCCGCTCACGGCAAACCCATTTGATTTCCCTCCCGTCCCTTCCTCCCGCGCCCTCCCTTCTTTTCCCCTCCCCTCCCTCCTCCCTTTTCTCTCTTTGCATTTCTCGCGCATATTTGCGCGAGGATCCCTTTCCTGCTCTCCGTGTGCTCTGAATCCTCCGAGCCCTCCGAGTTCTCCCTTGTTATCTCCTCCCTTGTGGGGTGAAGAGCTCTGCTTGATCGGACTGCCGGTGGCCGTCCGTAGAACAATCCGGGGAGAGGTTGTTTCCTGAGCATCTCGGGTGCGCATCGGGGGCACCTCGGGTGCGCCTCGGGTGCGCCTCGGGTGAATCTCGTATCCCACCGCATCCTATAATATACTTAGTATATTATTCCGTGATTTTGAGCAACAATGTTTTTTATGTTTTTGCTTTGAGTGCTTTACTCGCCAGAGTAACAAATAGTTAGTAAAAACTGTCTGGGAGCTTGCTCACAAGCAGGTTTTAGTAGCTGTTTGTTTAAGAAGCTGCGCCATTAGTGTCTACTAAAAATAATACTATTTATTTACAAACAATTGTTTTATAGCAAGTTATCCAAGCATTTAAAGTGCGACGATTTGATTTTATTTATGTTTATGTCTTTGAGTGCTTTACTCGCCAGAGTAACAAATAGTTAGTAAAAACTGTCTGGAAGCTTGCTTACAAGCAGGTTTTGATGACTGTTTGTTAAAGAAGCAGGGCTTCTAAAGCACTCAAAGGGTTTATCTTTGTTTATTTACTTTTTTAGTGGACACTACTGAAGCTGCGCTTCAAAAGCACTCAAAGGGTTTTGTGGGTTTTTGTTTAATAAGAGACGACACTACTGATCCATTTGCTCCATTTGTGAACATAAATTTCGAATATTTTCGATATTTTTCGAATCATCCCCCCTCCTCTCCAATAATTTTGCAAATTTATTTGCATATGTCAAAAAAATGTTGTATCTTTGCACCCGAATTCCGAGAGTATGAGCACCGCACAAGCAATAGCAAGCGAACAAATCCTTTCCGCAATGGGAACGATGGTAGAAGACGACCGCAAGGTGTCTGCTGTCATCAATTATATCCTTTTGCTCAAGCAGCAGGAGGAGAAACCTTTGATTGACCCTGACTGGAGAACCCAGAAGACTATCTCTCATGAGGAGTTTTGGGACATCTTCGCAAGAGGTCTTGGTAAAATGTATGGACTTGATGATATTCGCGATGCAAAATGAAGCAATATGAGATTGTCTATACAGAGGAATCCGTTGAAAACCTGAATCAGGTATTCAGATTTATTCATGATGATTGCGCTGCGCCTGCCACTGCACGCATCTATATGGAGGAATTGAAAGCTGAAGTAGAGCGGCTGAGAATTAGTGCAGGAGCCGTCTCTCCCAGCCTGCGCTTGACTGAGCAAATGGGGTTTGAGGTGCGTCGGCTGAATTATAAGAAGATGGCGGTCTTGTTTTCCGTGGTGAGTGACAAAGTTATCATCCTTCGTATACTCCCTCAAAGCATGCTAAAATAACCCCGCAACTAAAATATCACAACGATATTTAATTAACTAATCTTTTTATTAACACAAATCATTAAAAAACATGAGAAAATTCTTTTCTTTGTTCGCTGCCGTGCTTTTCGCAGGCAGCATGATGGCTGCTGATGTCGTAAAGGTTACTTTGGACTTTACAAGCAACGAGGCATGGCAATTCCCTGTTGGTAGTGGCAACGGAGCCACCGAAGCAGCTACTTTTTCCAATGGTACTGATACCATTGTTTTAGCTGCCACAACCAAGTATTATTTCAACACTAGTGGTTATCTGATGTTGGGTAAAGCAGGTTCAACGCTTACTCTCCCCGCATTTGATTTCAAGACCACCAAGATTGTTGTTACCGGCAACAAGGGCGCTTCCGCTGCCGTTGAACAGAACATCTATGTAGGAGAAAATGCAGTAAGTACTGAAACTGTAGGCGCAGGAAACGATGATGCTGCTATTACTAATGAGTATGAGATTGCCGCTGACTATCAGGCTGCTGGTAATGTGTATGTATTGAAGGTTACTTCTGCTCACAACACCCAAATTACCAAGATTGAGGTTTATACCGAAGGTGAAGGCGGCGAAGGCGAAGGCGGCGAAGGTGAAGGCGGCGAAGGCGAAGGCGGCGAAGAAACTGAGGAGACTGAGGTTGTTTACGACTGGGCTGCAAACGTTGGTATCACTATTCTCGGAACTTCCGGTGTAGAGGTTTCTACTGTTAAGATTCACGAGAATGCCGATCAGGTTAACGCTATCAAAATTTCGTCTAACTACGCGTATGCAGATGGCAAGTACCTCGCTATCAAACCGGCAGAGGGTTCGTTCAAGGCAGGTGACTCCATTATCGTAGCAGGTGTCATTAGCAATGATGCTACCGATGGTTCGAAGTATGCGAAGATTGATATATATGCTGCTGATGGTGCTTCTAATCTCTTCCGCGGTGATACACTTGTGAATGGAAAGAAAGAAGCTGATGAACCTAAGGTTGAAGGATTCAAACTTGCTGCTGATCAAGACTCTATTCTTCTCGGTCGTTATGGCAATACCAACATGTTCATTACCCTTCTCCAAGTTGTTCGCGCTGCTGAGCCTGCTGTAGAGCCTCTCTCTTTCACCTTCGAACTTAAAGATGAAGTTCTCACTATCACTCCGTCTAACGACGATCCTTGGGCTGGTATGACGCTGCCTTTAGCTGTATTCAATGACACTGAAGAGGGCTTTGGTGGTGATAAAGACGCTGCTGCTGCTGTCTTAGCGAACATGATTGAGCCTATTACGGGTGCAGCGCAACTGAAACTCGCTGACCTCGATCCTGAGGAGTTCCCCGCTGGTACCGAGTGTGTCTTCATCGCTTGGGGTTATGTTAATGAGGCTGTAACAACAGTGGATACATATGAGTTCAAGCTCGCTGAACCACTCGCTGACCCGACCACCTGCGCTGAGGCTGCCGAGGCTGCCCTCTCTGTTTCTGCTAACAACGAACTCTACAATGGTGGTAAGGAATACACCATCGAGGGTTATGTTACCTCTATCGCTACTGCTTACTCTGCTCAATACAATAATGTATCCTTCTGGATTGCTGACGAGGCTAACGGTGGTAACGTACTCCAAGCTTTCCGCGCTGTCTGCGCTTCCGAGGCTGACGCTCCTGCCGTGGGCGACAAAGTAGCCGTTACCGGCAAACTGACCAAATACAACTCTACTCCTGAGTTCGCACAAGGCTGCACCTTCGTGATTATCGAGAAAGCTCCCGCTGAGGAATGGAAAGAGGTTAAGTTCACGAAAACGGTAGCTAAGGATGATCTGGCTGCTGATGCGGTCTTCGAAGATGGTGACTTCAAGGTGGCTATCACCGATACCGACAACAAGATGTCTATTGATTCTAATGTGATTAACGCAGGTAGAACCGATACATGTGTGGCTTATAGCTTCCGCCTGAAAACTGGTGGCAAGAGTAGTGCCAAGAACCTGATTACTATTACCGTTCCTGCTGACGGTGTCCTCCGTATCGCAGCACGTACCGGTAGCAACAGTGATTATACACGTAACCTTGTTCTTGTGCAGGGCACAGATACGTTGTACAACAAAGTGGTATCCGAGGCTTCCAAGCGTGTGAAAGCTCTGACGGATACTACCAGCCTGACCGTTTATCCGTATGTTTACGCAAACGTAAAAGCAGGTGATGTAGTGGTTACTTATCCTACTAATGGTCTCAATTTCTACGAGTTCGGTTTCTTGGCCGATGGCGAGGCTCCTGCTGTTCTCGCTGACCCGACCAACTGCGCTGAGGCTGCCGAGGCTGCGCTCACCGTTTCGGGGAACAACGTTATTTACAACGACTATGCTCAATACACCATCAAGGGGTATGTTACCGAGATTGCTTATGAATATAAGGAAGAGAACGGAAACATGAGCTTCTGGCTGGCTGACTCAGTGGATGGAGGCAAGGTTCTTGAGGCCTACAAGGCTGTCTGCGCTTCTGAGGCTGATGCTGTTTGGGTTGGAGACCTCGTTGAGGTTACCGGTTATCTGACCAAATACTACTCTACTCCTGAGTTCGCTGCCGGCTGCACCTACAAGTTCATCGAGAAAGTTGCACGTGAGACTCCTGACACCATCGAAATCACCATAACCGAAGGTCTTGAATGGGAAGATGCTACTGCTGAAGAAGGTTGGTGGCAGGTTTATGGCGAGAATGAGGAATATTTCATTACTCTTTCCAATGGCAATACAGTGTCTGAACCGGCTGGCACATATACCGCAGCTGTCCTTGACGCAAGTTATTCTTATGTTCGTCCTGTTAACGGCACCGACAAAATTACATTCACTGACGGCTCTGTAACTGTTACGGTTGACGAAGAGTCAGAAGCAGTTCTTGTCGCTGGTACGCTCGTTGGTGTGGATGGTAATGTATATGTCATTACATTAGCAGTATCAACTGCCGCTAATCCGTACAAATACGACGAGGAAGAGGCTGACTTCGTTTATGACTTCGAGTCGTATGAAGTAAATGATACGTATGCAGTTTCCAATGGTATAGTTCTTGTTTCCAGTATGACGGATACTACTGCTATCTCGCTCTACATCATCTTGCCGCAAGGTCAAACCGAACTGACCGCTGGTGAGTACGCTGTTAGTGCTACTCCGGCATATGGCATAGTATTGGCTGGTTCGTATGATGATGGACTTAATCCTTCTTTCGCTGCTACACTCATTGAGTATAATAGTAAATTGTACTACAACGAAATCTGGTATCTCGTTTCCGGTACTGTTACCGTGGATGCTGACCTCAACATCACCGTTGATGCACTCAACTCGAACGAGAAAACGATTAAGGCTACCTTGAAGGGTCCCGACACCGAGGCTATCGACTCTGTTGATGCAGCTGCTAAGGCTATCAAGGCTCTCAAGAACGGCCAGCTCATCATCGAGAAGAACGGCGTTCAGTACAACGTACTGGGTACACGCCTCTGATCGCTGACGTAGTGCGGCGCATGCAGTGCCGCCGATTATTACCCGCCCCGCATTCCGCGAGGCGGGTTTTGTTTTATTTGCTGAATTTGTGAATAAATTCTTGCATATGTCGATTTTTTGTTGTACCTTTGCAGCAGATTTTCGATACTATGGCAGAGCACGAATTGGTGAAATTGTTTGAGAACAGCCCCATGCGGGTGTTCTATGATGATGTAGAGGAACAATGGTATCTCTGTATCAATGATGTAATTGAAGTATTGACGGACTCCAAAGATCCGGCGCAGTATGTCAAGCGCATGCGTATGCGCGATGTGGAACTGAATTCCGTGTGGGGTACATTTTGTACCACCCACCAATTTATTTCCTCTGACGGTAAGAAACACGCGGTGCAATGCGCTTCGCTCAAGGGTGTCTTCCGCATCATTCAGTCTATCCCGTCCAAGAAAGCCGAGCCGTTCAAACAATGGCTGGCATCTCCTCTACGAACTGCCGTTTGATAAATAAATTATCCATTACTCCTATGCGTCGTATAACCCTCATCCTTTCTCTCCTCCTCGCGCTGTTCACCATGGCTGATGAGGTGCCGCTTGCCTCGCTGGTGCGCGTGACCTCGGCGGAGGAGATGCATGCCAACGAACAATATATCTTTGCCCGCAACGGCCGCGTACTCATTGAGTCCGCGTCCTCTCCCCTGCCTACTACCGCCGACTGGCGCACCGACAGCCTTACCGGCGACGAGACTTATATATGGACACTCGTCACGCTGGGTAGTACAGAGGGCTTTTATATCGTAGGCCACTACGGACTCTACCTCTCCAACCCCAAGAGCAGCGAACTCATGAGCACTGTCTCGCCGCAGACCCGCTGGACCTTTGAGTTCGCCGAAGATAGCACCGCCACTATCTGCACCACCAACACCTCACCCGTCCGTTTCATAGGGGAGAAACCTGCCTATTCGGGGCAGTACACCGCCCCGTCGGTAAGCAGCCTCTCGTCTTATCCCCACGATTTCATCATCTATCGTCTTGTCTTCCCTCATCCCGAGCCGGCTGAGGATCCCGAGAGCACTGCTATCCATCAGCCTTCCTCGCCGTCCCACCATTCGGGCACACTCCTCCTCCGCAACGGCACAATCCTCATCGAGCAGAATGGTGTTCAGTACAACGTACTTGGCACTCGCCTCTAATCACTCCGGAAATCCGGTAATCCGAGACTCTGGTAATCCGGAAATCCGGTACTCTGGTAACCTTTTGCCCATGACTACCATCAGCTCGCCTCTCGGCGGGCTGTTTTCGTGCTAAAGTGAGCGGAGTATAGAAAATAATTTTTTTAGGTTTATGTCTTTGGGCGCTTTTATCCGTTAGGGTTCGGGATTTAGAGGTAAAAACGATCTGGAAGCTTGCTTACAAGGCGTTTTTAGCACTAAATATCGTATAAGCGCAGCTTAGAAAGCGCTCAAAGGGTTTATCTGTGTTTTTTTCTAAACTTACCGCAAGTACTAACTTTCAATTTTTCCATTTTCACCTTCCAATTTGCTATGACTTTTGGCTATATCCGTGTCTCAACCGACAAACAAACCGTTGAGAACCAGCGTTTCGAAATCACACAGTTCTGTATCCGCGAACACCTCTCTATCGACGGCTGGATAGAGGAGACCGTCTCCGGCACGCGCTCTTACCGCAAACGCCGTCTGGGACAGCTGCTCCGCCGTATGAAACGCGGCGACCTCCTCGTCTGCAGCGAGATCAGCCGCCTCGGGCGCTCTATCTTCATGATCATGGAGATCCTCAGTTTCTGTATGCAGCACGAGGTGCGCGTCTGGACCGTCAAGGACGGCTACCGCCTCGGCGACGACATCCAGTCCAAAGTGCTGGCGTTCGCTTTCGCGCTCTCGGCGGAGATTGAACGCAACCTCATCTCCCAGCGCACACGCGAAGCACTGGCGCGCAAAAAAGCCGAAGGCGTGCATATAGGACGCGTCAAGGGCTCGCACAACTCATGGCAGGCACACCCCCTCTACCGACATGACGCCTATATCCGGCGCGCACTCGCCAAAGGACTCTCACAGCGCGAGATAGCCCGCCGCCTCCATTGCAACCGCAACACCCTCCGCGCCTATATCCCCAAATACATCCTTCCGCCCGACCAATAGACGTTTTCTCCCGCTCCGCCCCTCTGCTTTTTACAGAATAAAAAAAATATACCTTTTTTCTTGCATATATCAGAAATTTGTTGTACCTTTGCAGCGTCAAAGTACAACCGGGGTCCCCGACAGACGCTAACGTAGTGCATCTGGTGGGGAGAGCGGAGGCACCGAGGACTTCAATGACGGCTTGTCCGTCAGTCCGCGTCCGAGGTCACCGAACGCGACTGTACCTTTGCAGCGGATTTAAATGAAAGGAAAAACGTTATGGCGGATGCAGCATTAAAAACGAAAGTGGAGTACGATGCTATTATGGCATCGGAGTTGCCGCATTATATGACTTTGGACGAGATGCACCGGCGGTTAACGGCTACTATCCATAATTTCTATAGCAAGAAGAAATGAGGGTAATTATCAAGGACTCCGTCTATCAAGCTGTCGAGGATTTTTATATTGCAGCGATGGAGAATCATCCAACGCTGGATATACAAACTGTTCTTAAGAAAGAAGAGAGGCTGTTTAATGCATTACAAACACTGGGAGATACGTATTATTTGCATGGCGAATCGCGTTATGTATTAGATTGGAAACGAAAGGGATACTCTGATTTTATATATGAAGATTTCCATTTCGCTTTTCATATTGCGGTGCTGCCTTCAGGGGAAGTAGTAATATCTGTAGAAGACGCCCGCCATAGTCTCCTCTTTCACGATTAAGTTCGTGACCACTGTCGGGGAGCAAAAAAAACATAACCGCCCCTTCCAAATTATCAGTCCCTCCGGGTCACCCGGCCTCCCGGATTATCCGTGTTTTCCGGAACCCGAAACAAAACATCACCGACCGATGACCGAGAGATGACCGAGAGATGAACATTAAAGCGAGCCGAATATACGATGTAGAACAGGACCATCACGGGATGGAGAAGCCAATTGACTTTTGGCTTCGAAAAGGGAAGGCAGGCGGGGAGCCTGAGCCGACCGAGAAGTCCTGACGACTACCTAAGAAAGTAAGAATCAGAACAATAGATCAAATATGCGTCGGTTTGATTTCACTAACAGATTAAATACCCTAAAAATAGTGCATCAATCAGCACTTACAAACGATTGAATCGTTCTTTGACATACTTAATACAATTGTTGAAACAACACCCTCTTTTTGGCGCAACTTAAACGCCCGGTTT